>JAAUYH010041239.1_pt1 | contig 17750 bp, 18 predicted proteins | sample 7278061 | NCBI WGS metagenome assembly JAAUYH01 (sample SAMN14350203, study PRJNA611818) | marine sediment metagenome | isolation source: surface marine sediment (0.6m) | place: French Polynesia: Moorea | collected 2018-08 | reverse complement strand
GCCTGCCAATAATTATGGACAGATTGTCCGCTGGGAGCCTGTAGATGGTGACCATTCGGCTACAGGGTTTACCTGGGATCTGTTCGTCTTGGCTGGCCGCGGGTTCGGTCCTGTTGCAGGGGTGGCATCACCGCCTGCATTCGGTTTTATGCCGCGGTTCTTGTTATTGGTAAGAGCACAATAGACTTCCGCCTTGTTCGGATTGGAAGCAACCCATTCAGGGCGATCCATTGTAGTGGCGCCGACAGCAGAACCGGCAATACGTGTACGCACGCAAATCTCAGCTTGCGAGGATAGTCCGGTTGTTTCCGGATTGAGTTCCAACCACTCACCAGTTTGATCATCATTGAATTTGGCCGCGTATAATTTGCCATCCTCCAACAGTTTGGAATTGTCACCTGCAGCAGAGAAACGGCCATTGCTCACAAACTTGTAGAGAAACTCACCACGTTCATCATCACCCATATAGACAACAACCTTGCCGTTGGCCGCAATCACCACATCGGCATTCTCATGCTTGAAGCGTCCGAGAGCGGTAAGTTTACGCGGAGCCTTCGTGTTGTCAAACGGGTCAATTTCCACCACATATCCGGCACGGTGCGGTTCGTTGGGATGCCTGGACATGTCAAAACGCTCATCGACGCGTGCCCAGGCATAGCCCCAGTCTTCGTTCTTGAGGCCGTAACGTTTCTGGTCTGCGGTCTGCTCAAAGTTCTCATCACTCGCTGAGAAGTAGCCATTGAAGTTTTCTTCACACGCAAGATAGGTACCCCAAGGCGTTTGGCCATTTCCGCAATTGTTCCAGGTTCCAAGGGTCTTGGTGCCGGTTTCATCAGCGGCAGTTTTAACAAGATCATCACCAGCGGCAGGGCCAGTGATATCCATTTCTGTGTTTGGGGTAATTCTGCGATTGATGTTGGAGCCTTTTACAATACCCCATTTGCCATCTGTCTTTGCAATTTCGCAGATAGTAACACCATGAGCCATCATACCCTTTTTCACATCGTCATCTGTTTCCGGCAAACCGGTTTCACGATTGCCAAAGATGATGCTGCGGTTCACATACTCATTGTTTACAACCAGGATATTCTTTCCGTCTTTGGTGAATAGAGACATACCGTCATTATTGTCACCAAAAGCCTTTTCCTGACTTGCGGCATCGCCGCGGGTTTCTTCGTTGAACGGCACACTGTCTTCGAAAAGCTCATCACCCCACTTGGCAGCAATCTCCCATTTATATCCCTCCGGCACCACGATTGTATCTGCGGTGCTTGCTGCAACCGGTTTGAAACCAAAACGACCTGCGGCCTTGGCAATGGTTACTCCTTGACCAGCGACACCTGTCACGAACGCTGCTGCGCCGACACTGAGGGTACCTTGCATGAAACCGCGGCGCGAAATTGCCCGTTCCACCACATCATCAAATTCTGAATATTCGGGACGAGGGTTTCCAATCTCGTCAAACTCGTCAAAAGACAGATCGTGAAAATCACTTTTGGTCATAGTTGGCTACTCCTGTGTAGGTTGGTTGCAGCCCCCAATAACAGGATGACATGACAAGTCTGCGACATCAATTGTGCAAATATATAACAGAAGTAGTTGGAAAAGTTTTAGGCTTCTACTTGCTCATGTTGCGTGACTTGGAGGAGATGCAGAGATTGAAAACGTCCGACCTCTTGGCCGTGATGTCTTCTGAACAAGTAGAAGCCACCTACTTGATACGAAAAAGAACTGTTGCTGTCTGCTGCTATAATTTTCAATAGATGATGCATTTTTTGCAACACTTTGTGCGGCGCACAAAAAAGGCTCGAAATTGAATTATCGAGCCTGATTTTATTCCAAATTTTCAGAATTTTTAGTGCGAAACAGCGCCAGTTGCCAGTTTTACTGCCTCTCGGGCTTCTTCCAGTTGTGCAAGATTTTTTTCTGCAGCGACTTTTTTCTCGCCCTCAGCATCTTTCACATCTTCCTTAGCGTTCTGAATCTGCTGCTCAAGGTCAGTCATGTCGAAATCCTTGAGATCAACAGCTTGCTCAGCGAGCAAGGTAAACCCGGAAGGTGAAACATCAGCAAAACCGCCACGAACAAAAATCTGACTCGCAGCACCATCAGCCATGGTTACATTGACGACACCCGGCTTTACAGCAGACATGAACGGCGCATGGTTGGCAAGAACTGTGAAGTAGCCTTCATTACCCGGCACAACAACTTCGTTAGCCTCACCTGAAAGCACCAACGCTTCTGGAGAAACCAGTTCAAATGCAAATGCTTCTGCCATCATGAGTCCTTTCAGACGAAGCTGCCGTTAAGCAGCTTCCGCAGCAAGTTTCTGGGCTTTCTCGACTGCTTCATCCATGGAACCAACCATGTAGAATGCCGCTTCTGGCAGGTGGTCATACTCACCAGCAACCAGACCCTTAAAGCCAGCAATCGTGTCTTCCAGCGCTACAAGCTTACCAGGTGAACCGGTAAAGACTTCAGCAACGAAGAACGGTTGTGAAAGGAAGCGCTCAACCTTACGGGCACGAGCCACAGTCAGTTTGTCTTCTTCTGACAATTCGTCCATGCCCAGGATCGCGATGATGTCCTGTAGCGCCTTATAACGCTGCAGCACTTCCTGCACAGAACGGGCAACTTCGTAGTGCTCTTCGCCAACAATTTGCGGGTCCATCATGCGTGATGTGGAATCGAGTGGATCCACCGCAGGATAAATACCTTTTTCAGCAATTGAACGGTTCAATGTGGTTGTCGCATCCAAGTGAGCAAACGATGTCGCAGGTGCAGGGTCGGTCAGGTCATCCGCAGGAACATAAATCGCCTGCACTGAGGTGATTGAACCTTTGGTTGTGGTTGTAATACGTTCCTGCATTGCACCCATGTCTGTTGCGAGTGTTGGCTGATAACCCACCGCGGAAGGAATACGACCTAGAAGCGCTGACACTTCTGAACCGGCCTGCGTAAAGCGGAAGATATTGTCCACGAAGAACAGAACGTCCTGACCTTCATCGCGGAAGTGTTCCGCAACGGTAAGGCCTGAAAGAGCAACACGTGCACGGGCTCCTGGCGGCTCGTTCATCTGACCGTAAACGAGTGCAGCTTTGGAGCCTTCTCCGCCACCTTCCTTGTTCACGTTGGATTCAACCATTTCCCAGTAAAGGTCGTTACCTTCACGAGTACGCTCACCCACACCGGCAAACACAGAGTAACCACCGTGTGCTTTCGCGATGTTGTTGATCAATTCCATGATGAGAACGGTCTTGCCAACACCCGCACCACCGAAGAGGCCGATTTTACCACCCTTTGCGTAAGGCGCGAGCAGGTCCACAACCTTAATGCCTGTCACAAGAATTTCTGATTCTGTTGACTGCTCAACATATGCAGGTGCTTCGGCGTGAATTGGACGAGTCGTCTTCGTTTTGATCGGACCAGCATCATCAACCGGCTCGCCAAGGACGTTCATGATACGTCCAAGAGTTTCTTCACCGACAGGAACCTGAATAGGCTCGCCTGTGTCGACAACTTCCTGGCCGCGAACAAGACCTTCAGATGAGTCCATCGCAATAGTACGAACAGTATTTTCACCAAGGTGCTGTGCAACCTCGAGAACAAGACGCTGACCGTTATTGTCTGTCTCAAGTGAGTTCAGGATCGCGGGAAGATGATTGTCGAACTGAACGTCAACAACCGCGCCAATAACCTGAGCGACCTTACCCACTACGCCGCTGGCTGCGGCCTTTTTCTTGGCTGGCGCGCGTTTCGCTGGCGCCTTTTTAGTTGTAGCTGCTTTTGCCATTTTGCTTACTCTCCAGCTTTAAAGCGCTTCCGCGCCCGAGATAATTTCAATCAATTCTTTGGTGATTTGTGCCTGACGCTGGCGGTTGAAGCTCAGGGTCAGTTTGTCAATCATTTCACCAGCATTTCGTGTGGCGTTGTCCATGGCGGACATCCGCGCGCCCTGCTCAGAAGCCGCATTTTCCAAAATAGCCCGGAAAATCTGGATAGACACATTACGCGGCAGCAGGTCTGCCAGAAGCACTTCTTCGTCCGGCTCATATTCATAAGAAACATCGGCGTCATCTGTTGCCTCACCCTCATCAGAACCGGAAATATTAGCAGGGATCAGCTGCTGCTCTGTAGGGATTTGGCTAATGACGGACTGGAATTCCGAATAGAACAGCGTGCAAACGTCAAACTCACCATCCGCAAACATTCCCAGAACTTTCTGTCCGACAATATTTGCTTCGTTAAAGCCAACATTCTTCACTTCGCGGAATGTAATCGGCTCCATCAAAATGGAAGCAAATTCCATTTTCAGAGCGTCGTAACCTTTTTTGCCAACGCAAAGTATGGAAACATCTTTGCCGTCCGCTTGCAGGGCACGCGCTTTTTCACGTGCGATACGTGCAATGGAAGAATTAAAACCGCCACAAAGGCCACGCTCAGCAGTTGCCACTACCAACAGGTGTCGTTGGTCACTGCCATTTCCAACCATCAACGCCGGTGCATTTTCCTGACCTTCCATAGCGGAGGAAATGTTCGCGAGAACTTTAGCCATACGCTCTGAATACGGCCGAGCAGCTTCCGCAGCCATTTGCGCCTTACGCAATTTGGCTGCTGCCACCATCTGCATCGCCTTTGTGATTTTCTGTGTAGCTTTCACAGAAGCAATGCGGTTTCTGAGATCCTTAAGACTTGCCATAAAATGTGTCCGTCAAGGGTTCCTGTTAGTTCAAGCCTTATGCGAAAGTCTTGGCGAAGCCTTCAATTGCAGACTTGAGACGACCGGTAATGTCATCATCAAGTGCTTGCTTTGAAGCGATATCATCAAGAATGTCTTTGTGCTCATTGCGCATTGCAGAGAGCAGACCTTGCTCGAACGGGCCAACTTGAGAAATTTCAAGATCATCAAGGAAGCCGTTAACACCAGCGTAAATCACCGCAACTTGTTCTTCCGTCTTAAGCGGAGAGAACTGTGGTTGCTTCAGCAATTCAGTCAGACGTGAACCACGGTTAAGAAGACGCTGTGTAGAAGCGTCAAGGTCTGAACCGAACTGAGCAAACGCAGCCATTTCACGATACTGGGCAAGCTCACCTTTAATAGAACCTGCAACCTGCTTCATCGCTTTAACCTGAGCAGCAGAACCCACACGGGAAACTGACAGACCCACGTTAACCGCAGGACGGATGCCCTGGAAGAAGAGGTCGGTTTCAAGGAAGATCTGACCATCAGTAATCGAGATCACGTTTGTCGGAATAAACGCAGACACGTCATTACCCTGTGTTTCAATTACAGGAAGCGCAGTCAAAGAACCTGCACCCATGTCATCGTTCAGTTTCGCTGAACGTTCCAACAGGCGAGAGTGAAGATAGAAAACGTCACCCGGATAAGCTTCACGGCCCGGAGGACGACGAAGAAGCAGCGACATCTGGCGATAAGCAACAGCCTGTTTCGAAAGGTCATCATAACCAATCAAGGCGTGCTGACCATTGTCACGGAAATATTCGCCCATCGCACAGCCAGCAAATGGCGCAAGGAACTGCATAGGAGCAGGATCGGAAGCAGTAGCAGCGATGATAATGGAATATTCAAGAGCACCGCGCTCTTCCAGAACTTTCACAAACTGGGCAACAGTAGAACGCTTCTGACCAACCGCAACATAAACACAGTAAAGCTTGTCGTTCTCACGGTTTTCATCGTGAGCAGGCTTCTGGTTCAGGAATGTGTCGAGAATGATCGCTGTTTTACCGGTTTGGCGGTCACCAATCACAAGCTCACGCTGGCCGCGGCCAACCGGGATAAGCGCATCGATTGATTTAAGGCCAGTAGACATCGGCTCATGCACAGATTTACGAGGCATAATGCCCGGCGCTTTAACATCCACACGGGCACGTTTCTTTGCCTTGATCGGACCTTTGCCGTCGATTGGATTACCAAGAGCGTCAACAACACGCCCAAGAAGCTCGGGACCAACCGGAACGTCAACAATTGAACCGGTACGTTTTACAGTGTCGCCTTCTTTAATCGCACGGTCATCACCGAACAACACAACACCGACATTGTCTGATTCAAGGTTAAGCGCCATGCCTGCAAGGCCGCCCGGGAATTCCACAAGCTCACCAGCCTGTACATTATCCAGACCGTAAACACGGGCAATGCCGTCACCGACGGAAAGAACCTGGCCAACTTCAGAGACTTCAGCCTCTTTGCCAAAATTCTTGATTTGATCTTTTAGAATTGCGGAAACTTCCGCTGCGCGAATATCCATGTTAGCCGACCTCTTTGAGCGCGAGCTTTAGTGAAGAAAGACGGGTCTTGAGAGATGTATCAATCTGCTTTGATCCGACTTTCACGATCATTCCGCCGAGGATCGACGGGTCTACGGTTGCGTTGATTGCAACCTCTTTTCCAACCACGCTCTTCAGCGCAGCTTTCAAATCTTTTGTTTGTGCAGCGGTAAGTGCCTTGGCAACAGTTACATCTGCGGTTGTTTCACCTTTGTGATCAGCAACCAGCTTGCGATATGCTGACAACATGTCCTGCATGGCGAACAAACGACGGTTCCCTGCAACAACCCTGATAAAGTTGCCAACAAGTCCGGTAATTTTGGCTTTTGTCAGAAGCGCATCGATGGCTTTTGACTGATCATCAGATGAAAACACAGGAGAAACGACCAGACGCTTCAGGTCTTCACTGCCGTTCAACAGGTCATCAAACCGCTTCAGGTCTTTCTCCACCACCGGGATTTTTTTCTCGGACAGGGCGAGATCAAACAATGCTGACGCATATCTCGCAGTCACTCCGGAAGGTATCGATTCGGAATTTGACACGTATGGTATCTTTTCTGCCAGAACTTCAGGGAACCAACAGCATATTTAAAGCCGCCAAATTCACTGAAAAAATTGAACTTTTTTGCTACGTTAATCCGTCATGCGAAAACCCCGCGCTGACGAAATCGAGCCTCCCCTAGCACACGCTTTTCAGACTCGCAAGTTGGCTCGGGAAAATAAGATGGATTCCTTTGTCGCATTAGACGAAGTGTGGAGAAGATACGCACAATTTTAGCTGTTTCGAGCCAAATTTCTAGAATATTCGGAACATCATGCCCAACAGCGCTGTTCCAATCCCAAGTTCAAACACCATTCCGGCAATATTATAGGGCGTGAAACCGCGATCTACGACCATGGAAAGAGCCCTACCCACCCCTGTTAGTAGCCAGGCAGCACCCAGCATCAGGGCAACAAAATCAAGAGGTTGGGGCATTAGCAAAACGGTCAAACCGAGACTTGTGTAAAATCCGGCCAATGTGCCACGCGGTTCACCAACGCCAAAGGGATAACGCATACGGCTCTCAAGACGCAGAATGCGAAGCGCCAGTTTTGGTAAAAACAATGCAACCAGACCCAAAACCAGTGTCAGCAGGGCAACCATATATAAAAGCCATTCAAAAGTGCTTTGCGGGGAGTAGCAATTCACCAATCCCGTTTCAAAGCACCAAAAAGTAGGAATATCCGCGTGAACCCATGCAAGAATTGCCAGAGCCACTGCCAATGCGAAACGAACCCGGATGCGTTTGCGCCAGCCCCCGTCAAATACCATCTGCAATACCCGTCCCAGGGCGGCGAAGGTCCACCCAAGCGCCAGGACAAAATTCAATCCTGGTTGAAGTGCAATCGGTTCCTGCAGAAGGAGACAGCACAATGCGACGGCCAAAAGCGGGCCCGCGAAACTTGAACGCCCTTCACCTATCGCTTCCGGTTTGTCAGGCCTTGCACGCAAACCCATGTATGAAAGAAGCCGACCCGGAACGAGCAGGAATGCCAGGCCCAGCAACAACGTTACCAGAGGCACAAGCATGATCATGAATTCTTCGCCGGTTGTGGGGAATTGAAAGGTCAAAGGGCCCTCTGCACTTTTGACATAATAGAATCGATCTGGGCATGATTGATGGCATATTCCCCAAAAAACGGAAACCCGTTTGAAACCCATACGCAATATCGAAGATGTAAACGACGGTTTAAAGCAACTCTTAAAGCTCGACCCCAATTTGTTGGCGATTGCGAAGCAAGTTGGCGACCTTCCCCTGCGACTGCAAGAGCCGGGCTTCGCAGGCCTCGCCAGAATTGTTATTGGACAGCAGGTTTCAACCGCAAGTGCTGCTGCAATTCATGCACGCTTCGTGAAACATATCTCACCCCTAACGCCTTCAGCATTTCTCGAAGCAGGAGAACCCGCATGGATTGAAATAGGCCTCTCCCGAGCCAAACAATCAACGCTCGAAGGCTTGGCAAAGGTCCTCACATCAGGAGAGCTGGATCTGGCTCTTGTTACCCAGCTACCGGCGGAAGATGCCATTGCTCAACTGACTGCGCTCAAAGGGATTGGCCCATGGACGGCGGAGGTATACCTGCTGTTTTCTGCGGGCCATCCGGACATTTTCCCTGCCGGTGATCTGGCGCTTCAAGAAGCGATAAAAATGGCCTTTAATCTGGATACTAGACCCGATGAAAAAGAAGTGCGGAACAAGGCTGTCAAATGGTCGCCCTATAGGGGTATAGCCGCACGGCTTTTTTGGGCCTACTATAGAGACGTGAAAACGGGACGAGAGGGCGTTCCGTTATAACCGCCCGCAAACGGCATAGGACAGAAAGGAGAAAACGCTTTCAAAACATCTGTTTACAATTGTAATCACGTTGTCACATGGCATTGCCAAAAAGCTTCCTGTCCACCTTGCCGATTCGCAAAAAGGAGGGGAATGTGACGATAGCAGTATCTCCGGATGCTCATCCAACACTCGTATTAAATGCCGATTATCGGCCTTTGAGTTATTATCCACTGTCTTTATGGTCCTGGCAGGACGCAATCAAGGCGGTGTTTCTTGACCGGGTAAACATTGTCGCCAATTACGACATGGAGGTTTCAAGCCCGTCCTTTGCCATGCAATTGCCCAGCGTGGTCAGCCTTAAAAGCTACATTCGACCTTCCAAAACGCCCGCCTTCACAAGATTTAATGTCTTCCTGCGCGACAAGTTTGAATGTCAGTATTGTGGATCAAGCGAAAACGATCTGACCTTTGATCATGTCATTCCGCGTTCAAAAGGCGGCATCACTTCCTGGCAAAATGTTTGCGCTGCATGCTCGCCTTGTAACGTCCGAAAAGGCAACAAAATGCCCAAGGATGTCGGCATGATCCCGCGCCAAAAGCCTTATGTGCCTAGCGTCGAAGACCTTCATCGCAATGGCCGCCTTTTCCCGCCCAATCATTTACACGAAAGCTGGATGGATTTTCTTTATTGGGATGTGGAGCTGGAGCCGTAAGAAAGCAGCACTAAGGGCTTGTCAGCGACCGTATTCGCTGGATGGAATTCAATACATGAACAAGCGTGAACAATAGAAAATCGGCAGGACCAAATAAGAAGGTAATTGGCAAACACGGCAGCTCGTACCAGAACCTGATATTCTCGGCACGGGATTTCTTGCAAATCTAGGCAGCCACAAAAAGATCGAAAGCCAAAAAAAGCACCCATCCTGCCATCAAGGCTTGCGGGTTTGAGAACAGCGCCGTGATCTCAGCAAATGATCCAAATCCGCCACTACCTGCTGGCAGGAAAACCAACATTGCAACATAGGCAATCGCCAGAATTACCGGGATCAATCAACTTGCGATCCAGTTAGACCAGACCGGCGCCCATGGAGTTGTTAGCAATATCATCCACGCCAGCATCTAAAGACCGCCTACGAACGAAAAAATTGCTCATAGTTCACTGGAAGCCTCACTATTTCCAATATTTTAAAACAATTTATTGCAAACTACTTGCATTTGCAATCATCATGCAATAAATATGCCGTATGGAAAATCTACACACCACAAATGCGCTTCGGTTGCTGCAGTCAGCGGACGAGTTCAAAGCGAACCTTTCAGGCGAGTTCTCAGCCATTCACGGGATTTCTGTGAATGAGTATTTCCTGTTGCTTCATTTGCAGAAAGCGCCCCGCAACCGGCTTCCCCGCGTGGAACTTGCCAAGCGCATGCATATCAGCGCTTCGACCATCACCCGCATGACAGCGCCCATGGAAAAGATTGGCCTGGTCGACCGGGAAGTTGATGATCGCGACGCCAGACTTGCCTTTGTCGTGTTAACCGCAACGGGCGAGGAAAAACTTGCTGAAGCGAACCAGACCTTTGCCAAACGGGCTGGTTACGCCTTCGAAGACCGATGGGATGATCAAGAGTTAAAACAGCTTTCAGAGCTGCTCCATCGCCTAATCGCAGGCTCTCCAGCCAGTCTTACCTAGGCGCAAATTCGCAAAAAAGTGATTCAGCTAAAGTTGAAGCAATCAAATCACTGCAATCAGCAACGCTGGCTAAGAACTCTCAATCAGGAAGCAGATTTGGAAGCCTCTTGATCTCTATTAACCCATCGGTTGATTTTTTCTGCGAGCGCATTGGGTGAAATTGGCTTGGAGATGTAATCATCCATACCCGCATCAAAGCATTTTTCCATGTCACCCTTGATGGCATGCGCGGTCGCAGCAATGATCGGCGTATGCTTGCCTGAAGACTTTTCGATTTCACGAATAGCAGCCGTTGCTTCATGTCCGTTCATGCGGGGCATCGATACGTCCATCAGGATCAAGGATGGGTTATAATGTTTGTATAGCGCAACACCCTCTTTTCCATCATTGGCAATCTTGAATGACAGTCCCAGTTGCTTAACCACTTGCGTAAAAACAATCTGGTTGACCTCGTTATCTTCACATATCAATAGATCAATGTGATTGAATGGCTGTTTTCCGGCTTGCCCCTGATCAGCATCAGAATCGGTTGGATTATTTCTGCTAACAGCAGTTTCTCGAGACCTGATCTCAGCATCAACCAATTTGCGCGTATTCAGCGATGAACCATTGCTTGGATCCAGGTAAACAGACTCGTCTGAACCCGCAGAACACAACACATCTACAATGGTTTCAAGAAGCAGGGACGACCGCGCTGGCTTGGTGAGGTGCGCCTGAATTCCCATTGACGAAAACAGACGACCGTCTTCTGTATGATCCACCGATGTAAGCATGATCACCGGAATGGAAGCAAATTCAGCACGTGTTCGGATCACCTTAACCGCATCAGTTCCCGACATGTTCGGCATCTGATAATCCATAATTATAGCATCGATGGAAATGTCGTTCCGATAAGCCGCCTCAAGGAATGCAAAGGCCTCTGCACCAGATGCCACCGCTGCACTATCAAATTTCCAATTCGCCATCTGTTCGGCCAAAATCGAGCGATTTACCTCATTGTCGTCGACAATCAAAATCCGGCTATTGCTGATCTCCTTGGGGACATCTTTGGTTGGGGCTGCCTGTTCATGAACGTCCAGATCAATTTCAAACCAAAAAACAGAACCATATCCAACCTCGCTTTCAGCTCCGATCTTTCCACCCATCAAATCCACCAAATGAGAGCAGATTGATAACCCGAGACCAGTTCCTTCATGCTTGCGGGTTGCTGAAGTATCGACTTGGGAGAACTTTTCGAAGACCCTACCGACCATCTCTTTCGGAATTCCAATTCCAGTATCTTCAACGTTGATTCTGAGCTTGGTGAAGGAACGGCCATCTCTCTCTTCCACGTTGCCATCTACGTTCACGTAGACATGACCCTTCTCGGTAAACTTAACAGCATTACCCATCAGATTAGTCACGATCTGACGAATGCGTCCTGCATCGCCTATCAACATGTTTGGAATTTTCGGATCAATGCGCACTATGAGCTCAAGGTCCTTTTCAGCAACCTTTGTCGACACAAGAGTGGCAACATCCTCGATTGCCTCTCTTACATCAAAGGGCGACGGGTCCAATTGCATCTGCCCTGCATCCAGCTTGGAGAAGTCAAGTATATCGTTGATGATTGTCAGAAGAGACGCGCCAGACTTTACAATCACATCGGCAAACATGGCTTGCTTGGGCGTCAAGTCGGAGTCAGCTAACAATTCGGCCATCCCCATAACGCCGTTCATTGGCGTCCTGATTTCATGACTCATATTTGCGAGAAACTCAGATTTCGCGTTTTCAGCAGCTTCGGCAATTTTCCGGGCTTTTTCCAGTTCGCTTTCTCTGTCAACCAATTCAGTGATATCGGAAAACGTGCCGATCAGATACTCATTGCCATCGTCCAGAACCAATTTTGTCTTTCGGGTTAAAATCCAGCTCTTGGAACCATCGAAGGATGTAAACTGCTCCCTGGAAACTTGCATTTCTTCAGTCGCGAAAACACTTCTATCATTGTGTAGATAGACATCAACATCCTCGCTTGGGAACAATTCAACATCGGTTTTGCCAATGACGTCTTTTTCTTCGCAGCCGCATATCTCAAGCCATGGCTTATTAACCAGAATCAGCCGTAACTCTCGGTCTTTCACAAAAACCGGATTGGGAAGTTTATCTATAAGCTTTTGATAAAGCTCAAGCTCATGTTGCTGCCATAAATTCATTGTCACTCTTCCCAGCCAGAGTCGTGTTGACGTGATATATTTTTGCAAAACCTTGATTAGCAAAATTCGGTCTTCTTGAGGGTTTGGACCCGACGATTTGCCATGCCTATTTGAGGTCTTGCCTGCAAGACCCCACACTTGATCGATATGGTTTCTAAATCGTAAATCAATTCAAGATTTCTCGGGGGAAATCTTGAAAGAGCTGCTGAGAGTAAACCTCTAAAAGTTTTTTGACGGCTTAGTCCAAAAATCCGGATTGCAGGATCAGCGATGCCGTTGCAGGGCTGCAGGCCATTGGCAAATCATAGACGGTCGCAAGCCGTGCCAGAGCTTTTACATCCACATCGTGGGGATGCGGCGACAACGGATCGGTAAAAAAGATCAGAAGATCAATTTCGCCTGTCGCAATCAATGCGCCTATTTGCTGGTCGCCACCAAGCGGTCCGCTTTTCATCAAAGTAATGTCAAAACTCGGGCAGGCTTCCTTGATGATACCACCGGTGGTGCCAGTGCAGAAGAACTGGTGACCGTTGAGCTTTTCCTCGTTTTTCTTTACCCATTCTGAGAGTTCGGTTTTCTTGTCATCATGCGCAATAAGAGCGATTCTCTTAGGCATCCTGTCACCTTTTCTTACCAGGAATTGTATGCGGTTAGTGTTTAATGGATACTGGACAAATTGTCAGCTACCTTCGATGGTTGCGCGCTTAAGCGCCTTTGCGTCGGCACAAAAAAGCCGACCTGAAATCTCAGGTCGGCGATTAAAAAACTCAACCGTGATTACTTCTTCGTAATCAGCACGCGATGCGGGAACGGAATTTCTATTTTCTGTTTGTCAAATTCCTGTTTCACCAGTTGCGGCAGAGAATACCGCAGATCAAAATAATGCTCGCCCTTGCAAAATGGTCTCGCAATCAGATTGACCGAGGATTCTGCCAATGCATTCACTTCAATAAATGCACCAGGCTCCTTCAGCACCAGCTCGTGCGCATCAAAAACCTTCTGAATGGCCTTTTTGGCTTTGTTGATATCCGCGCTATAGGCAATACCAAAAGTCAAATCCACACCACGCTCTTCATAATGACTGTGATTGATGATTTTCGTGCCCCACAGCTCACTGTTTGGAACAATAATATGTTGCTGATCAAATGTGCTGAGATCAGTCGTGAACAAGGTGATGCTCTCAACCTTGCCGAACACCCCTGCACCATCAATGAAGTCTCCCACTTTGAATGGGCGGAAGAGTAACAACATGACGCCCGCTGCGAGGTTGGACAATGTTCCCTGAAGCGCCAGGCCAACTGCGAGGCCAGCTGCACCAATGAGCGCAACGAGAGAAGTCGTGGTAATCCCGAACCGCTCCAGTACCATGATACCTGCAAATGCCAGAATGGCATATCGTGCAAGGGAACCCAAAAACTCGAATAATGTATCATCCAGACTCGCGTTTGAATTCGCCACTTTCGTGATCATGCGCTTCACTAGGCCCGCCACCCAGTACGCGACTATGATAATGAGGATTGCATACAAGACGTTCATCGCATTATCGACAAACCATGTGTAGCCAGCGCCTGCCTGCTCAATTACTTCACTTTCCATAGGAATGCCCCTCTATAAAAATTTACGTAACGTAAACTTTATAAGAGACCCGGCAACAAATGTCCAGTTTCAGTGCTGATGGGCTTTATCTGCGAAAGGCGGTGACAAGCGCCACTGCAGCCAGGACCAGGCTCGCGAACGCATTCCAGCCTGCAAACGACAGGCCCAGCACCCGAAGTGCCGCTTCATTGCACGAAGGCGGAACGGATTGCTCCAATTGTTGAAGAAAATTTCCCGTGTCACTCGAAATGCCGCCATCAACCGCACCACAATCTCCTGGTCCTTCCCAAAAACCCCACTCAACACCGGAATGGTGAACGCCAAGCACCGTCGAATAGACAAGAACAAGGCCTGAAATGAGCAACAATCCGCGTGAGGCAAATGCCGGCCCCTTCATCAGGAGCGAAATAACTGCAAGCGCGGCAATCGGAATGCCCAAATACCATGGCTCACGTTGCTGCAGGCAAAGCTTGCATGGCTGGTAACCCCCAATATGTTCAAACGCCAAAGCGGAGAGAATGACTGCACACATCCCGGCAAGAACCAACATATAGGCTTTATTATGCGAGGACGGAATGGGCGTGTTTATATTCATGGCTTCAAAACAGGAATTTGACCGAGACGAAGCCACCAATAAGCAGGATCATCCCGAGTGTAAACATGAGACCGAGGCGTTTTTCAATGAACTCCCGCACGGGCTCTCCAAACCAGTACAGCAATGCTGAAACAAGGAAAAAACGCAACCCCCGCCCGATCACACTGACGATTGCAAACGTAATCAGGTTAAGACCCGTTGCGCCTGAAAAAATAGTCAGAACCTTGTATGGAAAGGGCGTGATCGCTGCAAACAAAACGCCCCACCCACCCCAAGTGTTGTACCATTCGCTCACCTGATCAAACGAATCTTCTTTTCCATAAAAAGCAAGAACCGGCTTACCAATCGCTTCATAGAGAAAGGCACCAATGAAATATCCCAGAAAGGCACCAAGCACCGAAGCGATTGTGCAAAGAGTGGCATAGAAAATCCATTTGTGACGTTTCGCAAGCACCATGGGAATGAGCAGAACATCGGGAGGAATAGGGAACACGGAGCTTTCGATAAACGAGACACCCGACAATGCCCAGGTCGCCCGCTTGTGCCTTGCCAGTTCAAAAACCCAGTCATAGAGTCTGCGGATCATGATGTTCTCCGTTCGCACTTTCGACTGTTTGGCGTGTTCGCGTTGAGTAGTAAAGAAAATTGTCTGCGCTCAGGCGCAAAATTCTATTGACCCGCAATCCGCGACGACTATAGTCGCGCCAGTTCCTCCGGGTTCGCATCAACTGCCTAGAATAGCTGCGACCCGTGACCCGATCGGGCCCCTCTGGCGGAATTGGTAGACGCGCGGGATTCAAAATCCCGTTTCTTCGGAAGTGCCGGTTCGATTCCGGCGGGGGGCACCATTTATCTTTATAAGATATTGTTTTTATTGAATTTTTAAGGCTACTTTAAACTTAAACCACCTTCTATTACACCTCAAGATTTGCGCTAAAATAGCTGTGTATGAATTGGTTTGTGCACCATAAGTACGCCGACTTTATCCGGACAAAACCAACTACTTGAGCTCCGTTTGTTTGCAATCCATCAAATGATCCAGAATGATGCACTATGGCAAACTTGCTAACACTAGGAATTCTGACTAGCCTTGGGGAGCTTAGGCAAAATAGTCGAAACCTGAGTATCGCGATGCTCCAAAATTAGGAGTATGGCGATGAGCTTACTATCAAAGAAACAGGTGTTGAAATTGATCCCTGTCAGTACTGCAACTCTTCAACGTTGGGAACATGCTGGTGTCTTTCCCAAACGATTTCATATCGGTGGAAACGGTGCTTGGCAAAAAGCCTTCTGGAAAGAGGATGAAGTGCTGCAGTGGATTGAGGAAAACGCTGCTGCGAGGTAACTCGTGACTACTCCGGTGACGGAGTTAAAGGGGCGGTCTCAGGATCGCCTCTTGTTGTGTGATTTCAACAATGACGGCTTTCGCCAGATCAAGTACTCCCAGAGGTCGAATTCAATTCATCCTAAATATCCAGTATGTGGGATGCATCCGCTGGACGCTCGCAACAACTTAATCTTTGAGAGTGAAAGTAGGGCTTGAATGAAGTGTCATAGCCAGATCAATTAAGCCGCCCAACCTGCAGAGACTTGGGATCGCTGGTGGCATGGTGAATTCTTGCGTTCAATCGATTGTGTTTTCACCCGAGATTACATGGTCCACAGCTAAATATTTGATAAGGTCTTTGAAACATCAAGTCACCAGCATACGCCAAAATAACCCACCAAAGTGATTTTAGGCCAATGCCAGTGACAATGCCCAAGTTGCAAATGCTATTATTGTTCCAAAAAAAATCCAAGAAATGGGTGATGGCGATAGATATTTGGTTAGCCGAAGGTTGATGTCATACATCGAAATTGTAGAGAGTGCGAATGAAAGCGACAAAACAATTACGCTGGGCTCCGGAAACAGCGTACTTAAGCAAATGATGAAAAAGCCGAATAGCCCTGCATTCCTTTCAATCCATGTTGTGTTTTCTTGGCCCTGCCAATAGCTTTGATAGATCATCGGAATGAAAATTGAACAAATGAAAAACGCGACAGATAGTACGCTAAGTTTATCAAGTATAGACAGAAAAAGGGTCAGCGATACGATTTGGGTCGCATACGGAAGCACAAGGAAAACGAGATGATCAATGGGCACATTTAGCCCTATATTCCCAAGACGATAAACTCGTTGTTCGATGATATAATCCACTTCAAAAAACATGACTTCTAGGAGAATAAATAAAAAAATTATTAAAATAATTATTGTGTTGACGTTTTGATTTAATACGAAAATAGATAATATTGATGCAATATTTGCAATTATTCCAAAATTCGAGTGTGTTGGTAAATGAGGTAATTCCAAACCTTCTGCTTCAATTATCCTAATTCCTATAAAGTGCATATATCCCATTGGGAAAATTGTAAGGAACAATAAAAATATGTTCTCTGACCAATAAAAAGCAAACAGGAAAAAACTGGCGACTCCGGCTGTTAATATAACTGCAAAACGATAATTTATAGCAATGCTCAGCTGCGGAACTATAAAATTCCACATTTGAACTAATGCAGCATAGGTTAAGGCATTGAAAATGCCCCATTCACCGCCGAAATCTACAATGTAGAAAATTACCAACAGATATAAGTAATGATAGTAAAAATGTATCAAATTGTGAGCACGCATGCTCCAGGGAACAGGGTGCTTTAGAGCACCCCTCCTATTTTCCTTTAAGACTTCCAATTGAACAATCCTGACAAGAACGACCCTTTAGAACTCTTGCTACTGACCTTGCAGATTTCTCCGGATGGTGCGTGAACCACCGATGACTTAAACTTGTCGCCTGTGTCGGTCTCAACCTGTCGGCTTGTCATTCTGTGCCCCGGATAATTGGCATCAATTGCGGGAACACTTGTGTAGGTCTCTCCTCCAGATGTATACCAAACTTTATTATTTGATGTTGGTGGCAGCGCAGAGCCTCCACCTCCTCCACAACAAGACATAGCTTTCTCCTTTCTGTCTTTTAGAAACACAATCAAATTACTGAGAGATTGAATTGTCATTGTTTGCGCTAGTAGAGATAAAGCTACT
>JAAUYH010038136.1_pt1 | contig 17753 bp, 14 predicted proteins | sample 7278061 | NCBI WGS metagenome assembly JAAUYH01 (sample SAMN14350203, study PRJNA611818) | marine sediment metagenome | isolation source: surface marine sediment (0.6m) | place: French Polynesia: Moorea | collected 2018-08 | reverse complement strand
GTGAAACTATGATTTATATCGTCATGATAAATCTTATGTTAAGACGTTTAACTTACAGTTCTCCAACCCCAGTGTCTACCTAGTTATCAATTATCAAACACGCTCTCTAAGTCCTAAAGATATGAGGTATCTAATCTTCAAGATCCCGCTACTAGCTCCATGAGAATCTTGTGAGTACTTTGAGCTTGACGATCCTTTGATGGTTTTCTTTGAATATAACTGCCATCAGGTTGCAGTTCCCAAGCTTGGCGGTTATCCGCTAACATAATTCCCAAGATTTCATGTAAATCGGCAGTCAAACTGGGATCTTCTACCGGAGTAATCGCTTCTACCCGACGGCTGAGATTCCGCGTCATCCAGTCAGCACTACCAATATAAACTTCTTCTTCGCCGCCATTATAAAAATAAAAAATGCGAGAATGTTCTAAAAAGCGACCGATGATACTAATAACACGAATATTTTCGCTGACACCTTTAACTCCGGGACGTAAACAACAAATTCCCCTGACAATTAAGTCAATTTCCACCCCTGCATTAGAAGCTTCATACAAAGTTGCAATAATTTGTTTATCAACTAGGGAATTAATCTTAACCACAATCCGACCTTTGCCCCCATTTTGTGCATGTTCCATTTCCCGATGAATCATTGCTGTCATGCGATCGCGCATATTTACAGGAGCAACTAAAAGTTTACGATAGGATTTTTGCCGCGAATAGCCGGTTAAAAAATTGAATAAGTCTGTCAGATCTGCGCCTAGATCTTCTCTACAGCTTATTAACCCCAGATCGGTATATAACTTAGCTGTTTTCGGATTGTAATTACCTGTCCCAATATGAACATAACGACGAATCTTGTTTTCTTCTTGACGGACGATCAGTGTAATCTTGGTATGGGTTTTTAAGCCAACCAAACCATAAACTACATGAACGCCGGCATTTTCTAGCTTCCTTGCCCAAATAATATTATTTTCTTCATCAAAACGAGCTTTTAGTTCTACTAGCACTGCAACTTGCTTATGATTTTGGGCTGCGGCAATTAAAGCTTTGATAATTGGAGAATCTCCAGAGGTGCGATACAGCGTCATCTTAATCGCCAAGACATCTGGATCGCTTGCAGCTTCTGTAATTAAACGTTGTACTGAACCACTAAAAGAATAGTAAGGATGGTGAACTAATAAATCTCCATTACGGATCAGTCTAAAAAAATCTTCTCCATCTTCAATATTTTGTAAGCGATGCAGTTTTGGCGGTATGATTGGTGACCAAGATTGATCTTTTAATTTGGGAAGCGGTAATGCTAAAAAAGACATTAAGTTTCCTAACCCCAATAAGCCATCAATGTCATAAACATCATTGGCTTCAAGAGCTAATTCGCCAATAATGGTGGAACGAATATGTTCGGGTACAGAAGATTGTATTTCTAAGCGTACCGCCGAACCACCGATTCTTCGTTTTTGTAATTCTTTTTCAATTGCCAGTAAAAGATCATCTGCTTCATCTTCTTCTACTTCGAGATCGGCATTACGAGTTACTCTGAAGACATAGCATTCTTGAATATTCATGCCAGGAAAGAGATACTCTAAATTATGGGTAATTAACTGTTCGATGGGAATTCCGGTCCAAACTACAACCTTTCCTCTGAGGCGTTGACCAAGTTCTTTGGGTAAAGGAATAAAACGGGATAAGACCCGAGGAATTTTGATTCTGGCGAATAATTCCTCATCTAAATCCGGATCTTTAACGACTACTGCCAGATTAAGGCTGAGATTAGAAATATAGGGAAAAGGATGGGAAGGATCGACAGCTAAAGGAGTCAGTACTGGGAAAATATGTTCCTCAAAAAATTGATTTAGATAGGTACGTTGTTCTTGATTGAGATCGACATAATCCAGAATATGAATTCCTTTATTAATTAACTTTTTCCGTAAAACCTGCTCACAATGTTGATGTTGTTCCTGTACCATCGGACGTAAACGATCGCCTATAGCGGTTAATTGTTCTGTAGGGGTCAGTCCATCAATTGATAACTTAGTAACTCCAGCTTCTACTTGCTGCTTTAAACCTGCCACTCTAACCATAAAAAATTCATCCAGATTGGAGCTGAAAATTGCCATAAATTTAAGACGCTCTAATAAAGGAGTTCTTTCATCTAAAGCTTCGTGGAGCACGCGACGATTAAACTCTAACCAACTCAGTTCTCGATTGAAATAATATTGGGCATCATAAAGATCGATGTTTAGATCAGTGGTTTTAGCAGAGGTCATTTCTTTCAGTTATTAGTTATCAGTTATCAGTTATCAGTTACATAGTTGTGGGAAGATATCTACTTTATTTGTACAACATCTTGTTAGATTAAGATACGAATATTTAGCACTGGTTAATGATTAAATTTACATCTCTATATTGAGGAATTAGCCAGGGCGATAATCAACCTGTGATGATAAAGCTTCTCAAGGAATCCCCTAAAGGATACCGCTTCGCGTCGCTCACGGAGCTTACAAGACGGACGACCGAAATTTCGGAGGCAACCTTCAAAGCTTCGATTGGATATGGTGAGGCTTCCTCTAATTTCGTAATATGTTTATATTTTAATTACTTCAAGCTAACAAAAATAAAGATATACTTGGTTATTATGATTGTAGATTTAAATACGAATATTATATTAATAGTTTTGATACCAGACTTGAGAAGGGGATTTTGAGGTCATGGATATAGAAGATATGGAGCGTAGGAATCAAAAGTTTATAGCAGATAATGATGAAGTTATTTTTGCTCACGAAACAACAATCTTAAATAATTCTCTAAAAGATAGTTGGAAAATTTTGTTAGTAGACAGCGATGGGGAATTTCATGAGATTACTAAACTAGCTTTAGAAGGTCTTAAATTTGAAAACAAATCACTAACCTTTTTCAGTGCCTATTCTGGAACAGAAGCTAAGCAAATAATTCAAAAAAATCCTGATATAGCCATAATTTTACTCGGTCAAATTATGGAAAATGATAATGCAGGATTAGAAGTGGTTGAATATATTAGAAATATTTTACAAAACAAATTGGTTAGAATTATCTTGCAGACTGGACAGCCAGAAAGAGTACCAGAAGACACTATAATATTAAGGTGCAATATTAATGACTATAAAACTAAAACTGAATTAATTCTAAATAAATTAACAACTAAAATCATTGCTGGCTTGAGAGGGTTTAGTGCCTTAATTAAAATAGAAAAAAGCAAACAACAATTATCAGATATTGCCTTAGAAAATGCCAAACTTTATGAGCAAATTGAAAAATATACCGATACTCTCGAAGACAAGGTTACTGAACGTACTCAAGAATTAGAAATCAAAAATCGGCAACTAGAAAAAGAGATTCAAGAACGTAAAAATATTGAAAAGACCCTACAAGAAGTCAACCAAAAGTTAGAACTCTTAGTCAATGTCGATGGCTTAACAGGCATTTCTAATCGGCGTCATTTTGATAATTGTTTATCTAGAGAATGGCGAAGATTAAAACGAGAGCAAAAGCCTCTTTCTCTAATTATTTGCGATGTTGATCATTTTAAACTTTACAATGATTCCTATGGTCATCTTCAAGGAGATAACTGTTTACGCCAAATTGCCCAAACAATGGCTCAGATTATCAATCGTCCCGCTGATTTAGTCGCTCGCTACGGCGGTGAAGAGTTTGCCGTAATTCTGCCTAATACTGATCTCTCAGGTGCTCATGAAGTTGCCAAAAAACTTCGGCAGTCAATTAAAGATTTAAAACTGCGCCATAAATCTTCTCAAACAGGTCAGTTTGTCACTATAAGCATCGGGATTAGCTCCCAAATTCCCCATCAAGATCAATCCTTAGAAGATTTAATTATAACTGCGGATCAAGCGCTCTACACCGCTAAAGCTCAAGGACGCGATCGCATAGTAATTAGTAATTAATAATGCTACAAGCTACTGGAGTTAAGGCTTTCTTCCTCTTCTGGAGTCTGAGGTAAATGAAGACCACATTCCTGTTTTAGTCCCTGAAAGCGAGTATCCCTCTCATCAGTATCATCCGCAGTTAAAGGACGGCTGGAATGCCAATCACCGACACTGACATAACCTAGATCAAAATAGGGATGGTAAGGTAAATCGTGAGCTGTTAAATATTGATAAATATCTCGGGAATTCCAGTACAAAATAGGATGTATTTTGTAAATATCTCCTTGTTTAGCAACTCTGCCTAATGTTTGACGATGTTGGGTTTGCTGACTGCGTAATCCTGCTAACCAAGCTTTGGCATTAAGTTCATCTAAAGCTCGCTGCATAGGCTCAACTTTACGGATATAGTCGTAACGATTGAAAGCTTCCACATCATCCTGTTCCCAAAGTTTTCCATGCAAGGCTTCCATCCGCGCTGGAGAGATCGGTGATTGATAGACTTTGAGGTTTAATTCTAACCTTTGGGTTAATTCTTCAGCAAATTGATAGGTTTGGGCGGGTAAATAGCCAGTATCAATCCAAATAATAGGAATCTTAGGTATAAATCTGGTTACTAGGTGCAGCATCACCGCAGATTGAATACCAAAGCTGGTGGACATTACGACGTTATCACGAAAATTCTTAGCACTCCAGGTGACTAATTCACTGGCTTCGGCTTTATCTAATTGTTGGTTAACTAATTCTAAATCTAGCTGTGGAGTCTCTACTGGTGCGCTAATCATATATTGTATTGATGGTTTTCAAGAAATTAGATTATCAATTCAGAAACTAAAATCAATTCTGATTATACAACGGTAACCAGACAGAATATAAACACTACTGATCTGAATATCAAAGAACTTCGCGATCGCTCTAATAACTTAGGTGCGGTCGCTGATCGCCAATAGCGATCACAATCAGAAAACTACCTTAAAAAAAGGCGGTGAATTGGCAATTAAACTATCCTCCAAGATCCCTTAAACGCGATCGCGACTAGAGAAGCAGTTTGAATTATATTTTTTTTACAGTTTAAGGATTTTCTAATTGTTCTAATTCAACTAAATACAATTCTTCCAACTCTTGAGATATTAAAGATAAACTTTGGGATTTAATATGACATTTGATTAATATATTTTGTCCTACAGATGGTAAATTTGCTGTAGTAATCACCCAAATAGTACCTGTACTATCGTGAACTTGGTAGGCATTGTTTCCTAATAATGGTGCAACTTTAGTTACTTTCCCAGTAATATATATAGTCTCGGTCTTTGATTTTTCTGCGATCGCATTAATAGGAATTATTGCTTTACTAGTCAATAAATTCGATGAAATTAGAGAATTACAACTTATCAAACTAATATTTAGGCCAACTATAATAGCGAAAAAAACAATCTTATTACTTATCTTTAAATATTGAAGAGCGACCCTGCGGTGTGTCCGCGCTTGCGAAGCTCTACCCGAAGGGGCAGCGACTACCGTCAGGTCTCCTGCGGAATTTTTAATCCGCAAGGGAACGCGCACCGAGAGGTTCCCTCGCCGAAGGAACGCGCGAGTCTGACGAGCAAACTTGGCAAGGTCTCCTCGCCTAAAGCAGGCGCAAGTTTGAACATTTATCATTAGATCAGTCAATACCTCTTAATTCTTCCTTAATCCTCAATTTCTAATCCCTAATATTTTGCCCAAATACTCACAGTAAATTTTAAGTCAGCTTTAATATGTACTTCAACTAATATTCATTTTAAAGTTTTTAGATATCATTTATCACAACTAACACCAAAGAGATTGTTTTCAACAATACATCTTTCAATTATCAGACTTACAATAATCTATTACAAACCTATGTGAGCGATCGCGGCTTAGTTGATTATCAACAATTACAAGCAAATCGGCAACAATTAGATCAATTTAATCAATCTTTGGCTACTATAAAGACCGAAACTTATAATAACTGGAGCGAGCGAGAACAATTAGCCTTTTTGATCAATGCTTATAACTCTTTTACTCTACAATCCATAATCGACCAAAATCCTCTCAAAAAAAGTATTATAGATATCCCTAGGGTCTGGAAAAGACGCCAATTCGCGATCGCAGGGAGAAAAAAACTTTAGATAATATCGAACACGACACTATTAGAAAAGATTTTAATGAGCCGAGAATTCATATGGCATTAGTTTGTGCAGCAATGAGTTGTCCCATCTTAAGGAATAAAGCTTATACGCCAGAAAAATTAGATTTACAATTAGACGATCAAGTAAGAAAATTCATTACTAGTTCTCAAGGCTTTAAAATAGATCGCGATCGTAAAATTGTCTATCTTTCATCTTTAAATGGTATTGTAAAGACTGGATCGCTAGTTATGGCATAGAAAATAAATTTACTGGTAGCAAAAAAGAAACAGCAGTATTAAATTTTATTAGTCAATATCTAAATTCTCAAGATCGTCAATATTTAGAACAAGGAAAATATAAAATATCCTATTTAAATTATGACTGGTCTTTGAATCAACAGGACAATTAGATAAAAGTTTAAAGATAAGAGTTAACTTTAATTAAGTCTCTAGCAATCCTACTTTCATGGGCCGAGATTCCAATATGGGTATTTTTTTTATTACTCTTTCTTGGTGAATAATGTGATTTTCGTTATGAGGATCGGGAATTCTAAAATTATATTTCTCTAACTCTGTTCCCTTATCTGATAAAAATTCCATGAATGGTGAAGAATTACTATGGCTTTATAAAACGGGAAAACGGGATTTTAGTCGTGCGGATCTTCATCAAGCAGAAATTCTTCAAGCGGATCTCCAAGAAATAGATCTAAGTCGTACTGAATTAGACTGGGCAAATCTTAGTGGGACAAATCTTTCTAAAGCTAATCTATCTCGTGCCGATCTAGTTCATGCTAGGTTGATTAGTTCAAAACTAATGGGAGCTAATCTCAAGGCTGCGGATTTGTCTCAGGCAGATCTTAGCTGGGTAAATCTTGATGGAGCTACCTTGGTTAGAGTTGATTTGAGTGGTGCCAATCTCAATCAATCTTGTCTGACCAATGCCGACCTTTCCGATGCCAATCTGAGTGGTGCTAATCTGAGTGGTGCTAATCTGAATGGTGCTAATCTGAGTGGTGCCGATCTCACGGAAGCTAATTTGACAGGCGTAGATCTCAGTGGTGCTAACTTAAGTCGTGCTGATTTAAGTGAAGCTAATTTACATACTGCTAATATGGCTCAGGTGAATTTGAATAAAGCAGATTTAAGTTACAGTAATCTTCGCAAAGCTGATTTAACTCAAGCCACGATGAAAGGGGCTGATTTACGCAATGCTAATCTGAAGTCTGCTAACATGACTGGAGCTCAGTTAAGAGAAACTTTCACCAGTTTTGGAACCATACCCGGGGCAAATTTACCAGGAGTGAATCAAGAGAGTCAAGTTGATCTTTCTGCTGCTAATCTAACAAGAGCTAATCTTAGTGGCGTGAATCTTAACAATGCTAATCTTAGGTACGCCCTGCTATACAAAACAGATTTACGAGAAGTTAATCTTGTGGGTTCTTGTTTAATTGATGTTTATTTAGAAAAGACAGATTTGAGGAGAGCTATTCTTAAGCATAGTGTTCTCACTGGAATTAACTTAAAGGGTACAATTATGCCTGATGGCAGTGTGCATCCCTAGTAATCTGTCTTTTTTACCTAAGTACTTAACAGTGATTTATTGATTTTCTCTGTTCTAATTCTACCAATGCAAAACTTAATTTATTGATCTCATTTTAATGTAATTTGCCAGATATAATTTACAAAAATTTATCTAGTTAGGGGCAAATAATTTACAGAGCTTTACTTGTTGATCTTGGAGATTTAATGTTCTAATGACTGTATTTTTATCTGATCAAATGTAACCAACAATGTCTATGACATTATCACCTTTTTTGAAATTAGCTTTCAACTGCCCACCTCATGCATCTCCCGAACAAAGGCAGGGGTCAAAGAAGCAAAACCAATGGGCATTGTCTGCCCCTCTTCTAAAATCATGCCAAAGGCAGTAAAGTCTTGTACTGGGGAACCTTCTGGTAGATATTCAGGAAACATTTGGGGCAAGACCCGCAGCACCCGCAACGGGATACCATTTTCGATGTCGGTACCGATGGAGCCATATTTAAATTGTTGGACATCATCGGCATAGTCAACGGGTCGGTTCGGAGCGTAAAGGTTAAGCAAGAGCATCACCACGCCAATAATTAGAATCATGACTCCGAACAATAGCATTTTTTTGAGCCATCCATTGTTACTTGGTGATTCTGCCTGGACATCACTCATCCCAGTCCTCCTTCATTATCTTGGAATAGAATTTGCATCATTTCAGACGTAAAAGCTTCGAGGGCAAAGATTCTCTAATCATCTAAAGCATTAGTTTCTACACCTAACCGCTCGTAGAAGTACTGATTGAGGAGTCGATTGGTGGGGTCATATTTTTTACGGTAGCTTTCAAATTCCTGGAGGTGATCGCCAAAGGCTTTCCTGGCTTGCTCAGGGGTAATGCCACGAGTTTGGTTAAAGAGTGGCACACCCCCCAGGTTACTACAAAACTCGTTGTAGGCTGTGATAAAGTCTGCCCAACCTGGATCACCAGTAGAGACTGGATCTAAGGTCATCACGTTACCCGCCGAGGAATAGGAAAACAGAGAACTGTCATCTTGCAGAATGCGATAGGCTACATTCAGCATATTGCAGCGATAGCTATGGTCTTGATAGTAATTGTGGCAAAACTCAAAGTAAGCCCGCACAATTTCTGGATATTGCTCCTCTGGGAATGCCCAAATACTAAAGGTGTACTTAGTCCAGCTAGATTCGTCAGGGTAGCGAATAATCTGGTCGGCGGCACTAGTTCCAGAGGGAGCTTTTAATATCCGCTCCATGACCACCTGGACTTTCTGGTTAAAAAAGTCTACCAGCCCATAACGCAAACCCTTGAGGGGGATGGTATTGGTGAGAATATATGCTAAGCCAGGTGCCAGGGTTTTCCAAGTCCAGTTACGTAGATCCCATAGCTTCGAACCTGAAGTTTTGCCTGCATCTTGGTATTTGCGGAACTCAACGGCAATTTCATTCAGGAAGGGAAACAGATAGAGCATCATTGATTCTTGCTCAGAGTCCGGTCGATTAATCAGCTTGGGTAAGACCTGGGTAAATTCATCTAGCTTATATACCTTGTGCCGCAGAGCCATGGGGCGGGCAGGTCGTACCCGAAATGTCACTTCATAAACAATGCCAAACAAGCCATAGCTGGAGCGGGCAACACGCAGTAATTCTGGCTGCTCTTCATTGATCTCAATTAGTTCTCCTTGGGGGGTTACCATCTTCAGGGAGATAGCATAGGAGCAGACCTGACCAAACTCCCCCGGCATTGATGCATCTTTGGTACCGCCACAGGCAGCACTGCCGATGGAGAGATTTCCTAGCTCTACGTTAACGAAAAACTGAAGTCCTTTTTCCCGCAGCGCATGAGCTACATCGATGTAGAGCGCGCCAGCCTGGGCTATCACCGTATCTGTGCCAATCTCAATAATTTTGTTGAAGGCAGTCATATCAACTACTGTGCCACCATCAGCTACTGCACACTGAGTTGTGGAATGGTTCGAGCCGATCGCGCGCACGGGGGCGGGATAGGTCTCAGGATCTTTCATGATGGCAATCAGCTCCTCTACCGTGGTCGGTTTCACGACAATTTTGGGATGGGAGATGATGGTTTTGCCCCAATTGGTAAATTCTGCTGGGGTCTGAGTTTCTAGTGATTGCTGGGTTGTCATTTTGTCGATTTGTTGCTGTGCAGTTGAGAAGAAATAGGGCAAAGTTACTGGTTCAAAAAGCGCTGATGTCGAAAGAACAGCCTGCGATCGCAATAGTCAGAAGTGACAAATTTAGATGTGGTTTCAATATTTTCAGTCTCGTGAAAATCAAACCCAAGATATCTACCTTGGTTAGAGGAGGCAGCTGATCATATATAGATGGGACAATTCGATTATTCCAAAGAAAATCTTGTTTTTGTTGTGCAGACCAGGTGGCGTAATCTCTGGGCAAAGAAGCTAAATCTTGGGCATTAACTCCAAATGAATTAATTTTTTCGGAATTTTTCATGACACATCTTGATTAATGGTGACCCAATCGCGGATGTTGTCAAGATTATTAATCTGAAATACTTTACTCCTTGTCTCATAAGGGTTTTGAGATTTATCCAAAAAAGTGATTTTGGAGTTTTCAAGGGAATTGCAAGGGTTTCAGCACTCAATTTACATCAAGCGTACTTTATAACCTATACCCTACTCAGATGTCTGATTCCAGGGTTGAAAGGCATGATCTAGACCACGGAGTGAAGGTTCCAGCATGGGGAAATGGCGCAATAAAACTGAAATCATGGAATTGTCTTTAATCCATTCCAAGCCAACCTTGGTATAAACTTCTTCATTAAAACTAGTGGTAAAGAATCGATCGCTTTTCAGGCGACGGGAAGCCATCAGAATAAAGATTCTAAATGCAGTCTCCGCAAACCCAAATCCTTCAATTAAAGGTTCAGCAAACAGACCCACCATCAAGTCAACCTGGTCGATATCATTGTTATACACTTCTTTGAGTTCTTTGACCCATTCTGGGTTGTCTGTTAGTTCCTCAAAGGTTTTAATCCGCTCCATGCGTAACAGCTCACGGAAGTCATTGTAACGAGGTACACCCCGTTCGCGATCACGGAGTACATCTACAGCCGCTAGATCAATTGTTGTCCCATCACCTCTAGTCACTAACTGCAAATGTTTTGGGTAATTATGCAACCTCAACGCCCCTGGATGGGTAACCCCAAAGCTATAAAACAAATCCTGTAATTCATACTTTTCCATGATCTCTCTGGTATTATCGCGGCTGACTTCCAATAGGTTATGATTGCCAATAGATTCTCCAGTATTCAAAGAATAGATCGGGAAATCATCTGGCATCAATGGATGCATCCGATAGACAGCCGTGAATTCTTCCGTCAGCGAGTAGGGAACACCATCATGGTTTTTATCCGAACCAACTATGCCACCCAAAATTTCGCTTTCGTCTAAAAAGTTGAAGAGTTCTTGTAAATCTTCACCAGCAATACCAGACCAGTTAATCCTTAGTGCAGCCGCTGTTGTAGGATGAGGCAGGATTGCAGGGGTCCATTCGACCGTATGGATCTTAGCCATTAGGGCGGCATTAATTAGCCTTGCTTGATGGAACAGTTTCTCATCACTCCAATCTGAATAGGATTGCTTGAGGCGATCGCAAATGGCATTATGTTCCATTACAAACAATATATGAAGCATACTCAGCCCAATCCACCAATTATCGGCAAATCCAACAAGTTCGACTCCTTCCACATCGAGGGGTAAAAGTGCCTCTTTTCCAAGCTTCATCTTGCCATCTGTCCCTGTCCGCAACTTCCTTGCCGTTTGTTCGTCACTGCCATAAACTTGAGAACCATCCCACCAGTGAGTATTAAGATTGGCATAGGTGGGCGGTTTACCTTCTTGTGAGGGTTCTGGTGGCGTACGCGGAACCAGCATTGGCGGGGATGGCCAAGGATCTGAAGTTTCTAAGGGTATTTCGTGACTGTCCTCAATCTTTCCCGGTTTATGGGCAAACCAATCATGGACTTGAAACTGAATCCAAGAGGCAGCCCAGAGATTCATAAACTTAACGGGCTGAAACTGTTGGCGCCCTAGCAATTTTTGACTAATTACCCGGGGATTAGGATTCATCAAGTTATTCAAGTCAGGATGCACCCGATCTAGAGGGAAATTTCTGCCTAGCTTTGCTCCAGCTGCTCCCATTTGAGGATATTCCAGATCATTGTACGTCCCATCAAAGGTACGACTATTAACCTTTTCGGGGGGAACTTGCTCGGGGTCGGGATTCTTTTCCAGGGGAGGACTTTCCGTGTCAAAAAGATTCTTTTCACGCAGATCATCTCTTAACTTAATTAAGGCAACTAATCCTAAAATTTTTGGCAATCGGTACCAGGTTAGATTATCCCCAATCTGATTCACGAGATTAGATACAAATTCTTTTCCTCTTGTCATAATTTGACTCTTGCCATGAATAATTTCGGCTTGTGTTTTTAAAACTTAATATAATTTATAGTACTGAGGATTTTTCAGTCTATTATTCTTATATTCTTATTTTGAATGATATCGAGAATTACTCTTTACATTATCATTAGCTTCATAAAAATATAAATTGAGTATCCTAAGTTTGGGATAGCTATATTATTCATAAAGGAAAAGAGATTGAAAAGGCGATGGTTGAAAAGACGATTGCCGCTTTTGGAGCTAAATTAATCTATTTATCTCCTTATTCTCAAGTATCTTTAAAAAACATTCGTAATTGGTTTGCTCATTTCTGTTACTGTATCTCACCATTTTGAGAAGGGCTATAATCATAGATAACTGTATATTTTATCCTGCCCAATCATAAACAATTTATTCTACTTTTAGATATCCATTACAAAAGTATTCTTGGAAAAAAATATGATTGCCATTGCCAAAAGTACCCAGCTAGAACCTACAAGATTGCCACTAATTACCAATTATCCTTCTTTTCGTAAATGGAATAAATCTTTTCTCGTAGAAAATCTGGCTGATAAACCAATGTGCATCTATGTGCATATTCCTTTTTGTACTCAAAGATGTTCTTTTTGTTACTACAAAACTGTCGATCTCAAAGAATATAGACCAGAGGTAGATAACTATATTGATACTCTTTGTAAAGAGATTGAAATGGCTACTGAACGCTTCAATTTAAGTAATCGACCAATTCATGCCGTCTATTTTGGGGGCGGCACGCCTTCTCTGTTGGTAGAACATCAGTTTGAGAAATTGGTAACTGCTTTAAGAAAAAACTTGAGGCATTTTGATGATAAAGTGCAATTTTCCTTAGAAGCCGAACCTTTAACTGTTTCCCAATCTAAAATGGACACTCTAGCAAATTTGGGAGTAACTCGTTTGAGTATGGGAGTTCAGTCTTTTGAGGATGAAATCATTAAGTTAAGTGGACGGGGACATAATGCCCAGAAAGCTTATCGCGCGATCGATATTGCACAAAAAGCAGGTAAAGGTCAGTGGACAATTAATATCGACTTACTTAGTGGTTTAGCGGGAGAAACTGACGAGACTTGGGCCAGTAGTGTTAAACAAGCTATTGGCACAGGAGTAGAAAGTATTACTGTTTATAAAATGGAAGCTTTCGCTAATACCGATGTCTTTCAAAAAGGAGTTCGCCAAGAAAAAATCAATCTTCCTGATGAAGAACAGGAAATGCGATTTATGCAATATGCGATGGACCGTTTTGCAGAGGTCAATTATTTACCCTGGAGTTTTTTTACTTACACTAAAGACGGTTGTGACGAAAGTAAATATATCAGTAGTATTTGGCGTGGTATGGACTTCTATGGTTTTGGCGCATCCGCTTTTGGTACTTTGGGAGATTCGATTTTGCAAAATGCTAGTAAATTGCATCAATATGGCGAAATGGTAGAGGCTGGAGAGCTCCCACTACAAAGAGGTTATCACTTCACTAGTTTTGATCGCATGGTGCGGGAAGTCTTAATGGGGATCAAGTTATTGCGCTTCGATCTCAAGGGATTTAAGCAGCGTCATGGTTTAAGACTCGAAAAAATCTGCGCTCCTATCATCAGGGAATTAGAAGCAGAAGGTTTGATCAATTTATTCCCAGATACCTTGGAATTAAGTAATAAAGGGATTCTTTATGGAGATTATGTGGGAAAAACCGTAGCTGATGCTCTCAAAGCATTTGCATAAGGGACAAGTCAGCGGTACTCCGCCCCCAACCCCCTCCTCGGAGGGGAGCAGGAGGGGAAGTTAAAAGTGATTTCTTACCTATTACCTGAGCTGTTATAAAACTTGCGTTTATAGAATCAAGCTGCTGAGAAGATCCAATTAACCCTAAAACCTAATCCTTTATTCAATGTGTAACCTCACAGGGCAGATGAAATTAAATCAAGAGTTTTATCAAGTGCCATTGCGCTTTGATGCGGAACGATTACACCGAGAAATATCCCAGTTTAAGGAAATGGATTGGCAGATCCATAAGACTAAGATTGAGGGGACTCAGTCTATTGTGCTGGTATCTCTGGGGGGAACGATCAATGATGATTTTGCCATTTCTGGAGCGATGCAGGGAACGGCTTTTCTAGAGCTTTGTCCTTATATTCAACAGGTAATTAAAGCTTTTGAGGCTCCTGTTTCTCGCAGTTATCTCTTGCGGATTCCGAAATGCAGTAAAGTTCTACCTTTAGGGGACTATAACTATCATTGGTTTCGGCACAGATGCATTTATGTCCCCATTGTGACGAATCTAGGGGTTCAGTTTTCCTATAATGATCGCACTCAAAAGATCGATATAGAAGCAGGAGAAGCTTGGACTCTCAATCATTCTCGATACCACGGAATTGCTAATACAGGAGACCAAGATTGTATTCATTTAGTCATTGAAACTAAAGGTTCTTTGGCTTTGAAAGGAATACTGGAAAGTTCTGAGAATAATCCAGAATTAGAAGCTAGGCAGATTGCCTATAATCCGAGTAATTCTAGTGAAATTCCTCTAGAAACCTATTGTTTTGAGGTTTTAACGCCCAAGGAAATTGGCGATCTTACCGCAGAGATTCTCTTTGATGCGGAAGATTTGGGAATGCCGCCAAGTCAAGTTACCAAACTAGTAGAGAAAATCGAACAGTTTCGTCGGAAATGGAAACAAGTATTTGTTAAGTTTCACCATGATCGCTTGGGGGAATTAGCTTATCAAGATCTGATCTTAGAATTCCAGCAACAGATTGTCAGCGATGTCCATAAATGGTTACCCGCAGGAAGTAGTGGTTCTTTAGCGCTCATGGTAATCAACTCCATGTTATCGACCTCCCAGAGGGCAATTGCCAAACAAGTACCTCGATTATCTTGGGTCAGGAAAAAGTTAGCTATTAAACCAACTCTGCGGTGGTCAGCTCGTTATCGAGTGGTGGAACATTACCAACAGCAAGCAAACTTTAAGCGTTTGTCTAACCAAAAGGTTCAAGTGTTGGAATTATTTCAATCCCCGATCACCTTAAAAGAAATTCGTGAACGCTTAATAGACGAAATTGCTGAAGAGAAACTAGTCAAGATCGTGCAGCGGTTACTAGAATTTCGGCTCCTGCGGGAAGACTTTCAACCGCCCCATTTTGAGCAACCCCTATTTATTGTTTCGGCTCCACGTGCCGGTAGTACTTTGCTGTTTGAAACTTTATCGCGGTTTCCTCAATTATGGACTACGGCCAAAGAAAGTCATGAAACCATTGAAGGTATTCCCGAACTCCATCCAGCGGCGCGCAATTATATTTCTAACTGCTTAACCGCAGCCGATGCCACTTCTGAGATTGCTCTAACCCTTAAGGAGCGATTCACCGAACAACTGCAAAATCGCCAGTCACAGCTCTTTTTAGATATTCCTGCTCCGCAACGCCCTCAAAGCATAAGATTTCTCGAAAAAACCCCGAAAAACTCCTTGCGCATTCCCTTCTTGAAAGCAGTTTTCCCCGAAGCAAGGTTTATTTATCTCTACCGCGATCCCAAGCAAAATATCAGTAGTATTATTGAAGGATGGCGATCGCGTCGTTTTGTGGCTTACCGACAGGTCCCGGGTTGGCCATTTCAAGAGTGGAGTTTCCTGCTCGCTCCTGGTTGGTCTAACTTAGAGGATTATTCCATAGCCAAGATTGCGACTCATCAGTGGAAAAGCGCTAATAGCTATATAATAACTGATCTTAAAAAAATTCCCGTAACGGATTGGTGTTTCGTTCGTTATAGCGATTTAGTGGCAGATCCCAAAAAGATTGTCAGTCGCATTAGTAAATTTGCGCAACTTGATTGGGATGAACAGATCGATCAGATGGTCTCTCGTTCTTTACCAGTCTCTCACATGAGCGTATCGGCACCATCTCCCGATAAATGGCGCAAAAATGTTCAGGAAATTAACCAAATCTTGCCTGAAGTACAACCTATTATGAATTTAGTTGAGAGATCCCATGACTAATAGCGTTATTCCCCAAGACCAAACCGCTCTGGCTAACCCCAAAAAAACCAAAACTATGCGCGAATTAGGCGCAGTAGATATTTCAGGAATTCAGCAAGATATTATCGATATTCCTGAAGAATTATGGAAAAGCCAAGACTATGGTAAACCCAATAAATTTGAATCTTTAGGAGTCACCGAACATATCGTCTTTAAATTTATCCATAACTATGACGATCATCTTTCGGGATACGATTTACCCATTTGGGAAGAATGGAAAGATCGGCTCCAACCAGTGCTGGATGCCACAGTAAAACCCTATGGTTATGCTGATGGAGATTTTTCTCGTGTCATGCTAGCCAAGTTGCCTGTTGGGGGAAAAATTTCCCTCCATATCGATCAATATGATTCCTCGATTAATACCCATAAAATTCATATTCCTATTCAAACTAATCCCGATGTGGAATTTTGGATCAACCGTAAACGCTATAATTTTAAAACAGGTTATGCCTATGAGGTAAACAATAAAGCCTTACATGGGGGTATTAATCAAGGAAACTGCGATCGCATTAATCTCATCATTGAATATTACCAGAAGTAAGGATTAGGTAAAAGGTAACTTCCTTGTCCTTTTTGTCTCCCCTAACACCTCAAACTTAATACCTAAAACCCAAACTATTCCTTAAGAGCGGGCAATTGAACTCGCTCAGATGTAAAAATGATTCATGACATCAATGGGGGGAAATAGTTCATTTCCTTGATAGCATCAGTCTGCTCCCGATTCATAAGATCTCTTTAGCAGTGGGATAAAAAAACTTTTGGCAGTAGGCATTGCTTTTTGGCATGATTGCTGTAGAATTTAATTATTGACTTAAATCAATCATAAACTGATTAACAATAGATTTTAGAAAATCAATTTTAGTTTTTATTAACATTATTTCTCCGAAAACCAATACACTTAGGACAACAACACTCAAACAACCTTCTAGATTGTTACAATGTCGATTACTAACAAGATTCACTTTAGGAATATCAATGGAGATATCTTCGGTGGCATAACGGCGGCAGTTATAGCTCTGCCAATGGCTTTAACTTTCGGTGTGGCTTCAGGTGCAGGGGCTGCTGCGGGATTATGGGGCGCAATTTTAATTGGCTTTTTTGCCGCATTGTTCGGCGGGACTCCAACCCTAATTTCTGAGCCTACAGGCCCCATGACTGTTGTGATGACAGCAGTTATTGCCAGTCTCACGGCGGCTAATCCTGAAAATGGGATAGCTATGGCATTTACCGTTGTGATGTTAGCCGGAGTTTTTCAAATTATTTTTGGAGCTTTAAAGCTGGGTAGATACGTTACCCTAATGCCTTATACAGTTGTATCTGGCTTTATGTCTGGGATTGGGGTGATTCTGATTATTTTGCAGACTGCACCATTTTTAGGTCAAGCAAGTCCTCAAGGTGGGGTACTCGGTACTGTACAAAATTTGCCCCAACTGATAGCGAATACCAATCCTTTAGAAACTTTCTTAGCTGGCTTAACTGTTGCGATTCTTTTTCTTTGTCCTAGCAAAATTAAGAAAAATTTCCCACCTCAGCTATTGGCTTTAATTGTCGGAACTTTAATTGCTACATTTTTATTTAGTAATGCCCAAATCCGTACTATTGGGGAAATTTCAGTTGGTTTACCAAGTTTACAAGTTCCTACTTTTAGTGCCGCTCAACTTCAGACAATG
>JAAUYH010011054.1_pt1 | contig 17759 bp, 17 predicted proteins | sample 7278061 | NCBI WGS metagenome assembly JAAUYH01 (sample SAMN14350203, study PRJNA611818) | marine sediment metagenome | isolation source: surface marine sediment (0.6m) | place: French Polynesia: Moorea | collected 2018-08 | reverse complement strand
TGTTCTAGATAAGTGGCGAAACCTCCCATAAGCGAGAATAACCAGGAATGCCCTATCGTGAGTTAGGGAAGCCCCGCACAAAGCGTAGCGGCGTGCGTGGGAGGATGTCACGTTAGACCAGTCATTATCGAAATATTTACGATAGTAATGTAGGGGTTAATTTAGATCAAACCCCTAAAATTGACTAGGGTTCTTCCCCTGGTTCTAAAATACGTTGAAAGAGATAACCGGTTCCTCTAGCAGTTAAAATTAACTCAGGGTTACTCGGATCATCTTCTAGCTTAGCTCGCAAACGAGAGATATGGACATCAACGACCCTAGTATCCACATGACGTTCAGGGGTATAACCCCAAACTTCTTGCAAAATCTCAGAACGGGAAAACGGTTCACCCGAACGACTCACTAATAACTCCAATAAGCTAAATTCCATACCCGTTAGACGAATCCGCTCATCCCCTTTATAAACTTGGCGTTTATTGGTATCAATTTTAATCGAAGCAATGGAGATAACCCCAGAACTGGGAATACCCGGTGCGCCATTTTTCTCAACTCGTCTTAAAACAGAGCGAATTCTCGCTTCTAACTCTTTAGGAGAAAAAGGTTTGACCACATAATCATCAGCCCCTAATTCTAACCCTGTAATGCGATCGGCTACATCCCCTAAAGCAGTTAACATGATGATAGGAATATCAGACTCTTTGCGTAATTCTTGACAGACCCCATAACCGTCCAATTTAGGCATCATCACGTCTAATACCACTAAATCTGGTATCGCCTCATGAAAGATATCTAAAGCTTCTTCCCCATCGGCCGCGGTAACGACATCGTAACCAATCATAGAAAGACGGGTTTCTAAAATACGACGGATACTAGCCTCGTCATCAACCACTAAAATTTTCTCTTTATGTGTTTCCAATGTTGCCCACGCTCCCTAATACTAAGTAAAATTGCTAATCTTTAAGTAAAATGGTTTCCCATCAATCTCTCTAAGATCCAGAATATCCCTTTTTTGCTATCCTTAAGCCTAAATTCTTGCTTTAGAATCTAAACATCATCTAAGTTTAAGACGGGTTATTCTCTTAATACTGCTTATCATTTTCTAAGGTTTTTTTGTTGAGATCCAATATTTTTTTAATTTTTTTAACGTTTCTTTAAATTTCATTATGGCTAAAACACGAACTGTTTACGTTTGTAGTGCTTGTGGGGCAGAGTCGGTTCAGTGGTTCGGCAAATGCGAAGCTTGTCAGGCATACGGAACCCTCGAAGAGCAAATGGTGACCACGTCAACCTCTCCTGTCGGAGCAGCTAGAGGGGGTTGGCAATCAAATGGTCGTACCGATAATCGTGCTACGGTAGCCCCGAAACCCCGTATTTCTGTCCCTTTTCATGATATTACAGAAGAGGAACAAGCTCGCTTTCAATCGGGTTATGGAGAATTAGATCGGGTGTTAGGGGGTGGGGTGGTTCCTGGATCTTTGGTTTTAATTGGGGGTGATCCCGGTATTGGTAAATCCACGTTATTACTACAAACCGCTAATCAATTATCCCAACGATTACCCCGTATTTTATACGTTTCGGCTGAAGAATCGGGCCAACAAATTAAGTTACGGGCCTCTCGTTTAGGAGTGGCAGAAGCCAGTAGTGTGACCACCGCTAAAAAAGCCGAAACCAATGGTAACGGAAAAGTTAAAAAGAAGAAAGAAGAAGACCCAGATAAAGCCAATCTGTTTATCCTACCCGAAACGGATTTAGAAGAGATTTTACGGGAGTTGGAATCCCTACAACCCCAAGTGGCTATTATTGATAGTATTCAAACGTTATACTTCGCTGCGTTGACCTCTGCGCCGGGTTCGGTGGCCCAAGTGAGAGAATGTACCTCTGCTTTGATGCAAGTGGCGAAACGGGATAATATTACCCTCTTTATTGTCGGTCATGTCACCAAAGAAGGGGCGATCGCAGGACCCAGGGTACTCGAACATTTAGTGGATACGGTGTTATATTTTGAAGGCGATCGCTATGCCTCCCATCGTCTGCTGCGATCGGTGAAAAATCGTTTTGGGGCCACCCATGAAATCGGTATTTTTGAAATGGCTGAACACGGGTTAGTGGAGGTGGATAACCCTTCGGAATTATTCCTCGGCAACCGCGATGAGTTTGTCCCTGGAACGGCTACGGTAGTGGCTTGTGAAGGAACCCGTCCCATTGTAGTCGAGTTGCAAGCTTTGGTCAGTCCCACCAGTTACGCGTCCCCCCGTCGTTCCACCACTGGGGTTGAATACAGTCGTTTACAGCAAATTTTAGCGGTGTTAGAAAAAAGGGTGGGCATCCCCTTATCCAAGTTGGACGCTTATGTGGCTTCTGCGGGGGGGTTGGGGGTGGAAGAACCGGCCGCTGATTTGGGGGTAGCGATCGCTGTTGTGGCCAGTTTCAGAGATAGAGTGGTCGACCCGAGAACGGTATTAATTGGAGAAGTGGGTTTAGGGGGACAGGTTCGGTTAGTCTCTCAGATGGAATTACGGTTAAAAGAAGCAGCCAAATTAGGCTTTAAACGGGCTATTGTTCCCAAAGGACAGAGTTTTGCTGATGATATTGGCTTAGAAATTATCACTGTTGGCAAGGTGATTGATGCCATTATTGCAGCGATTCCACCGCAACAAAAATTTGGTAAGGATTTAGAGATGGAGGATTTTAAAGAAGAGGAAATGGGAGATGATTTTTAGATAAAAATCTTTCCTCTGCCTCCTGCCCCCTGCCTCCTGCCTCCTGCCTCGCCCAAAAGGCTATTAAATAAACACATCCCCTAAGTTTTGAGACATTTCTCTTAATTGCGATGCGGATACATCAAACAAGGTTTGACAGGCGATCGCCTGACTCTGGGTCATTTGTCCATAGGAAAATACCCACGGGATATCTAAACTCATTTCTGTTGTAAACCAGTCCAAAATATACGGACTTCCATAAATAATTAACCCTTTAACTATTGACTTTTTGAGTAACTTATGGTAGGCATTCTTGGCAGTTTCATTAAATCCTGCATTACCCCGAAACGGATTACCTCTGATGAAAATTTGTAGTAGGGTTTCTCTATTATCTTCTAACACATAACTCAAGGTATTTTGATCCACTAATTGCAAATCATAACCCAATAAATTAGGGATAGTAAAGGCTGGCATTTGTCGATCTAAAAAGTCAGTATTTAAAAGATCATCCACTACAATTAGATTACGTTTCGAGGATTCATTTTTAATTTTTAAAGGTAAATTATTACTGTTTGTAATCGAGTTTTTAATAATATTTTTGACAGTATCTCTATCTTCCTTTGTAGATAACTGGTAAATTACTATTTTTTTACTTGTATTATTAAATATCTTCTGTTTTGCTCGCCAAATCTTAATCAGAGATTGGTCGATTCTTTCAACTGTTAATTTACCCGATTTTACAGCATCAAAAATTGCATTAATGGCAATTTCTGGATCATGCGGCATTAATAAAATATCCGCTCCTGCTTCCACTGCTTTCACTGCAATTTCTTCAGGATTAGCAAAGTTAGCCACACCTCCCATAATTAAAGCATCGGTCACAATTAAACCATCAAAGCCTAATTTTTGTCTTAATTTACCTGTCAAAATTGCCTTAGATAGAGTAGCAGGATTTTGTTGATCCCAAGCATTAATTAATAAATGTGCCGTCATAACAGTATCAACGTTTGCCTCAATAGCCGCTTTAAACGGTACTAATTCTATATTCTCTAATCGTTGATTCTCATGACGAATTATAGGTAAATCCAAATGAGAGTCATTACTGGTATCACCATGACCAGGAAAATGTTTAGCCGTGGTTAAAGCAGGATAATTTTTTGCCCCTTCAATAAAAGCTTTAGCTAACTCACTCACTACTTCAGGACTATCACCAAAAGAGCGAATATTAATAACAGGATTATTCGGATTATTATTAATATCAACAATAGGACTTAGTATCCAATTAATCCCCATAGTCAAAGCTTCTTTTGCTGTTACTTCTCCCATTTTATAAGCATAGTTTACTGCTAATGTCAAATTAGATTTCGCAATTTCACCTAAAGCCATAGGAGGAGGAAAATAAGTCGCCCCACTGAACCGTTGTCCTACCCCTTCCTCAATATCGGCTGCAATAAAAAGAGGGGTTTTTGACCATTGTTGTAACCGTTGAGTTCTTAATAATAATTCGGCTGCACTTCCCCCCAATAAAATGACCCCGCCTAAATTTAACGTTGCTAACCAATCAGAGAGTTTAGGGTTAGAAGCTTCCCAGACGGGGTAACGAACTTGATGATCAAACAAATAACCAGAAGCACGAACCACGATCATTTGTCCGATCTTTTCCTTTAAGGTGAATTGAGTCCAATCAGGTAATAAATTAGGCACAGAGATTCATTATTTTGTTAATCTTCTGTATTATAAGACTCATCCTCTGGCGGAAGGGTTTCTCGAATTTCGTTAAGAAGATGGAGCATTTTATCACCCCTTTCAATACCATGATCTTCAAAAAATGTCACTTCTGGGGCCCGTCTCAAACGGATACGGCTTGCTAGTTCTTTTCTCACATATCCTTCTGAAGATTTTAACCCCTGCATGGTTTCCATTTTCGCTTCTTCTGTGCCGTAGATGCTGACAAAAATTTTAGCGTGTTGCAAATCCCCAGAGAGGTCTACATCGGTTACACTGACCATTCCGGCACCTACACGGTCATCTTTGATATCAAACAGAAGCATTTGAGACACTTCGCGTTTAATTAACGAGGAAACGCGAGAAACCCGACGACTATTAGCCATGTTCGCCCCCTTTCTTTGACTAATGTGGGCAATAATTAGGGTTTAATTAACCACTATGTTAAACAGTATAGCAACCAAAACCAGTCGTTGTATATTAATCAACCTTTCCCAGATAAGCTATAATAGTGACGCTAAAATCTTCCCATCGTTGTATCAATTCTGATTGAATTGTTCTAAAAATTTTAAACAGAACTTATATGCAGACATTAGAGGTCAGAGTTTTCGGAATAAGAAGGTCAGGAAATCATGCAATCATTTCTTGGATTATTAACAATTACCCTGGCTCATTATTATTTGTGAATAATGTCAATGGTCATGATACAATCCCGTTTCCATATAGTCCAATCATGCCCGAACACAAAAAACCGTTCCAAGATCGCATCACAGTAAAAAACATACCGTATTTTCAAGCGAAGAAGAAGTTCTCCGCATTCCTTAAGTTTCTTTTTACTCGGCCATCAATTTATTCCTTAGTACCCTCTGATAAATCTGTTAACTTAAGTTATCTCTTAAACATAGATAAAGACTGCTTGATCTATAGTTTTGAAGACATTCATATCAGTGATATGAGACTACCTCGCTTTTATGAAAGTGCAGAAAAGTATATTGGAAGTTCAAAGTCAAAGATTAACATAATCATACTCAGAGATCCTTTTAATTTATTTGCCAGTCTTCTTAAATCAAAAATGATCAAGAAGAATTCTCAAGACGGTCAAAAGTATATTAGTTTGTATAAGACATTCGCCTTAAGTTATTTACAGTATTTATCTATGCAAGATAACGATACTATTTTTATTAATTATAATCAATGGATGTCTCAAGAAGATTATCGTATAGATATTGCCAATAAATTAGGTCTTTTACCACAGGCAAAGGATCTCATTGAAACAGTCGTTGATCGAGGAGGAGGCAGTTCGTTTGATAAACTTTCATATAATAATCAGGCTTCGTCTATGAAAGTTTTTGAGAGGTGGAAAGTCTATAATCGTGATCCTTTTTACCTTGACTTACTTTCAGAAAAAGAAATTTTAAGTATATCTCAGGAAATATTTCCTAGGATTACTCAAGAATTTAAAAGTAATCTCGAGAAAATTAAATGAGGTCTGAGGTCTGCAACTATTATTCAATCAGCTTTTTTATTCCCTATGTCGGCCTCCTAGTTAAACCGACAATTTCTTGTCCGCATCTACTTAGAAAGTCTGTGATTGATTGACAGTCATCTTTATTGATTGAATATTTTTGATTGGTAGAAATATCAATATCAGCTTCATGTACAATAGAGTTTCTTCTCGTTACTATCAGCTTTAATGTTGTTTTGGCTGTTCTATCATCCATTTCCATTTTACTCGCAATTTTTTGCCATTTTTGTCGTTCCTCCCAAATATAACTTAATCCCTGTGCAACTTTTTCTGGTTCTTGATAAGAAATCGTTTTCAATTTGTTAAAAACTGCTTGCTCAAATATATATTCTTTTGGGGGAAGCATCGTAGGAGAAATTAACTCATTATAAATTTCTATTGATATTGATTCTTTTAAATATTGAGGAGTTGGTTGTCTTTGTCCTGTAAAAATTTCAATCATTCCTATCCGAATAATATCATGAATTAATTTATCAAAAGCACTAACAGAATAAACAATTTGCGCTCTTAATAAATCATCAAAAGCAAGGGGTGAGTTGATCGAGTTTTCTAAATATTCATAAAGCGCAGTCAGGTTTTTTGCTTCTTCTATATTTTTATTGAAAAGTCTTAATGCTTCATACATAGCTTAACAGTTCGACTAATTTATCGGTGAGAGATTGAAATTTTACTTTAAATTTATCTCTACTTGTACTCATTGTCTCTAGAACAGTTCCTGCTTCATGAATTTCGTGATCTGTTAATTCAAATACAGGAACTCCTGCTTGACGAGATTTGGGTAATAACCCTTGAAAATCTGGGATTTCATCAAGACAGTATCCACTGTCAATAAATTCTTGTTGATACTCTTCTATTTTTAAGGTCATTCCTATTTGAGTAATTGCCTCAAAAAACTCTCCTTTAATTGTCTCTTTGATTTGCTCAATATTATCTCTATACGGTCTTGCTGCACGTCCATTACGAATGTTAAACCGTTGAATTAAAGTTCCTAAAAATTTAGGTTCTCCTTCTAATAATGGGTAAGCAGAATCAGCAAAAAGAGATAGCGCATTTTTCTTCCATAAAACCCATTTTGGTAAAACAGATTTTAAAGTATTTATGGCCATGATTGAAAAAGGATCTGGATTAGTTGGAATAATAAAAGAATGAGATGATAGAAATAAGTTTTGATTAATTGCACTCAATCCTGGATTCAAATCAATTAATGTATATTCAATGTTATATTTTTCTTCCGTTAGTTTTATCAACTCAGAAAAAGCACCAGGTAAATTCTGTAACGTTGCTATAGCATTATTGCCTGTTTGAGCAAATGTTAAAGCAGCATCATATTCTGATAAATTAGCGTGTCCTGCTAACAAATAGAGAGAGGGTGATCTAATAGGTGAAAAACAATTAACCGCTTTAATGGGAAATGGTTTTCCTGTAAAAGCAACTTGAACACCATCTTTAATATTATCTTCTTTCGTTTCATCATCTAAATAATATTGATCAAATTTATCCCCAAGCATTAAACTGGACAAATTACATTGTGGATCAGCATCCACAACTAAAACATTACTCTTTTTAGATAACATCCATCCAATGTTATAGATAGAAGTTGTTTTACTCACTCCACCTTTATGATTAAAAATAACGATTCTCTTAGCCATAAATTTTTTATCTCCTCTTTGATTAAATTCAAGCGATCGCTAATTTTTACAAACTATTCTTATTTCTTCAAAGCTAAAGTTAATCCATCAGAAATAGGTACTAAACTCAAGTTGATTCTTGGATCTTGATGCAGCTTTTTATTAAAGTTTCTAATTTTTTGAGTGCGATTATCTTTAATATCAGGATCAGCCACTTTTCCTCCCCATAATACGTTATCAATGGCTATTAATCCCCCTGGTTTCACTAACCATAAAGCTTTTTCATAATAATTATCATAATTACTTTTATCGGCATCGATAAAGGCAAAATCAAAGGTGTTATTTTGTCCTTCTGCAATTAATTGTTCTAAAGTATCTAAAGCGGGGGCAATGCGTAAGTCAATTTTATGGCTAACCCCTGCTTTTTCCCAAAATTCTTGCGCTACTTTGGTGATTTCTTCATCCACATCGCAAGCAATAACTTGACCATCGGCTGGCAAAGCTAAGGCAACAACTAAAGCACTATATCCTGTAAAAACGCCAATATCTAGGGTCTTTTTTGCCCCCATTAGCTGTACTAATAAAGCCATAAATTGACCTTGTTCTGGTGCAATTTGCATTCTTGCCATTGGATGCTTTGCTGTTTCTTTTCTTAGCTGTCGTAATATTTCTGCTTCTCTCACAGAAACTTGTTGAAAATATTGATATAAATTAGATTCTAATCCCAGTGTTTGATTTGCCATTTTTTGTATTTCTAATTCTAAATTCTAAATTCTAAATTTTCTTAACCACCACCAACAATGGTGACAATTTCTAAGCGATCGCCAGTTTTTAAGATAGTATCGTCCCAATATTGTCGATGTAAAATTTCTCCATTATATTCAACGGCAACTAAGCGAGGATTAAGACCCATTGCTGTTAAAAATTGAGGTAAATTACTACCTGATGAACAGTTTTTTTGTTCTCCATTTACTTGTAATTCAATCGTTTCTGTACTATTCATCTATTATTATTCCTTTAATTTTTTCAAGAATGTTTGTGTTCTTTTTTTAGGATCATCCGCTTCCATAATAGCACGAACCACAGCCACTTGAGTCGCACCAGATTCCATGACCTCAGTCACATTATTGTCATCAATTCCACCAATAGCAAACCAAGGAATGGGAGACTTTTCTGCTGCATATTTTACATAGTCTAAACCGGCGGGTTGTTTATCTGGTTTAGTGGGGGTTGCATACACAGGTCCCACTCCAATATAGTCGGCTTTTTCTGCGATCGCTTTTGCCATTTCCTGGGGGTTTGTGGTGGAACGTCCGATGATTTTATTGGGTCCTAATATCCGTCTTGCAAGGGCAATAGGAATATCTTGTTGTCCTAAATGAACCCCATCTGCATTCACAGCTAAAGCGATATCTGCCCGATCATTCACAATAAATAAAGCGTCATATTTATGGCACAATTCACACAATTTTTGGCACATTTCTAAACGAACTAGATCGTCGATATTTTTCTTTCTATATTGAACTAAAGTTAAGCCCCCTTGTAGAGCAGATTCGACAATTTTAAATAAATTTTCCGTCGAAGAAGTGACTAAGTATAAAGCCGAATTTTGTAATTTTTGATAACGAGAAAATTGTAATAACTCACTTTCTAGTGTATAAACTTGATAACGAATTTTTTTACAAGCATTTCCCATATTCGGATCATACAGTTTGCCGTATTCTTCTAATACCCTTAATGCTTCTTGAACCCGACATAAATTCGCTTGTAGAAGTTGTTCAATAGTTTCTCTTTTTTCTTCTTGGGGATGGGATAAACTGGTACCAGGATCATTAGGGGTATCTCTAGCCATCCGTAACTCCCATGTATGCCAATGGGCAATTTCTTGACGCATTTGTTTGCAATTTTCTGCCCAATCACTATTTTCTAATCCTAAACGACACCATTCTTCAATGACTCTTAAGCCTTCTCTTGCTCGATCTAAATTAGCATCTAAAATGCGATAAATTTCTAAATTTTTATTCATCTTTTTTTGATTTATTTCAGGTAATAATCGTAACCGAGTTTTCTCAATTCTTGTCAATAAGATACTTAGGTTACATAGAGAAAAGGTGCGATCTAATGACTCATAGCGCACCTTTTACTCAGACTAGGTTAAAACCCACAATTAAGCTTCAACTAAACGAATAGCAGCCCCTAAACCAGCAGCCATTTCTTCAGGGGTAATTTTGCCATCGTGGTTAACATCAATGGCATCAAAAACCACATCGGTTCCAGCCCATTCTTCACGGGTAATAAAACCATCCCCATCTAAATCATAAACGCGGAAAATGTCAGCAGCAGCATTATTAACTGTGGTTTCTCCTTCTAGACGAGTTAATCGCTCCTTAAGCATTTCTTCTAAGGTTTCTAAGGCTTTTGTAAAGCCATTGATCCCTTCATCTAGCTTTTCATAAGCCATTTTATCGTCCTGGTGCATCTTATCAAAAGTTGCTTGATCCATGGCAATTTTTTCAATATCCATTTTAGCCGCCGCTTCGGGATCTAACTTACGGGGTAACGCTTCTTCCGTAGAATTTAACTGATCTAATAACTTAGGGGAAATGGTTAATAAATCACAACCAGCTAATTCACAAATCTCTCCAATATTACGAAAACTGGCTCCCATTACTTCGGTTTTGTGACCGAATTTTTTGTAATAATTGTAGATACTGGTAACGGACATAACCCCAGGATCTTCTGTGGCCGAATACTCTTTTCCTGTTTCTTTTTTGTACCAGTCTAAAATACGACCCACAAAAGGAGAAATTAAGGTAACATCCGCTTCTGCACAAGCAACAGCTTGGTGCATTCCAAACAGTAAGGTTAAGTTACAGTGAATTCCTTCTTTTTCTAAGACTTCTGCTGCTTTAATCCCTTCCCAAGTGGAGGCAATTTTAATTAAAATGCGATCGCGGGAAACCCCTGCTTTTTCGTATTCAGAAATCAAGTAGCGGGCTTTTTCCAAAGTCGCCTTTGTATCATAAGATAAACGGGCATCTACTTCTGTCGAAACACGGCCAGGAATAATTTCCAGGATTTTTAAGCCAAAAGCAACGGCTAAACGATCAAATGCTAATGTTACGACATCAGACTCATCCGCATCTTTTCCTAACTCTTTTCTCGCGGTTTTGAGAGTATCATCCACAATAGACTGATATTGTGGCATTTGGGCTGCTGCGGTGATTAAAGAGGGATTAGTGGTCGCATCACGGGGGGTGAAGGTTTCAATGGCTTGAATGTCCCCTGTATCAGCAACAACAATGGTAAATTCTCTCAATTGTTCTAATAATGTTGCCATATTTACTCCTTACGATAGAGGTAAAAATTCCAAAATTTAAGCAAATAACTTAAGCGTCATCAACCCTGATCATGCTATCTTTTTAACCATATCAGTTACTGCTTGTGACGGTGCATAACTTCAGAAATTCCTAATAATTTATGCTTCTTTTTTTTCTCGCTTAATTAAGATTCTTGTCTTAAATTTCCACCGGTTTGATCGGTACGATAAACCCAAGTGTTTTGACCATCAGTGACCATAATTCGCCATCCTTCTACTAAAGCTTGGGTACAAAATTCATCCGGTTGGGCTAATCCTAAACAACCATCAGACCAAGTTTTAGCCTCGGTTTGTTGGATTTGTAAGTTATCGGCTTCAATGGCATTGTTCTGAGTAATCTTGTTAAAAACAGCATTGATGACAGCTTGAGGGGCTTCTGTGTTATTGTTCATGGTTGGTTGACTGATATTGGTTTCAGGGGGAGATTGAGGGATATTGGAGTCAGGGGAGGGCTGACAGCCCCAAACACTAATAAAAATAACTAAACAACAATAGAGACAAAAATTCCTCATTCATTTCTCCATCATGAGATCGGCTTATAAAAATTTTCCTAGCCAGTAGCATGATTTACCTACAGTTTTGGGAATTCTTAAGATATACAAGATAATATTTTTAATCCTCTAGATGTCTTCTTCCTGGTTTTCTCATCAACCGCTCCTAGCTCAAACCACAGAAAATCCTTCTAACCCTTCTGTGACTCCTTCTTCTGGTTCTAGTGGACCATTGTGGATGATTAGTACCCTTATGCTTGTGATCATCTTAGGGATTTTAATCGGGTACGGTCAATGGCAACTCACTCAAACCCAAAAAGCTCTCAAATTTGAAAAGTTTAAAAGCAAGGATCTCAAAAAAAAGTTAAAACTGGCCTTAGTGACCATCAGAAAAATGGAAACGAACCCCGATCTCGTTTATGCAAGGGAATTTAACTTAGATTATTTACGAATGCGTATGGATGAAGAGGTGTTTCACTATGTGGTGGTGAATCAAATTAAAATGAAAGTGACGCAGTTAGTGGGTACGGCCTTACGTCCCAGTACAGATAAAGTGCAAGCTGGGGTCATTGCCGGGGGACGAAATATTGATGAGAGTTTTGATGTGACTTACGAAGTGGAAACCCAAGAAGGACAGTGGAATAAAGGGGTTTTATTTCGTATTTGCATTAAATTGATGAAACTTCCCACCCAGTCCAGTGCATCAACTGTTAGTCAAATTATTGAATGTATCGAAAACTTCTTATCCCCCACCACAGATAACGAAAAGTGGCAACCTGCTATACAAGGACAAGTGGTATTGATTAGTTGGGATCAAAAAGCGAAACCGACTCCCTTATTGGTTTTAGAACAGTCAGAAGAGGGACTCAATCTTACCCAGAAAAACCGTGTCTCTTCTCATCGGATTTCTTCTTCTTAACAACAGTTTGCTCAAAAGTTGAATAAATAGTAAAGGAAATGTCTCATTTCACCACATCGTCTTGGGAAAATTTATAGTATAGTAAATAAATACCAGTTAAAAGATATGTTTGTACTATGGAACCAGTCAGTATTGCTGAAGCGTCTCGTTTACTAGACATCAGTCGTCAACGGTTACAGCAACTTATTTGGGCTAAGCGAGTCAAAGGAGCTTATAAAACGGAGAAAGGGTGGCAAATTCCTCTTTATAGAGAGATGCCTCGGATTATTAGAGGAAAACGGGGTAAAAAAGGGACATGGCGAGTTCAACGGCGTGAAAAGCCCACCATCATTCACGTCAATAAACAGAAAATTTCAGCCAATCACAATAAGGACATCAAAGAACCAGTGATTATTGTCAGAAAAGGGTCTCAAGTTACCTATTGTTCAGAGGTATCATTTGTCGGACACTGTAAAATTGTTTATCAACCGGACAATGAAAAGCTCCACGCTGGAGCTAAAGTCTGGATAGAAGTGGATGCAGGTACTGAGATCGATATGAAAGCTGTGGGATAGGATAGTATTAATATGAGCAGAGAATGAGCCGCGACCCTAATATGACTATTAGGGCTAAAACTTCGCACTGGAAACAATTTTCGTCTTCTTTTTCAGTCTCCTTAACGCGCTTAAGGTTTCCAACCGCTCAACAAAATTACATCACTCAACCAGCAAATTATGATAGCGACACCCACTAAAACGCCTCACACGGGACAAGATTACCTACAAAAAAACGTCACACAGACAACCGACCCCTCCCCTAACCAGTGTTTATTACCCCTAACCGCTAAAATTAATCATCAGGATCACTTAGAAATTGGTGGTTGTGATCTCAAGACCCTGGTTGAACAATTTGGTTCCCCTCTTTATATCCTCGATAAAACTACCCTCACAACCGCTTGTCGTCAGTATCGAGATTACTTTAAGACCTACTATCAAGGGGAATCCCAAGTTATCTACGCCTCAAAAGCTTGGAGTGCTTTAGCGGTAGTGGGAATCATCGCCACCGAACAGTTAGGCTTTGATGTGGTATCAGGGGGAGAACTCTACACAACTCACAAAGCCCTGACACAATTAGGCTGTTCCGATCAAGAAATCGCTCAAAAAATTTACTTTCATGGCAATAATAAATCAGAAACGGAACTCAAAGAAGCCATAGACATCGGATGTACCATCATTGTCGATAATTGGTTAGAACTCGAAACTTTAGCCCAACTCGCCCATTCTCACCCCAACCAGCAAATTCCCATCCTCATCAGACTTACCCCCGGCATTGAATGTCATACCCACGAATACATTCGCACCGGCCATTTAGACAGTAAATTTGGCTTTGATCCCAATCAACTTGAGGCTGTCTTTACCTACCTCACTGAACAGCCCTCTCTGAACTGTAAGGGGTTACACGCCCATATCGGTTCCCAAATCTTCGAGAGACAACCCCACCAAGACTTAGCCGTGGTTCTAGTAGAATGGCTAAAAATCGGTCAAGAAAAAGGATTGAACCTAACCGAATTAAACATCGGTGGCGGACTAGGAATTCGCTACACAGAAGACGACGATCCCCCCAGTATTGAAGAATGGGTCAAAGCTGCCAGCGAAGCCGTTATGAAGGCTTGTCAACGGTTTGATCTACCCCTACCGAAGTTAATCGCCGAACCCGGGCGATCGCTCATTGGTTCGGCTTGTGTGACCGCCTATACCGTGGGTAGTCGTAAAGAAATCCCCGAACTACGTACCTACATTGCCGTTGATGGAGGAATGTCCGATAATCCCCGTCCCATTACCTACCAATCCCCCTATCGTGTCGTCCTCGCGAACAAAATGTCAGCCGAAAGCAGCGAAACCGTAACTGTTGCGGGAAAACACTGCGAATCAGGAGACATTTTAATTAAAGATGCTCAGTTGCCTCAAACCCATCCAGGCGATATTCTAGTAATCATGGGGACAGGAGCTTATAACTATAGTATGGCTTCCAACTATAATCGTTTGCCTCGTCCGGCTGCGGTTTTAGTCCATAATGGAGAAGCTAATCTCATCCTACGACGGGAAACCTACGACGATCTCATTCGACAAGATTGTTTCCCCCAAACCCTTCTCTCCTAACCCCCTACTTGTTATCCCTTTTTGTTCTCATTGAGCATCCATCTTGTCATCCTACTTCCTGTCAAGTCAGCCTCCTGAGCAACACTGGACACCTCCAGACCTAATTCCAGAGCTAATTAATAACAGCGTTGATATCGGTTTAGTGCTGCTGTTGACCTATTTAATGCTTCTGGCCATTGGAGAACGTCGTACCCTGTACATGGTTCGGGGGCTGATCATGCTTATGTTAGCAGCCGTGATCAGCGAAAAGCTCCACCTGACACTGCTACAGTTTGTCCTGGAAAAATTAGTCTTGGGAGCGGCCGTTGCGATGGCGGTTATTTTCCAAGGAGAGTTTCGACGATTTCTTGAATTATTGGGACAAGGGAAAATTTTAGAATTCTTCAAACGAAAACCCTCCAGCATCAAACCGAATAACGTGGTAGATGAACTGGTAGAAGCGGTTAGAGAACTGTCCCAAAACCGTACAGGGGCTTTGATTGTCATTGAAACAACCGGCTCGATCGATATGAGAGTTTTCGTGGATCAAGGTGTACCCATTGATGGAGAAATTTCTAAAGCCCTTCTACAAACCATTTTTCAGCCAAAAACCCTACTCCACGACGGAGCGGTTTTTATTCGAGGCTCCCGCATTATCTCCGCCGGCGTTATTTTGCCCCTCTCCGATAAAACCTTCTCTCGTCAACTGGGAACGCGACACCGCGCAGCAATGGGTATTACAGAAATTGTGGATCAATGCCTATGTATAATTGTCTCTGAAGAAACCGGCTCCATTTCCCTAGCGGAAAAAGGAGTCTTGGATCGTCCCCTAACTAGCAGTAAACTAAAAGAGCTACTCGATAACAAATTTGCCTTACTTGTTAAGGGAGAGTCGGTAGCTCCTGGGTGGGGTCTTCTCAGTCGAATTATCGGCCCAAGGGGAAGACGCTTCTTACAATCAAACTTTCGTGTCTTGTCATCGAACTCATTAGAAGAGAAGAAATGACTGTTAAGCAGCCTATTGTGTTAAAGGATTTACCAACCGATCTCGATCCCAACCGTCTCCCCCAACATATGGCCGTCATTATGGACGGTAATGGCCGTTGGGCAAAACGTCGTGGCCTGCCTCGCATTATGGGGCATCAACGGGGGGTCGATACCCTCAAAGATTTACTTCGTTGTTGTCGAGATTGGGGCATTCCCGCTTTGACGGCTTATGCTTTTTCCACAGAAAATTGGGGACGACCCCTCGAAGAAGTGGAGTTCTTGATGACTTTGTTTGAGCGAGTGCTACGGCGCGAACTACAAGAAATGATGGCTGAAAACGTCAGAATTCGCTTTGTGGGTGATTTAGATGTTTTACCGCCTTCTCTCCAGTCAGAAATCTATCGCTCGATGGAAGATACGGAAAAGAATACAGGGGTTCAATTTACCGTCGCCACGAATTATGGTGGTCGTCAAGAAATTGTCCAAAGTTGCCGAGCGATCGCACAACAGGTGCAACAGGGATTATTGAAGTTAGATGATATCAATGAAAGTTTGTTTGAAAATTTCTTATATACCAAAGGGATTCCTGACCCTGATTTATTGATTCGTACCAGTGGAGAAATGCGCCTTAGTAATTTTCTTTTATGGCAGTTGGCCTATGCAGAAATTTATGTTACCCAAACCCTTTGGCCTGATTTTGATCGTCATATTCTCCACGAAGCTTTATTGAATTATCAACAGCGAGAACGACGGTTTGGCAAGGTGGGAAAGACTTAACTTGATCTGAAATTAGTGAGCAATTATCGATAATTATGATAACGAAATTAGAAAAGTAGACGAATAAATTTGGTCACGAACCCACCGTTAACTGCTAAGGCAGTATAACGGGGGCTTGAGAAAGCCCATGACGTGACCAGTTCCCTAGAAGTTCTAGGAGCCGTTATCTAATTCATAACACCTTAAAGTGCGTGCCAGCTTCAAGCTCTGTTGTTTAACTTTAAACAAGACTAAACGGGTTAATCTAGTGAGTTAAACTTAACAAGATTAGATAACTAGAACGAGGCAAACATTACCCCTAACGGGAGAGCAAAATGCAAAACTCAGTTTTCGTTTTAGACACAACAAAAAAGCCATTAAATCCTATTCACCCTGGACAGGGGAGACGGCTTTTAAAAGAAGGAAAAGCAGCCGTATTTCGGCGTTATCCTTTCACCATTATTTTGAAGGAGGAAGTAACAGAAACACATAAAAATATTGTCCTAAAACTTGACCCAGGCTCTAAGTTTACTGGCATTGCTTTAGTGCAAGATGACCAAGTAATTTGGGGAGCAGAATTACAGCATAGAGGTCAACAAATCAAAGAGGCTTTAACTTCAAGACGGCAATTAAGAAGGGGACGGCGAGGACGTAAAACTCGTTATCGTCACCCTAGATTTCTTAATAGAAAAAGACCTGAAGGTTGGCTACCTCCAAGCTTACAACATCGGATAGATACTACTTTGACTTGGGTCAAAAGATTAATTAGATATTGTCCCATTAATTCCATTGCTGTTGAGTTAGTTAAATTTGACTTACAAAAGCAAGAAAATCCTGAGATTAGTGGGGTTGAATATCAACACGGAACCCTCTACGGTTGGGAGGTTCGAGAGTATTTATTAACTAAATTTAATCGGACTTGTCAGTATTGTGGCGTTAGTGATAAACCTTTTGAGGTTGACCATATTCATCCTAGAAGTAAAGGGGGAAGTGACCGAGTTTCTAACTTAACACTTGCTTGTCATGACTGTAATCAAGCCAAAGGGAATCAAAATATCAGAGATTTCTTGAAAGAAAAATCTGATTTAGTTAACCGCATTTTAAGACAAGCTAAAACACCGTTGAAAAATGCTGCTGCCGTTAATTCTACTCGTTGGAAATTGTTTAATTCTCTCAAAGAATTAGGATTGCCAGTAGAGACGGGAAGCGGTGGGTTAACTAAGTTTAATCGGAAACGGTTAAAAGTTCCTAAATCCCACTGGCAAGATGCTGCTTGTGTGGGAAAAGTACCTGATGATTTGGTATTCAAAACCAATCAACCTGTGCTAATTAAAGCAACAGGTCACGGAACAAGACAACGATGCCGTCCTAATAAGTTTGGTTTTCCTAAAAGTCATGCGCCAAAAGCTAAATTCTTTCAAGGATTTCAAACAGGGGATTTGGTATCGGCATCAATCCCTAAAGGCAAATTTGCTGGTCAATATACAGGGAGAATTGCTATCAGATTTCGACCTAGTTTTGTTCTCCAGTTAC
>JAAUYH010256840.1_pt1 | contig 17771 bp, 3 predicted proteins | sample 7278061 | NCBI WGS metagenome assembly JAAUYH01 (sample SAMN14350203, study PRJNA611818) | marine sediment metagenome | isolation source: surface marine sediment (0.6m) | place: French Polynesia: Moorea | collected 2018-08 | reverse complement strand
TATTCAGGCAATTATCAGAGGTTCTGCCGTTAATCAAGATGGTCTAACTAATGGACTAACTGCACCAAATGGCAAATCTCAACAAGAGGTAATTCGCCTAGCATTAGCTAAGGCGGGAGTAAAACCGAATCAAATTAGTTATGTGGAGACACACGGGACTGGCACCTCTTTGGGAGATCCTATTGAGGTGAATTCTCTCAAAGCAGTTCTGATAGAAGAAAGGGAGTCAAATCAACCTTGTTGGATTGGTTCGGTAAAAACCAATATTGGTCACACAGAAGCTGCTGCGGGGATTGCTGGTTTAATTAAGTTGGTACTGTCATTAGAACACGGTGAGATTCCACCTCACCTTCACTTGAAACAGTTAAATCCCTATATTGAACTTGAGAAAACTCCGATTGAGATTTGTACTCAACTTCAGAAATGGTCATCGGTCGAACAACCCAGACTAGCAGGGGTTAGTGCTTTTGGCTTTGGGGGGACAAATGCCCATGTAATCTTAGAAGAAGCACCTAAAAAAGTCAAAAGTCAAAAGTCAAAAGTCAAAAGTCAAGATGACCCATCTCGTCCACTTCATCTATTGACCCTATCAGCTAAAACAGAAAAAGCACTGACAGATTTAGTCAATTGTTACCAATCCCATCTAGAAAATGATCCGGAATTAGCCGTTAAAGATATTTGTTTCACTGCTAATACAGGGAGATCGCACTTTAACCAACGTCTGGCTATTATCACCTCTGACAAACAAGAATTAGCTGATCGATTAGCACAAATTAGTGCGGGAGAAAAACCGACCGGTGTATTTTCTGGAAAACTCCCTAGGAATAATAAATCACCTAAAATTGCTTGCTTATTTACAGGACAAGGTTCGCAGTATATTAATATGGGAAGGCAGTTATATGAGACTCAACCGCTTTTCAGGGAAACTTTAGAACAATGCGATCGCTTTCTCCAACATTATATAGAAAAATCTATTTTGGAGATTATTTATCCTGAAGATTGCCAACAATTTAATAGCTCTCTTATTAATCAAACTGCTTATACTCAAACTTCTCTATTTGCTATAGAATATGCTCTCTTTCAGTTATGGCAATCTTGGGGCGTTAAACCAGATGTGGTTATGGGTCATAGTGTCGGAGAATATGTCGCAGCAACCATAGCAGGAGTATTTAGTTTAGAAGATGGATTAAAACTGATTGCCCATCGGGGAAGGTTAATGCAGCAGTTACCTGCTGGAGGTGAGATGGTAGCGGTGATGGCATCATTCGAGAAAGTAAATCGACTAATTGCCCCATACAAGGAAAAAGTGGCAATAGCCGCCATCAATGGACCCCAAAGTATTGTAATTTCTGGTGAAGAAAAAGCGGTTGGGACAGTTAAGGAAATCTTAGAAGCAGAAGGCATTAAAACCAAACAAATACAAGTATCCCACGCCTTCCATTCACCTTTAATGGAGCCGATGCTAGGGGAGTTTGAAGCAGTAGCTAATCAAATAACCTACAATCAACCCCGAATTCCTCTGATTTCAAATGTCACAGGAACCAGAGCCGACGAAAGTATTGCTACAGCCAGCTACTGGGTCAATCATGTCCGCCAACCCGTGAAGTTCGCCCACAGCATGGAGACCTTGCACCAAGAAAGGTATAAGGTCTTCCTGGAAATTGGACCGAAACCCATATTGTTAGGAATGGGTCGGCAATGTTTGCCAGAAGATGTGGGAGCATGGTTACCTTCTTTGCGTCCCGGTCAAGAAGACTGGCAGCAAATGCTACAGAGTTTGGGTGAGTTATATGTGCGGGGAGTCAAAGTAGATTGGTTAGGGTTTGATAAAGATTATTCCCGTAGTAAAGTGGTGTTGCCCACCTATCCCTGGCAACGGCAACGGTATTGGATTGAGACTTCAGAAAATGAAAGCCAAAAAGCTGAGCCCTCTTCCGAAAATAAGACCACGACCATTGTGGATTGGCTAAACGATGGGAATACTCAACAGTTGGCTCAACAATTAGAACAAGTTGGCAAATTTTCCCCAGAACAAGTCAATCTCTTGCCAGAATTTCTGGAAATATTGGTCAAACAGCACCAAGAACAACTCACAGCAGCAACTGTCAAAGATTGGTTCTATCAAGTTCAGTGGAAACCTTTACTTGATACTAAACCTAAGACAGGCATTCAACCGGGTCATTGGTTAATTTTTGCCGACACCACAGTAGTGGGGGAAAATTTAGCCCAACAATTGCAACAGCAAGGGTGTGAATGTAGTTTAGTTTATCGAGGCGAACGGTATCAAAAACTAGGAGCCGGTTCTTATCAACTCAATCCCACTGAACCCCAAGAGTTTGAACAACTAATTCAAGCTATCGAAGAAAATAGTAAATTCCCCTTACAAAAGGTGATTCATTTGTGGAGTTTAGATGCTCCTACCCCAAAAGATTTAACGGTTACTTCCCTAGGGCAAGCCCAACGTTGGGGATGTGGCACAGTGCTACACCTAGTAAAAGCACTAATCAAAACCAACAGTGTACCCCAACTGTGGTTAGTGACCCGAGGAGCTCAATCAGTTCAATCCCAAACAGAAGAAGTCTCCGTGGCTGCATCACCCTTGTGGGGTATGGGACGAGTAATATCTCTGGAACATCCCCAACTGTGGGGTGGAATGGTAGATTTAGACCCACAAACTTCAGAATCCGAAACAGGAACCCTACTGCAACTTCTAGCAGACAATAATCAACTAGAAGACCATCTAGCCTTAAGGGGGGAGCAGATATACATAGCTCGTTTAGTCAAGAAATCTTTAACAGCTTCTCAACCAGTGTCACTGGAGTCAAATGCTACCTATCTCATTACAGGGGGGTTAGGAGCTTTAGGATTACATACAGCGTCTTGGATGATCGAGAAAGGAGCCAGACATTTAGTACTCACTGGACGTAAGCAGCCATCAGCAAAGGTTCAACAAACTATTGAAGAATTGCAAAAGGCAGGGGCACAAATATTAGTCCTGTGTGGGGATATCTCCCAACAGGAAGAGGTTACTAAAATTCTCTCAGAAATCGAAGCCTCTTTACCGATCTTACGAGGTGTAATTCATGCTGCTGGGTTATTGGATGACGGTTTGCTGCAACAAATGAGTTGGGAGCAATTTACTCGGGTGATGGCACCGAAAGTGCAAGGGGCTTGGCATTTACACTCTTTAACTCAGAATCTACCTTTGGACTTTTTTGTTGGTTTTTCCTCGATGGCTTCATTACTGGGTTCACCAGGTCAAGGGAATTATGCAGCAGCTAATGCTTTTATGGATGCTTTAGTTCACCATCGACGGGGTATGGGTTTGCCGGGGTTGAGTATTAACTGGGGACCTTGGGCACAAGCAGGAATGGCAGCTAACTTAGATAGTCGTCATCAAGGTCGAATGGTGGCTAAGGGAATGAGTCCTCTAGCTTCAGAACAGGGATTACAAGTTCTAGGACAACTACTAGAACAATCCTTACCACAGGTAGGAATTTTACCAGTGGAATGGTCAGTGTTCCTTTCTCAATTCAGTTTTGGTAATCAAATTCCATTGCTTTCGGAATTGGTCAGAGAAATCAAATCTATTGAAGAAACCAAGTCCACAAATACAAATCAGCATGAGCTTTTACAAAGATGGGAATCTGTGTCCGAGGGCGAGCGCTACGACCTTTTGAGAACTCACATTCAACGTGAAGTAGCTAAAGTGTTGGGGCTGAGTGATTCCCAATTACCCAGTTTTGAGTCAGGATTTTTCGAGCTAGGCATGGACTCCCTAATGGCAGTAGAATTGCGTAACCGCATAACCCAGTTACTAGGAGTGACATTCCCCTCAACCCTAACCTTTGACTTTTCCAACATTGAGCAGCTAACCAAGTATATAGCTTCCCAGGTACTACACCTCAGTACGGAGGATGATGCCCAGAAACCAGAGCAACCAAAAGTAAAATCCGTAGATTATGAACCCATAGCCATCATAGGCATGGGATGTTCCTTCCCTGGTGGAGCAACCACCCCAGAAAAGTTCTGGGAGTTATTACAAACAGGCAGCAGTGCCCGGTCAGAAATTCCCGCACAGCGGTGGGACATTGAGGCTTACTATGAACCAGATCGAGAAGCTGCCGCTAAAATGGTCACACGTTACGGTCACTTTATTAAGGCAGTAGACCAATTTGACCCAGGATTTTTTGGCATCTCTCCTCTGGAAGCAACTGCCATCGACCCCCAACATCGGTTACTACTGGAAGTCAGTTGGCAAGCCCTAGAGCGAGCCGGACAGAAGGTGGAACGCCTATCCGCCGCCCCAGTTGGCGTATTTGTCGGCAATGACGGTCATGATTACGAACAACTGATGCAGGAGCATTTACAGCAAGAGCCCAACAGATCTCTGACCATCTACACAGGCACGGGCAACAGTATCTCCAGTGCCGCCGGTCGTTTGGCCTACACCTTTGGGTTTACAGGACCCACAGTAACCCTTGACACCGCCTGTTCTTCTTCCTTAGTGGCCATTCACCAGGCCTGCAACAGCATCCGCCTGGGAGAATGCCAGATGGCCATTGCCGGGGGAGTGAAACTCCATCTAACCCCAGGAGGCTATATTTTCACCTCCCAGGCCGGCATGATTTCCCCAGACGGACTGTGCAAAACCTTTGATAGATCGGCGGATGGTTATGCCCGGGGAGAAGGCTGTGGGATGGTAGTGCTGAAGCGTTTAAGTCAAGCCCAAGCAGACGGAGACCAAATTCTAGCTTTGATTCGGGCCAGTGCCGTTAACCAAGATGGACCCAGTAGTGGCTTAACAGTGCCCAATGGCCAGTCCCAACAAAAACTGCTCAAACAAGCCCTGAAGCAAGCCAGGGTAGAGCCCACAGAGATTAGCTACCTAGAAGCCCATGGCACGGGAACCTCCTTGGGAGACCCCATTGAGGTCAATGCTGCCGCAGCTGTGCTAGGGCAGGAGCGTCCCCCAGAGCAGCCCTTGTGGATAGGTTCAGTAAAGACGAATATTGGGCATTTGGAGTCCGCAGCGGGAGTATCAGCGCTCATTAAGGTGGTGTTATCCATGCAGCATCAGCAAATGCCTGCCCATTTACATTTGCAAGAGCCCAACCCTAAGATTGACTGGCAACCCTGGCTAAAGGTTCCTCAAGCCTTGACTCCTTGGGTGGCTCCAAAGAGGAGGTTAGCGGGGGTGAGTTCCTTTGGGTTTACGGGAACCAATGCCCATGTGGTGTTGGAAGAAGCCCCCGCTGCCATTGCCAATCCTACAGGAGAGTATGAACGTTCAGTACATCTATTGCAGTTGTCAGCTAAAAATGATCTAGCTTTGGTGGAGTTAGCACAACGCTATGGGGAACATTTGGACGCCCACCCAGAGCAGGACCTGAGGGATATCTGCTTTACCGCCAATTGTGGTAGGTTATCTCATGACCATCGTCTGGCAGTGGTAGCGAGCAACCGAGAAGAGTTGCAAAACAAGCTCCATGAATTTAGTGTAGGATTACAAGGGATAGGTATGGTTAGTGGGCAAGTCAGTAGTAACCAGTCGGCTAAAGTAGCGATGCTGTTCACTGGTCAAGGTTCTCAATATGTGGGTATGGGTCGCCAGCTCTACCAAACCCAACCGACCTTCAAACAAGTTGTGAAGCAATGTGCGGAAATCTTAAAGGACTACTTAGACAAACCATTATTAGAAATACTTTATGGTGCCGAAGTAGAGGAAAATGTCCTAGCCCAGACAGCCTATACCCAACCAGCTCTATTTGCTATTGAATATGCCCTGGCCAAACTATGGGAATCCTGGGGAATAAAACCAGATGTGGTCATGGGGCATAGTGTCGGAGAATATGTCGCAGCAACAGTAGCAGGAGTATTTAGTTTAGAAGATGGATTAAAACTAATTGCCCATCGGGGACGGTTAATGCAGCAGTTACCTTCAGGGGGTGAGATGGTAGCTGTGATGGCATCAGAGTCGAAAGTCAATCAACTGATTGCTCCCTACACAGACAAAGTTGCTTTAGCCGCCATCAACGAACCCGAAAGCGTGGTAATTTCCGGTGCTGCAGAAGCCATTAGGACGGTTCGGGACAACTTAGAAGCAGAAGGAATTAAGACCAAACAATTACAAGTATCCCACGCCTTCCATTCACCCTTAATGGAACCGATGCTGGCAGATTTTGAAGCAGTAGCCAATCAAATAACCTACCATCAACCCCGGATTCCCCTGATTTCAAATGTCACAGGAGCCAGAGCAGACGAGAGTATTGCCACAGCAAGTTACTGGGTAAATCATGTCCGCCAACCTGTGAAGTTTGCCCAAAGCATGGAGACCTTGCACCAAGAAGGTTATGAACTCTTCCTAGAAATCGGACCCAAACCTATTTTATTAGGTATGGCAAGGCAGTGTTTGCCATCAGGAGTAGGAGTTTGGTTGCCTTCTTTGCGTCCCGGTCAAGAAGACTGGCAGCTTTTGCTACAAAGTTTAGCAGAATTATATGTGCGGGGAGTCAAAGTTGATTGGTTAGGGTTTGACCGGGATTATTTTCGTAGCAAGGTTGTATTGCCCACTTATCCCTTTCAACGGCAACGCTATTGGGTCGAGCCCCCGTCAGAACCCCAGCAACCTTGGCTTTTACAACGTTTAGAAGCAATGCATCAGAACGAACGCTGGGCTTTCTTAATCACCCAAATTCAGCGTGAAGTTGCTACTGTTTTACCTTTCGGTTCCTCCGAGCTTCCCGATCCCACTCTGGGCTTTTTTGAAATGGGGATGGATTCTCTGCTGGCAGTCGAGTTAAAGAACCGACTCGAAAACAGCTTGGGAACAGCTATTTCTTCAACTGTAGTCTTTAATCATCCCAACATTGAAAGTTTAGCTGAGTATCTACTCTCTGACGTACTAAATCAACAGCTTAGGCAAGATGATCCGGATGAAATGAGTGCTAAACAGGCTCGACTAGAGCCAGCGCAAACAGAGCCAATTGCGATCGTGGGTATGGGTTGCCGCTTTCCTGGAGGAGCTAATGACCCGGAATCTTTCTGGCAAATACTTCATAATGGAATCGATACCATTAGAGAAGTGCCTGCTTCTCGCTGGGACATCGATGCCTACTACGATTCCAATCCCGAAACTCCAGGCAAAATGTACATGCGGCAGGGGGGATTTTTAGAGATTGGTGTAGACCAATTTGATGCGGAATTTTTTGGTCTTGCCCCCCGTGAAGCCGTGAGTATGGACCCCCAGCAAAGATTATTACTGGAAGTTAGCTGGGAAGCTCTAGAAAATGCCGGTGTTGCTGTGGATCGGCTAGCTGGCAGTCAAACAGGTGTGTTTGTGGGTATTAATACCGCTGACTACTCACAGCTCCAAATGAAGGTTAGAGATCCCAATAATCTTAATGCCTATGCCTTTACCGGCAACACTGCTAGCGTTGCTGCCGGACGCTTATCATATCTGTTAGGACTCGAAGGTCCGAGTATTGCCATAGATACCGCTTGCTCGTCTTCCCTAGTCAGTATTCATCTTGCTTGTCAAAGCCTGCGTGGGGGAGAGTGCCGTATGGCTTTAGCGGGTGGTGTTAACCTAATGCTGTCTGAGGAGGGACCGATTATCCTCTCCAAAATGCGAGCTTTGGCTGTCGATGGTCGCTGCAAAACTTTTGATGCCGCAGCTGACGGTTACGGGAGAGGAGAAGGATGCGCTTTGGTAGTACTAAAAAGGTTCTCGGATGCTATTGCCGACAGTGACAATATTTTAGCTTTGATTCGGGGTTCGGCGGTCAATCACGATGGTCGTAGCAGTGGACTTACAGTTCCCAATGGCTTAGCTCAGCAGAAAGTAATTCGTGCTGCTTTAGCAAACGCTGGAGTCAAGCCCAATCAGATAAATTATGTAGAAGTCCACGGGACGGGAACGGCTTTGGGAGACCCTATTGAAGTCGAAGCATTAGCTAACGTACTGAGCGAGGGACATTCTCGGGAACAACCTCTGATGCTCGGTTCGCTAAAAACCAATATCGGTCATCTAGAAGCAGCATCAGGGGTCGCGGGTTTGGTCAAAGTCATTTTAGCAATGCAGCATAAAGAGATTCCACCCCATTTACATCTTAAAACTCCCAATCCTGCTATTTCCTGGCAAGACCTGCCGCTGGTGATTCCCACAGAACCAACTCCTTGGCCAGTAAACATAGAACAACGACGTTTGGCTGGTATTAATTCCTTCGGCTTTAGTGGAAGCAATGTTCATGTAGTACTAGAGGAGGCTCCTGAAGCCAAGCTTGCTCCCCAAGAAGTAGAGCGCCCAATGCATTTGCTTACCCTGTCAGCTAAGAGTGAAGGGGCATTAACAGAATTGACAGAGCGAGTTACGAGCTATTTAAAAATACATGAATCGGAATCTCTGAGCGATGTCTGTTTTACATTGAATACCGGACGATCGCACTTCGAGCATCGTTTGGCCATCGTAACCCAACAGCAGGCAGAGTCGCTCGAACAACTGACTGCTTTGGCAGCAGGAAAAGAGATAGAGGGGGGGGTTAGAGGCATAGTGCCGCGATCAAATAAACCTAAAGTAGCGTTTCTGTTTACGGGTCAAGGCTCCCAGTATTTGGGCATGGGACGTCAGCTTTACGAAACTCAACCTACCTTTAGAAAAGCTTTGCAGCTTTGCGACGAAATTTTACGTCTCTATTTAGATGTTCCCCTCCTAGAAATTCTCTACCCAGATGACGTAGCTCGATCAGCACCCAGCCCAAAATTAGATCTAACTGCTTATACTCAACCAGCTTTATTCGCGCTAGAGTATGCCCTGTTTCAGTTATGGCGGTCTTGGGGTATAGAACCCAGCGCAGTTATGGGTCATAGTGTGGGAGAATATGTTGCCGCCTGCGTCGCTGGAGTGTTTAACCTAGAAGACGCACTGAGACTGGTCGCTTATCGCGGTAAGTTGATGCAGGCACTGCCATCAGAGGGAGAGATGGTGGCAGTATTTGCCGATGAGTCGCTAGTGAAGGCAGCAATAGAATCCTCAGCGGGGCTAGTTTCCATTGCGGCTATCAACGGTCCAAAAAATACAGTCATTTCAGGCGAGCGTGAGGCAGTTCGGGCAGTTCTGAAAAAACTGGAAGCTTTAAAGGTAGATTTCCGTCACTTAAAAGTTTCTCATGCCTTTCACTCCCATCTCATGGAGCCAATGCTAGATGCCTTCGAGCAGATAGCTAGATCGGTAGAATATTCCCCGCCTCAGATTAGGCTGATTTCTAACCTAACCGGACAATCAATCGAGGGCGGAGAGATTGCCCAAGCCGAGTACTGGTGTCGCCACATCCGAGAATCAGTGAGATTTTCAGCCGGTATGCAGGCACTTCATAATTGCGGCTGTGAGGTGTTTATCGAGATTGGACCCCACCCAGTCTTGACTGGAATGGGACGACAGTGTTTGCCAGAAGAGGCAGGAGTTGGGCTGCCTTCGCTACGCCGAGGTCATGACGACTGGCAGCAATTACTCCAAAGCTTAGCAGAGCTGTATGTTCGTGGAGTTCGGGTGGACTGGTGCGGATTTGACCGAGACTATCCACGCCGTCGTCTACCTCTACCAACTTATCCTTTCCAACGTCAACGATATTGGCTCGAATCAATTTCTCCCTCATCTCAAACAAGTCAACCTCATGAGACGTTCAATGATTGGTTTTACCAAGTTGAATGGCAGCCCAAATCTCGCGAGAGTAATGAATCCCATACCGCAGCAATTCCTGCAACTACTCCAGGTCGTTGGCTAATTTTTGCCGATCGACATAACGAGATTGGTAAGGCACTAGCAGACCTGTTGGCAGCGCGCGGAGAGAGCTACGCTCTAGTTTTTCCTGGTGAAGCTTATCAAGCTACCGACGGCATACACTGGCAGCTCGATCCGGCGCAGCCTGAAGATTTTCAGCGGTTATTGACAGAAATTGCCGCCATCGACGAACGACCTTGCCGAGGAATAGTTCATCTCTGGGGTATCGATGTTACGCCCATAGAAAATTTTGTTGACTCCTGGTCAAACGACCAACTCCAAAGCTGTGGAAGCGTGCTGCATCTAGTCCAAGCACTTAGCACAGTTAAGCTAGCTTCCTTACCTCGCCTCTGGTTAGTTACCCAAGATGCCCAACCGATACCTCAAACTGCTTCTCTGGCAGTTACTCAAGCTCCTCTGTTGGGTTTAAGCCGAGTGGTGGCGATCGAACACCCAGAACTTTGGGGAGGACAGATCGATTTAGCTTCTGACGATGTTACCCAAGCAGCAACTTGCTGTTTAGAAGAAATCTGGCAACCAGATACAGAAACTGAAGTTGCCTTCCGCCAAGGACAGCGATACGTACCTCGCCTGAAACGACAACAAGCCGATCCAACATCGACTGAAAATCTTCAGATACAGTCTGATGGGACTTACTTCATTACGGGGGGTCTCGGTGGTTTGGGATTGAAGTTAGCCAAATGGCTAGTAGATCGCGGAGCGCGACACTTGGTGTTAATCGGGCGTAGGGGAGCTTCTCTAACTGCCTGCGAGCAAATAAATCAACTGCAAAAGTTGGGGGCGCAAATTGTCGTAGCCAAAGTTGATATCACTCAGCACAGCCAGGTGCAAGATATTCTTGCTGAAATTGCCGAATCTTTGCCACCGCTGCGGGGAATCATTCACTTAGCTGGAGTCCTTGATGATGGCGTGCTGCTACGACAAAATTGGGAACGTTTTGTCAAAGTTATGGCTCCAAAGATAGCAGGAGCGTGGAATCTTTATCTTCTCACTCAAGATTTATCACTTGACTTTTTTGTTTCCTTCTCCTCAATTGCTTCACTGCTTGGCTCCCCCGGTCAGGGCAATTACTCAGCAGCCAATGCCTTTTTAGATTCTCTAGCTCACTATCGAAAAGGGCAACAGCTTCCAGCTTCGAGCATCAACTGGAGTCCCTGGGGCGAAACGGGGATGGCAGCGGAATTAGGCAGCCTTGGCGAACAGCGATGGGCTGCAGCCGGGGTAAGTGCGATCTCTCCCCAGCAGGGAATGGAAGTATTGGGACGACTACTCGCTGGTTCAGCAGCACAAACGGGAGTACTACCAGTTAATTGGTCGAGGTTTTTTCAGCATTTTGCTACAGAAGTAGAACCAACCTTTTTGTCTGAAATCGCCCGCGAAACCTATTCCCAGCTAGGAAGCGAGCCGAAGTGGAAATCTCAACAGTCCGAACTGTTACAGCAGTTGACCGCAGCTCCTGTCAAACAGCGTCAGGCAATTCTCACGACCTACATTCAACGGGATGTGGCTACTGTTTTAGGTCGTGATCGCTCGCAGATAATAGACCCGCAGTTAGGTTTTTTTGACATGGGTATGGATTCTCTAATGACCCTAGAGCTGAGGAACCGCCTTCAAGTCAGTTTGGGGCATACCCTCCCCTCAACTTTGACCTTCGAATATCCCACGATTGAAGCCCTGGTGGGATATCTGATTGGTGAAGTGCTTTCCTTAGAATCTGCTTCCCCATCAGATGCTGAGTCTCAGAGGGAAACTGACGATCAAGTTGAGGTTTTGACGGCAATAGAAGGACTTTCTAATAACGAATTAGAAGCCTTAATAGATGAAGAATTGGCAGCATTAATAAACGGAAACTAAAATGAGCAGCATTTCTGAAAAACTCGATCAACTTTCTCCTTTACAGCGTGCCGTCTATGCGTTGAAAGAAACGCGCGGCAAACTTGAGCGACTTGAGCAAGCGCAAACAGAGCCAATTGCCATCGTTGGTATGGGTTGCCGCTTTCCTGGAGGAGCTAATGACCCAGAATCTTTCTGGCAAATACTTCATAATGGAATCGATACCATTAAAGAAGTGCCTGCTTCTCGCTGGGACATCGATGTTTACCACGATCCCAATCCCGAAACTCCGGGCAAAATGTACGTGCGGCAGGGGGGATTTTTAGAGGTTGGCCTAGATGAATTCGATGCCGAGTTCTTTGGGCTAGCCCCGCGAGAAGCTGTAAGTATGGACCCCCAGCAACGGTTATTACTAGAAGTAAGCTGGGAAGCCCTAGAAAATGCAGCAATAGCCCCAAATAAACTAGCAGGCAGCTCAACGGGGGTATTTGTTGGCATGTCGGCTAACGATTATGCTCAACGCACTATGTTTGACGTTCCGAGTGTTATTGATGTTTATACAGCCACCGGAAATGCCTTGAACGCTGCTGCCGGTCGGTTATCCTACATTTTGGGGCTGCAAGGTCCTAGTATGGTCATCGATACCGCCTGCTCGTCTTCTTTAGTAGCAGTCCATCTTGCTTGTCAAAGTCTCCGAACTCAAGACTGTCAACTGGCGATCGCCGGTGGGGTCAATTTAATTCTCTCGCCTCAAGCGACGATTGCCATGTCCAAGTTACGCGCCTTGGCTGCCGACGGTCGCTGCAAAACTTTTGATGCAACTGCTGATGGCTACGGACGAGGAGAGGGTTGCGGTATGGTCGTTCTTAAGTGTCTCAGTAAGGCAATCGCCGATGGCGATCGCATCTTGGCTGTGATTCGCGGATCCGCTGTCAATCAAGATGGTCGCAGCAGCGGACTGACCGTTCCTAATGGATTAGCCCAACAGCAAGTAATCCGTGCTGCCTTAGCTAACGCTAAAGTAGAGCCAGAGGAAATTAGCTATGTTGAAGCTCACGGTACGGGAACGCCATTGGGGGACCCCGTGGAGCTAAAAGCCTTGGATTCCGTCTTAGGCAAAGGAGGTTCGGCAGAGCAATCTCTAATGGTAGGTTCGGTAAAAACTAACATCGGTCACTTAGAAGCGGCGGCTGGAATCGCGGGCTTGATTAAAGTCGTGTTAGCAATGCAGCACCAAGAAATTCCACCTCACTTACATTTAAAAGAACTAAATCCTCACATTGTCGCTCAACAAAATTCCGTAGTAATTCCTACTGAGCCAGTTTCCTGGCAGCAAAACCCCGAGCGTCAGCGTCTGGCTGGCATCAGTTCTTTTGGTTTTACTGGCACTAATGCTCATGTGGTGCTTGAAGAAGCCCCAGTGAAAGAGTCAACACCCACCACGACTGACCGCCCCCTCCACCTGCTGACCCTGTCGGCTAAGAGTGAAACCGCTCTCCAAACCATGGCGGCTGACATGACCGATTATTTAGCACAACATCAAGAAACCTCTTTAGCAGACTTTTGCTTTACTGCCAACACTGGGCGAGCGCATTTTGACCATCGTGCAGTGGTGGTCGCGGATTCTCTGGAGGAAATAGGGCAACAGTTAGCTGCTATTGCAGCTAGAAAGGAGCGAGAGCTGCTGCCCATCAGCCAGCTTAAGATAGCGTTTCTGTTTACGGGTCAAGGTTCCCAGTATATAGGGATGGGACGGCAACTTTACGATACTCAACCCACTTTCCGAAAAGCCTTAGAGCATTGCGATGCCATTCTGCGTTCTTATTTGGACTGGTCTTTACTTGAAATTTTATATGCAGATACCCACTCATCTAATGGTGAATTAAATGAGACCGCTTATACTCAGCCCGCTTTATTTGCCCTCGAATATGCCCTGGCTAAGTTATGGCAGTCGTGGGGAATAGAACCAGATGCCGTCATAGGTCACAGTGTAGGAGAATATATAGCTGCTTGTATTGCTGGGGTGTTCAGCTTAGAAGATGGACTGAAGCTCGTTGCCGAAAGAGGAAAACTGATGCAGGCATTACCAGCCAACGGTCAAATGGCAGCAGTATTTACTGATGAAGCGACCATAGCAAGAGCAATTGAACCTTATGGAAGTAGGGTGGCGATCGCGGTAATAAACAGTTTGCAAAATACCGTAATTTCAGGGGAGTACGATGCCGTTGAAGCTTTACTCCAGCAACTAAAAGAGGGGGGAACTGAGTTTCATCGTTTGCAGGTATCTCACCCTTTCCATTCCCCCTTGATGGAACCAATCTTAACAGAATTTGCGAGCGTAGCCTCAGAAGTCACATATTGCGCCCCCCAACTGGAGCTAATTTCCAACGTGACGGGACTGTTAGCAGAAAAAGAAATTGCTGCTTCGTACTGGTGTCACCATATCCAAAAGCCAGTCAGATTTGCTACCGGTATAAAAACACTACGCGATCGAGGCTATCAGATATTTGTCGAGATTGGTCCCCATCCAGTCCTGAGCGGCATGGGACGACAGTGTTCGCCAGAGGAGTCGGTAGTTTGGCTACCTTCCTTAAGAAGAGGACAGTCCGATTGGCAGCAACTGCTTCTGAGCTTGAAGTCCTTGTACGAATATGGGGTAGAGGTAGACTGGAGTGGATTCGAGCGGGACTATCAGCGGAATCGACTCTCACTACCGACTTATCCCTTCCAACGTCAACGATATTGGCTCGCTCCGGTTGAGCGTCAGCCCTTAAGAACTGTTGTGTCTTCATCAAAAATAAACCATCCTTTTTTGGGTCAGCGACTGCACTCACCTCTGCAGCAGATTCAGTTTGAGTCTCAGTTCAGTCTGGATTTACTGCCTCTGGTTCGAGATCATCGGCTTGGCGGCATACCATTCTTAAATGCTGTCATCTACTTAGAAATGGCATTAGCTGGCGCTAGGGAAGAATTTGGCAAGGCAGTTCACCTTATAGAAGATGTCTTCATTTCTCACCCACTTACCCTATCGGAGGAGGAAAAGCGGTCTGTTCAGTTAATTTTAGAACCATTAGGCTCTGACAAGGCTTCTTTTCAGATTTTCAGCCTTACGAACAGCGAGGCAGATGAACAAACAAACTGGATCCTGCACGCCTCTGGAAAACTCGGCTTGGGAGAAATAGAGATTGCCCGCTTGACTCAAAAACCTGCTTATTTTGAAAACCCCAAGGGCGAATACCAACAAGAATTTTCCCGTTCCCAATTTTACCAGCTCATAGAAGAAACCGGAGGATACTTAGGTCCTAGCTGCCAATGGGTAGAGCGGATTTGGGTGGGAGATGAAAAAGCGTTCGCTAAAATCGACCCTCCTCAGACAGCAAGTGAAACCGATGAAGGCTATCAACTTCCTCTCGGCGTTATTGACGCTGGTACTCAGCTATTAATTGGCATTTTACTAGACTTAATTGACGAGCCTATCGTGATGGTGGGGATCGAAAGCTTCCGATTTTATGGTTACTCTCCAAAACAATTGTGGAGCGATGCTTGCATCCAACTCTATGACAATAACCAAACCATTACTGCCAACATCCGTATCTTCGATGAAGCGGGACAACTAGTGGCAGAATTTATCAACGTACAGTTAAGGCACATAGAGCGAGAGGCATTATTGAATGCCTGCCAAGGCAAACAAACCAAGGCTCTCGCGATAGTAAAAGGTAGTTTGTCGCGAGAGCAAATCTTGGCTGCCGCATCAGAGAAGCATCAATCTATGCTAGAGATATACTTGATTGAAGAACTGGCAAAAGCACTACAGCTTCCCCCATCCAAGCTGAACCCGCAGCAATCTTTGACTTCGCTATTAGACTCCTTAATTATCTTCGAGCTCAAAAAACAAATCGAGGTCGATCTACAAGTTGTCGTCTCAACTACAAAATTTTTTGAAGAAACTAGCATCGCGGAGTTAGCAGCTGTGCTATTAGAGTTACTGGCTCTAAATTCTAAAGTATTGTCTAAAACAGAAAAAGCTCTCAAAAATGCAAGCCAAAAAGCTGGTTCACTATCTCAAGAAAATGACTCAACTGAAATTGTCAGTACAAAACCTGTTCAAGCCGTAGATTCGTCCCTCGGCTTCCAGGAGGTTAAGATCCATTCAGTTGCGGCAACTGTACCTCAAGAGAACTTGTGGATTGCCAGCCCCCAAGTAAATAATCAGGCCTGCATTCGCCTATTTTGCTTTCCTTATGCGGGAGCTGGAGCTTCTATGTTCAATTCCTGGACTGAGTTTCTGCCCGCAAAGATACAAATTTGCCCAATCCAGCTACCTGCAAGGGAAAGCCGATGGGGAGAACCGCCTGCGACTCGGCTTAAGCCTTTGATTCAAACACTAGCAAAATTGCTCAAGCCAGAGCTTGACATTCCTTTTGCCTTTTTCGGTCACAGCCTGGGAGCTTTGCTGGCTTTTGAACTTGCTCGCGAATTTCGCCGACAGAATGGGCCTGCTCCTGTTCACTTATTCGTTTCCAGCAGCAGCCCTCCCCAATTACCGAATCGGTCGCGACCCATTCACCGACTTCCCGAACCTCAGTTCATCGAAGAATTGAAGCGCCTCAAGGGGATACCTGAAGAGATTCTCCAAGACTCCGAACTGATGCAACTGTTTCTCCCAACGTTGCGTGCAGACTTCGCCATACTAGAAACCTACTTTTATGTCAGTGAAAAGCCTCTCGACTGTCCGATTTCTACCTTTGGGGGTCTAGAGGATGACAAAGTCAACCGCGAAGTGCTGACTGCCTGGCAGGAACAAACTAGCAGTGACTTCACCATGCAGATGTTTCCTGGCGACCACTTTTTCTTGCGCAGCGAAGGTCGAGCACTGGTCCAAAGTATATCTAAGAAGCTCCTGAGCTCGCTCGAGGGATAAAACTCCTCCTGAAACTTTTGCTTTCTAGTCATTTCTACTCAGCTATTTTCCAGAAACAAGTCATGTCAACCATGAAAAATAAAACCATGAAAAATAAAGAGGTGATTCGTCGTTTTGATGAAGAGATTATCAACCAGCGGAATCTGGCCGCCTTAGATGAATTTGTGGCACAGGATGTGATTGACCACAATGTTCCACCCGGCTTCCCACCGGGTATCGAGGGCAAGCGACGATTTCTCAGTCTGTTCTTGAACGCCTTCCCTGACCTACACATCACAATTGAGGGCGACATCATCGCCGAAGGGGACAAAGTAGCCGAACGTTGGACCCTAGAAGGTACCCATCAAGGTGAGCTGTTTGGCATCCCGGCTACAGGTAAGCGCATAAAAGTTTCAGGCATGAGCATTTCCCGCTTTGTTGATGGCAAACAGGCCGAGCATTGGGCTATCAATGACCAGTTAGGGATGATGCAACAGCTTGGGGTCATTCCCACGCTCCCGTAGGATGTGAGTTAGAGGATGTCGAAAAGTATAAAAAGTTACCAGAATAAATAAAGATGAAAACAATTAACCAAAACTCAACAATTCCTCATCGTATTGATGTGCATCACCATATTGTTCCGACTCAATATGTTGCGGCATTAAAAGGAATTAGTATAGAAGCCGCTCACGGAGCAGGTTTTCCTAAGTGGTCGGCAGCAATGGCACTCGATGTTATGGATCGAAACGGTATTGCTGCCGCCATTACCTCTATTTCTTCACCAGGTGTGTATTTTGGAGATGCTACTTTCGCCAGGGATTTAGCACGGCGGTGTAATGAATTTTCCGCACAATTGGTCAGCAACAATCCCGATAGATTTGGCTTTTTCGCGGTTTTGCCCATGCCGGATACTGAAGCTGCTTTGAAAGAAGCTGAATATGCTTTAGACACATTGAATGCAGATGGTGTTGTTCTGCTAGCAAGCACTGGAGGAAAGTTTCTCGGCGATTCGGATTTTGAAGAATTGATGTTCGAACTCAATCGACGCCAGGCCATTATCTTTATACATCCCAACATTCATCCGTCTAGTGAGAAATTAAAATTGGATATGCCAGGGTTTCTGATCGAATTTTTATTTGATACTACTCGTGCCGTCGTTAATTTGATCTATACCGGAACTTTGGAGCGTTATACTTTGCACGGTCATAACTTGCGCTTTTGAAAAAGGCAGCCAGGGAG
>JAAUYH010013575.1_pt1 | contig 17771 bp, 13 predicted proteins | sample 7278061 | NCBI WGS metagenome assembly JAAUYH01 (sample SAMN14350203, study PRJNA611818) | marine sediment metagenome | isolation source: surface marine sediment (0.6m) | place: French Polynesia: Moorea | collected 2018-08 | reverse complement strand
CCCGGACCTGCACCCGGACCATCACCCGGACCATCACCCGGACCCGCACCCGGACCATCACCCGGACCATCACCCGGACCTGCACCCGGACCCGCACCCGGACCTGCACCAGGGCCATCACCCGGACCCGCACCAGGGCCATCACCCGGACCATCACCCGGACCCGCACCAGGGCCATCACCCGGACCATCACCCGGACCATCACCCGGACCCGCACCCGGACCTGCACCCGGACCCGCACCCGGACCATCTCCCGGACCATCACCCGGACCTGCACCAGGGCCATCACCCGGACCCGCACCCGGACCTGCACCCGGACCATCACCCGGACCATCTCCCGGACCATCTCCCGGACCATCTCCCGGACCATCACCCGGACCTGCACCCGGACCTGCACCCGGACCATCACCCGGACCCGCACCCGGACCATCTCCCGGAATGCCACCGGTTTCTCCTCCGGGAAGCAAACTGAAAGTTTGGTTATCTATAGCAATCTTGCCATTAGTTGCTGAACCATTGGTTGATACAATCTCAATAATTTTTGGTGTTTCAACAATACCGCTCACTGACGGAATAGAAGCTAAGTTTTTATCAATGATAAAAGAGGTATCTTGACGCAACAAAATATCTATTGTTGCCTCTGCGTTTTCGTTCCCTAGTTGAGAAAAAGACGGTGGTGGTTGTCTATCTTCTGGAAAGCCATCAAAGCGAACGCTGAATTTAAGATTTGGTTCGGGCTCACTATCTGTTCCAATGCTATCAAAACCAGCTAAATAAGCTACTCCAAAATTGAAATTTACGAAATTACTTGTAACATCTGTACCTACTCCTTTTTCTGTTGTTGCTTCTGTAGCCCTAAAACTTTGAGCCTCTATAGAGAGGGAAGTATTTCGATTAGTAGTAATTCCGCCAAGAAGCTTAATATCACCGTTAGGCGCTTTTATTTGACCAACAGGTTCACGTTTTCCTAATCCTTCATTAAGTTCACCACTTGCAAATGTTAATTCTTCACGTTTAATACCAATCAAAATGTTTACTGGTTGGGCTTTAACTGCTTCTCCTTGATCATTAGTGAGTTTAGGCACAAATTCAGGAGTAAGATTACCTATATTAATATCGCCTTTCTCACTTATAATTTCTAAATTTTCTAATGCTTCTATTTCACCATTGATGGTGATGTCACCTTCTACACTAGTTATTTTGACTTCATCACCAACAATCCTTTCTTTTGTATCAAAGAAATTTATCGTATCTATGTCTTCTCCATTATCGCCCGCACCTTCAAGTACTATTTCCTCGATTCCATTGGGTGTAAGATTAATGTCGATATCAGATTTACTTTTAATTTGTATCTGATTAGCACTATCAATCCTTGTGGTAATGTCGTCTATATCACCAATTTTACTAGCTGCAATACTGATTTTATTGCCTCGGATAAGTATATTTCCATCACTATTAAGCGCTCCAGAGATAACAGCGACCCCAGCACTTTGATCGGGAATTTCTATATTACTCTCAGTTAATTTAACAACTCCATTATCTCCAACTTCTACTCCTATAGCCTCAGGAACATCTTTCCCCGTAAGCAAATTAGGCAAAGACAAAGATTCTATAGAACGGGCATTAGATAATAATCGATGATTCACTGCATTAGGTAAAGCTAAACTCAAAAGACTATCTTCAGGGGTAATCTTAACTAATTGCTTATCTTTTACTCCAATGATGTTAATATTTCCGCCAGGAGCTTTAATAGTTCCAGTATTAATCACAATGCCGCCAGCCAAAGTTACCGTCTTATCTTGCTCTACGGCTAAATTACCAGCATTGACGATATTGCCTATTTTAGATTCATTTTGCACAAAAGCAAAACCTTCAGGATCACCAACTAACTGAGAAAAATTAGGTTCATCTATTAACTTGCCATAGGAATTACTGCCCAAAGCATCAAACCAAAAGTCGTTAATTTCAATCCCATTGGCAGTAGTTGCGGTAAAAGAGCCAGTAATGTCTAGACTGGAATTAGGCCCAAAAATCATCCCAGCTGGATTGATTAAAAACAGGTTGGCATTATCATTAGTAACATTAGTAACTTTGATTGTTCCATCAATCTCAGAAGCTTTATTCCCCGTTACTCTTGCCAAAATATTGTCAATACCTTGCTGGGCAACAAAATTAGCTGTATGGTCTTTTTCAAGCTTGAAATAAGTAAAACTATGGAAAAGGTTATTTCCTGATCTAGTACCACCTGTTTCCGGTGTTGTAATTGTTATGGTATTGGAGTTTTCTTCTAGTACTGTATCAGTAGTTCCATCAAGGCTAATATCACTAATTAGACAGTCGCACGTATCAGTCGCATCAGACTTATCGGTAGTATCAGACATATCAGCGGTGTCAGTGATATCTAAGGTATCAGTAGTGTCGGATGTATCAGATGTGTCAGTAACGTCGGTAGTGTCAGACTTGTCAGCGATTTCAGTGGTCTCTGAGGTATCAGTAGTGTCGGACGTAGCAGATGTCTCAGTAACATCAGTGGCGTCAGTAGTATCGGACTTATCAGAGGTCTCAGATGTCTCAGTAACGTCAGTGGTCTCAGTAGTGTCGGACGTATCAGATATCTCAGTAGTGTTAGTGCTATCTGTAGTATTAAGATCTATTTCAGAGCCGAAAAGATTTGTCGTGCCTGTCGTTGAATTAGAAGGATCAAAAGTATTGATAGTTCCCGCATTAGCTATGGTGCCTGGAACTTGAGGTATAACCGTATCACTACCAGTTAACCTAACAACACCATTCTCGCTAACTACTACACCTGTAGCCTCTGGCACACCTTCCCCAGTCAGCAAAATTGGCAAAGAAAAAGAATCAATAGAAGCAGCATTAGGGATTAATTGATTCTGTGCTGAAGTCGGTAAAGCCAAACTCAACAGACTACCTTCGGGGGTAATCTTGACTAATTGCTGATCTGGAACTGCAACAATATTTATATTCCCGCCCGGAGCCTCAATAGTTCCAGTATTAATCACAATACCACCAGCCAAAGTTATCGTTTCACCTTGAGGTACCGCTAAATTACCAGCATTGACGATATTGCCAATTTCCGATTCATTTTTCACAAAAGCAAAACCAGTAGGATCGCCAACTAACTGAGAAAAATTCGGCTCATCGATTAACTTTTCATAAGTATTATTCCCCAAAGCATCAAACCAGTAGCCGTTAATTTCAATCCCATTAGCCGTAGTTGCGGTAAAAGAGCCATTAAGATCCAGACTAGAATTAGGCCCAAAAATCATCCCAGCCGGGTTAATTAAAAACAGATTGGAATTGCCCCCCGATACTTTTAGTAAGCCATCAATAACCGAGGGATCTCCTCCTGTAATCCGACCCAGAATATTTTTGATATTGGGATTAGAAAGAAAATTAGCAATTTGACCTTGAGTTAGTCCAAATTTTTCAAAACTGTGAAAGAGATTCTCTCCTGCTGTTGTACCACCACCAATATCAAATTGATTACCTTTATTGGTTACTGTAGTTCCAGCACTACTATCAGGAACAGGTTTAGCTTGAACAACCTTGCTCCCAAATATATTGAAGATTGCTAAGGAAGCAAAGATACAAGTAACTTGCTTAAATTGTTGCCAGGAATAACTTGATTGTTCGAACTGAGATTTAGGTGCCAACATATTACTACATATAACTCTTGGGTAAAAATTCGCAAAAAAAATTAATATACAGCTAAAAAATATCTGTAAAAAAAGATTTGAATAATTGTGTTTAAAACTACGTAACTTTACCAATATTAAGTATTAAATATACCAAAAAATACTGATCAAAAAAAAGCTATGGATGTAAAGAGAGTGTAAAAAATGCGTGTTTTTACGATGAAAAAAATAGTTCAATCCTGGAAAACAATTAAAAATAAATTGATTTGAATTTTCTTGGTAACTTTGTGTTAAATGTGATTTTTTCTAGAGAAGGTTTATATTGGCGTACAGTAATCTTTTTTCAGGAAATACCAATATGAGGAGTGCTATTTTTTCCCGTAGCTTATTAATGTTATCTCTGGGCTTGCTCTCGGATTTTAATAATCCTCTCCAAGCTGAAGTCTTATCTCCAAAAAATTCTCCACAAATAACAAGTAATGAAATATGCTGTTTGGATGGCACAACTCAGATAATTAGCCAAACAACAGATGATAATAGGGAACGCTTTTTGCAACCTAGTCCTGAACCTTTACCCCCAGAACCAGAAGAAACCGAACCAATTCTGCCTGAATCAGAAAAAACGCCAAAGATCCCTCCTTCAGATGGTCAAGGAGAGGCCATTCAATTTTCCGTAACCAAAATCAATATCACTGGTAGCACAATCTTTCAACCAGAAGACTTTCAAGATCTTATACAACCCCTAGAAGGCAGAACCGTGAATTTCCAGGAAGTTCAAGAGATAGCCAAGGCAATTACCAGACAATATTTAGAACAAGGTTATATTACTAGCCGTGCCATCATACCCGAACAAGAAATTACCGATGGCGTAGTCGAAATTCGCATTATTGAAGGCAGTATCTCCGAGATCCAAATCGAGGGTAACCGGAGATTACGAAATTCCTATATTCGTAAACGGTTGGAATTAGGAACCGATGCTCCTGTTAGAGTAGACCGCATTGAAGGGCAATTGCAATTACTCAAAGCCAACCCTCTCATCGATAATATTGAAGCCAACATCCAACCAGCAACCGGAGAAGGAGAAAGTTTCCTAGCAGTAGAAGTCGATGAAGCCAATCCTTGGGTACTCGGAGCTAAGATCGATAACTACGATAATGTTAGTACTGGTGCCGAAAGATTTGGCGTTACCCTTGGACATCTCAATTTAACAGGTAATGGCGACAGCATCTTAACTTCTTTTAATCGTGCTTTTGCTGGCGACAGTTGGAAGTTAGACGCCAACTATAGCATTCCTGTCAATGCTAAAAATGGCACTTTACAATTACGAACCTATATTGAACGCAACGAAATTGTTAATCTGGACAATGAATTTGACGGCTTGAATTTAGAAGGCGCAACAGAACTCTACGAAATTAGTTTTCGCCAACCTTTAATCCGTTCTCTGCGAAAAGAATTTGCCCTATCTTTGGGTTTTAGCCGTCAGAGTAGTCGTAATTTTACTAATGATGTTCTTCTGGTGGAACCCGATAGAACTAGTGTTCTAAAATTCGGTCAAGACTTTACCCGTCGAGATCCACAAGGAGTTTGGGCATTACGTTCTCAGTTCAATTTCGGACTTGATATTTTTAACGCCACCGTTGACAAAGATAATCCTCAAGGTGATGCTCTTTTCTTTAGCTGGCTGGGACAAACACAACGATTACAGCGTTTAAATGCCAATAATTTACTGATTATCCAAAGTGATATTCAATTGACTCCTGATAATTTATTGCCCTCAGAACGGTTTACAATTGGTGGGTTTTACTCAGTAAGAGGTTATCGAAACAATGCTCGTTTAGGCGATAATGGTTTCCGGCTTTCGGTAGAAGATCGCATTACCTTAGCTAAAAGTAAGGATAGCAGGCCTTTATTTCAAGTTGCTCCTTTTGCTGAGCTAGGGGTAGTTTGGGATAATGAGGAACGGTTTCAGTCGCCCGATCAAAAGTTTCTCGCAGGAATTGGTCTAGGACTATTGTGGCAACCTATATCAGGGTTAAATATTCGCCTTGATTATGCACCTCCTTTAGTCGATTTAGATGATAAAGGGGATAATGTTCAAGAAGACGGCTTTTATTTCAGCATTAATTTCCGCAATTAAACAATTTTTTCGACAGATAAGAAACTTCAATAGAAATATAATTAATTTCATACTTACTATCTCAAACTCCAGCTTAAGAGATGAACCGACAAAGCTTAAATATTGTCTTATCTGTCTTATTTTTTATAGCTATATTGACAAGCTCTTCCCCAGCCAAAATTTCTGATTCCTCCCAGAGATATTTTTCTCAAAGCCAACTCAATCAATATGCTAAATCAGTCACGGTAAGGATATTTACCACCAAAAATCCAGATCGTGGTGGTTCTGGGGTATTAATCAAACAAGATGGTAATTTATATACTGTGGTAACTAATAACCATGTAATTGACAATCAACAAGACTCTTATCAAATACAAGCTCCTGATGCTCAAATTTACTCCGCAGATATACTTGAAATTTCCCAATCTGAAGATGATATTGGTTTTCTAGTATTTTATAGTCCTGATTCGATTTATCAGATTGCTACGACTCTTCAAAAGCCTATGATCAGAAAAAGAATATCCGTCACAGCGGGAGGATTTCCCTATACCGATAACTTCAAACAATCTCATAAATTCCAAATTACTAAAGGTCAAATTACCGAAATTCTAAATCGTCCTTTTGTGGGAGGATATCAAATTGGTTACACTAATTTGGTTGCTAATGGTATGAGTGGCGGTCCCTTACTTAACAACTATGGAGAGTTGATTGGAATTAATGGCATGGGACAAGAACCTTTATTTGGCAATCCTTATATCTTCAAAGATGGCTCTACGATTTCAGAAACTGACTGGGAAAGATTTAACAATTTGAGTTGGGCGATTCCCATGCAAGTTATCAATAAGCTACTATAGTAAGATTAATTATCGGCCCTTTGATTACTATTAATTATTAGCTTATGGTTTAACTGGTAACTTTTCCCGTTTGATGCGATCGCTAACTTTTCTCAAGACTCCATTAATAAAGCGAAACCCTTCATCATCAGAGTATCTTTTAGCTAATTCTACGGCCTCATCGATCGCCACCCTAATTGGTAGTTCGAGATATAACATTTCGGCCACAGCGATCCGGAGAATATCTTGATCGATTTTCGGCAACCGACTGAGTTGCCATGCTACTAATACTTCTTCAATATAATTTTCAATATCTGAGCGATGTTCTTTGACAGTGGTAATAATCGCGATCGCATATTCTTGGACTTTGCCTTGATTACTTAACTGGACAAATTCAGGAATTTCAATCGCATTTCCCAATCTATTAATCGCCTTTTGTGCTAACTTAACAGCATCAGAGACCATTAACTTCGCACTATCAAAATCATTGCTGCGGGTTTGACTACTAAGAAGACGTTCTTCTCCACGTTTAGTTTCAGCGCTAGCAGTTTCTAAAATATCTTGAACTTCTGCGGTTAAAGTTCTAACTGCACCTAAAATTAGATCTTCTAAATCTTGTTCGGCAATTTTACTGGAACTAGTTTTGATTTGACTAATACTTAAAAGTGCTAATTCGCGAGCAATACTTCGAGGTTGTTGACGAGGTGGCATGGGTCTGTCACTTACATAATTGTTTAGTTGCTGGTTATGAGAAAAAAATCATGAATCTTCGACCATAGGTGTTTCTAATGATAACTTTTTATAAGCTGTGGGGATGGGAAGAGATACATTAGGGACAGAAGTTTCTGGATTAACAATCCCACCAGAAATCAGAACTTTAAAAGCATCTTCTATAGAGATATCTAGATCGATGGTTTCTTTCTCTGGAACCATAGCATACCATCCTGAAGTTGGATTAGGAGTCGTCGGAATAAACACACTAATCATTTTTTCAGGGAGATGGGATTGTAATTTGGCACTAACTGACCCAGTCACAAAGCCAATAGTCCAAATACCCTTACGGGGATATTCCAGCATTATCACACGACTGAACCGATTCTTCGAATCTCGCAATAGAGTTTCAAGGATTTGCTTTAACGTTTTATAAACTGAGCCCGCCAAAGGAATCGCTTGTAACAACTGTTCCCCAAAATCCAGTAACCAGCGCCCGACAATATTTCTTGCCATCAAGCCAATCACAAGAATCGACAATAACGGTACCGCAAATCCGACCGAAAGATTAAGAATATTGGTTAAAATTGGGTCTAGACTATCAAAAGGATTAACCTGTTTGGGTATCCGAGTTAACAGGTCGATTACCCACTTAGCGATGGTGATAGTCAACCAAATGGTTGTAGCAAGGGGAATTACGACTAAAAACCCTGCTATCAAATCATTCTTTAAATCCTGCTTTAAGCGTTGCAGCACAGAGCGCTAACTCTCCTAATTATTCTGACAATAAAACTGATCCCGAACTATCTATTATTTGTAAGGCTTGCAAAGAATTATTGCAAGTATTGACTTAGTAATCTTTGTATGTATATTCCAACGATAGCAAAAAATTAATTTCTTAGTTAGTGATAGATCTGTTTAATATTTTACCCTGTGCCGCCTTGCTCGCAATCAAAAAAAACCGAAGAGATTGCTACTTATAATTTTCTATCAGTCTGCTTAAGCTTTTTTCTTACTAAACCTCGCGGCACTACTATTAGTATTTTGTAGTCCAAACCAACCCATCAATAAATAGCCAATAGCTAATAGTAAACTACTGATCCCCGTACGCAAACTCTGTTTGATAGCCTCAGTTTTCGTTCTGCTTTTTTGTTCTAAAGTTTCTGTTCTCAATTTAGTTTGTGCTTCGTTGAGTCGGGCATCGAGTATTGCTGGATCTTTGGCATTTCTGCTTAAACTTTCTAGTTGTTGTTTCGTACTAGTCAATTGTTGTCGTTGTTCGGGATTGATGGTCACTCCATCTAGTTTGCCACTATTTAAAGCTTGATCAATATCTTCAATTCTTTGGGCGATGAGCTGAACATTTTGCGGATTTTTGAGTTGTTCGTATCTCTGGCTGATCAGGGATTGGGCTTCTTCTGTACTGGCATCAATTTGAGCCAAATTCTGAGAACTAATAACTCTTAAATTATTCAGATGCCAAGGAACTAGCAGAAAAAAGACGACCCCTAAAAGCAAAGACAAGCAAAATGCTGGTAATCTAAGATCAAAACCTTTGCTGATTGTAGCTTTTGAGAGATTTGATTCCACCCAATAACTCAGGACAATAAATGCTATTCCTACCATCGGGACAATTCCCCGATCTACAACTTGACTCACAACCTCAATTTGCCAGAGAGCATCTGAGCCTTGAAAAGGAAAAAACGATGTTACATAGTCTAAAAGAGAAGTCAGAACTAGAATTCCACCAATAGTTTTGAGACAGAGGGATGTAAAGTTGGCAATTTTAGAGCTACTCATAGTTTTTGTAAGAATATGACTTGTGATCTTAACGAGAAACGCGCACCAAGAGTGGGTTACCCTTCGTTTTGAATAAGGTATCAGCGTGCGAGTTGGACAAACCTTCTAACCTGCATATCTTAACCGCTACAACGTGAATTGGCTCCCCCCTGTTGCCACTATTTCTAATGCCCTGATGCCCCATGAGCGAGACTAATTCTCTTAGCTTTGAAGAAATAGTTAAAATTTTCCACTATCAAGATTACGATCTCTTAAGATAGATTGGGTCATAATATTTAAATTTAGACTAATGAAAAAAATTGTTGAAGTGTTAGCGGATAAAGTATCTCTCATAGAGAGATCGCAAGTACTAGTGGTAGACAAAATTCAATCCGCGATCGCATCTAGAGGTCAATGTTCCATTGCTTTAGCAGGGGGCAGTACCCCTAAACCTTTATACGAAGCCTTAGCTCAGGAAAATCTGCCCTGGGATAAGATTCATATTTTTTGGGGTGATGAACGTTATGTAGCGCCTAACCATCCAGATAGTAATCAACTGATGGCTCGTCAGGCTTGGTTGGATAAAATTGAGATTGCCGAAACGAATATTCATCCGATCCCCACTGAGGCTAATAATCCTGAAATAGATGCTCAAAGTTACGAAGCAGAGCTTAGAAAAGTATTTGCTGCTTCCCCGGAGGAATTTCCAACATTTGACATTATACTGTTAGGTATGGGTGATGATGGACATACAGCCTCTCTTTTTCCCCATACTTCCGTATTGAACGAAGCTAAAAAAGCGATCGCCGTAGGCAACAAAGATGGTCAACCCCGTATTACTTTTACTGTGCCTTTACTCAATCAAGCTCGTTGTGTTTTATTCTTAGTAGCAGGAGCTAATAAACAAGCTGCATTAGAACAGGTTTTTGCTGCTCAAGGAGACGCAATGACTTATCCTTCTCGCTTAATCAATCCTCAAGGGGAATTATGGTGGTTGCTAGATCGAAATGCAGGAGCAAAAATTAATGTGCCTATTTCCTGTTAATTTGCTAACTATTCAAGTTTAGATTAATTAATAAATACTAGAGAATCAACAAGGTACTGAACAAAGTAATTATGATTATTTGTACCAACTGTAATCACCAAAATCCAGAAGGCTCTGTACAATGTGAAAATTGCTACGCTCCTTTACCGAAAATTTCACCTTGTCCCCATTGTGGAGCTCCTGTGCAAAGTAATGCGACTTTTTGTGGCCAATGTGGCTACAATCTCCAGTTAGAAGAGCCATGTTCTTTAGTAGACTCAGACGATTATGACAAGCTTGAGCTTCTGGAGGAAGACGCAATTCCTACTGACGGAGGAAATTCTGCCCTACGAAGCCCCTGGGATACAGATACAGGGGAAGAACTAATAGACGCAAGACAAGATGTTTCTTTCAACCCAATGCTGTCTCGAGAAAGGGAGCTAATGTCTTCGGAATCATCGAATTTCGCAGCAGACATTCCTGAGGAGTCAGCAGTGAATGCCTATGAAGTAGAGAATCTAGAAGAATTCGTAGCAGAAGAATCATTTTATCCTGATACAAATCTCGAAAATGATAGTTTGGAGCCAGATTTTGATACAGCTCTAGATCTTGCTTTAGATGCTGAACTTCCAGAAATGTCTGATATAGAGGAGTTAGAAGCTACAACTGCCGGACTAGCATCGGCAATTCCTGAGATCCCTAAAATTGCCGAACTTTCAACTCCAGAGGAACTAGAAATAGCAACTTCCGAATTAGAGCTCGAAGCTGAAATCCATGAAATTGCCGAACTTTCAACTTCAGAGGAACTAGAAATAGCAACTTCTGAACATCCAGTATCCCCCTCTAAATCCATAGGTTCATTATCAGAATCAGTAACTCGACTACAGTTACAGCGGATTATTTTATCTCATGTTCAAACTGGTACTGAAATCGAAATTACACATCATTCAGATATCATCCGTATTGGCAAACCCAATAGTCAAATCCCGCCTGATATTGATGTTTCCGGCTTTCCTGATTCGAATATCGTCTCCCGAGTACATGCCAATATTCGAGTGGAAGGAGATACTTACTTTATTGAAGATTTAGGGAGTTCTAATGGAACTTATGTTAACCATAAACCTTTGATGACAGGCAATAGACATCGCTTGCGTTTCGGAGATCGTATTTCTCTAGGAAAAGGAGATCTCATGACTTTTATTTTCAAAATCATTGACGAATGACACCATGTCTTGTCTTCGTGGTAAAGCCGTTTATTATTGAGTGAAGTAGAGGAGCTAGAAGGATTTTTTAGGCCAAGATTGGAGGATTTCGTTAAAATTATTTTTATAGGTCAATGAATGGGCAAATTGACAATTCACTTGTCCCCTCTTCGCAGGACTTGTACCATCCTAGTGGGACAATATCCTCGGATGGCGATAACATCCTATCTAAGTTGGTAAATAAGGGAACGCGCGAGTTGCGACGTAGGGGCGCATCGCGATGCGCCCCTACAGGTGTCTGATAAATCTGATCAAAACTTGGTAAAAATATTTCGATAAATCACCTTAAGACTAGGTCAGAATCTAGGATAATATCTAAATCTTGGTTGGGATCAATCGAAATTAGTTCTGCTTCATTTCCTCCCAAAAGCAATCCCGCAATGGCTCCTAATCCTGCACCACCAAGAACTTCTCCCACACTAATATTACCAAAGATTCCTGATAAGACGGCGGCGGCGGCGGCTCCAATAGCTGCACCTTTGAGAACATCACCGGCATCTTTTCCTTTGCTAACAGTTTCCGTGCGGGTCACGGGTTGAGATCTGGCATTGATATATTGTCTTGTCCCATCAGCAAAAATTAATTCTTCTGCCACAAAAATAGAACCCACATAACCATTGCCAACTGGTTCTATTTGTCCTTCAACTTCTGTACCATAAGGAATTAGCATGTTGCGGGAGCGATCGCGGATATTGGCGGCTACAGTAAGAGTAACTGGAATAGTTTCTTCTTTGGTAACTAAAATCTTTTCTTTGTCGTATTCTAAGGGAATGATTGTGCCTGCGGGGATTACGATACTATCATCAATACTATTACTATTACTCCGAGATGGTCCTGGAGAGGGAAATAACTGGGCGTTAGCAGGGTATAAACTGGCGAGGGGGGCCATCATCATGGTGCTAAGACTGAGTCCAATAGCAAGGGCTGGCTTATAGTATCTAACTTTAAACATAATTCTTTAATTAGCGTCATAATGCATCGGGATTACTAGCAAAGACGCCAAAGGTTCGAAAAGAGTTCCAAAAACATTGAACATTAAACATTGACGAGCGACCCTACAGATTCGTGATCCGCGTTGGCGTAATGAGGTTTATCCCGCAATGTTATACCAAATTAAACAATATTCACGACAGATCATGGTGGTAGGGGCGAACGGCCGTTCGCCCCTACAGAATCATTTGTTGTATTTCTATTTTAAATTGGTATTAAACATTAGCAAATATCTGAATACAAACCATGCTAGAGTCAGAACTATTACGCAAACTTTGCTATGGGGATAGATATTGTAGAGAAAATAATGATTTTTGGAAAGTTATAGAAAAAAAATCATAGAAAAGTTGTACTCTTAATCTGTAATTTTATAACCTAGATCCCGCAGAAAAATTTTAGTTCTCAATCAATTAATTTAGTATGTATCTCTCAATACCTTGTCAGATAAGCATTGAAAGTCATTTCTTTTGTTATAGATCACAATTAATGACTAAGAATCATTCTTGTTTGCGATCGCTAATTTGTTTATATGCGATCGCAAACAATAAGCGAAAACGAGCTAAAATCTACTAAATTAGCTTAATATATTTAATTCAAAACTTGCACACTCAGCTTTTAAATTAATTCATTGTTACTCTATCTTTTTTCTGCGGAATGTGGGTTATAAGTAAGTGTACAAAATCAATTATCATTAATCAAAAAGAATTGATATCTTTGATAAACTCTCTCTTGCCAGTGTTTGGAGTTTTTTCTTGCATGATTTCTACATATTTTTGAACCATATCTGATTTTAGTGGAGTTAAAACCTTACTTTCTTGGCTTTTTCTATATTTTTTAGCTTCTAAAATATAAAACTCAAGTTGATTGTTTCTATTCCAGATCCAAACTTCTGGTATGCCCAGTCTTCTGTATTTCTCTAAATCATCAATACTGCCACTGCTATAGTTTACTTCAACAGCAATATCTGGTAAATCTTTATTGGTTTCAATTGCATAGCTTGTATCAGGTTCTTTCCCAGTTATTAATTCTTTATTTCTCAAGGTTGTAGAGCCAATGGGAAAGCATTCTATGTCTTTGTCATAACAATAGGTAGTAATAATTATACTAGTTAGTTCTTTAATAGTTTCGTGTTTTCTGCCAGGAGACATTATCTCTAATAATCCGTCTAAATATGATACCTTACACCAAGATACATCTCCTAGTTCTTGTAAAAGTTTCTCATAATCTTCCCATGACACATCATTAATGAAAAAAGTTCTATCTTTTTCCTCTAGATTTTTAAATTTATCAATCTCAGCGATGAGATTCAGCATTTGGGGCGTTATCTTGAGGGTCTTGATATCCACGATCGCATCTTGAGCCAATTATCAGCCCAATTGTAATTAATTAGAGACGATTAGAGCCAATTAAGAAGACTTAGGAATAAACCCGAATAAACTCTAAAGGTAAACCATCACTGTCAGCAATAAAAGTAACCTCATAAATGCGATCGCAGATCTGTTGTTGTCGAGGTTCTAGTAAAATCTTCAGATCTGTTCCTAAATTGGGATTCTCCTGCGCTGCGTTGGAGAACTTAGTTTGTAATTGCTGCAACCAGTTGGGTAAATTATCGGTAAGATTCGTCAGGTCGAAAGACAGATGATAATAACCTACATAATGCTCATCATCAAAAATATCAGGAACAGGTTTAGGCTGAGGAATTTCTATCAGTTCGATTCTCCCACCCAAGCCTTCGAGCCAACAAGCAAGAGTAAATCCTGTGGTAAATCGCTCTTTAACTTCAAAACCTAGCAACTCATAAAAAGCGATCGCTCTTCGGATATTAGCAGTACGAATCGAAGCATGATGAAACATAAGTAGTTACTAATATAAGTATCCAAGAAAGACTGATAACTGATTAATCTTACCTATTCAAAAAGAAAACGATAAGGATAGTGACGAGGTTTTCCTGGTTCGGTTTCTAAGCGGAAATTAATCACTTCCCAATAAGGTTCATCAGCAGATTCAGAACTAAAAAATACTGGTAAACCATAAAGTTGAGGAGTTTGTGAATTTTCTGCTTTTTGCCAAGGTTGATGACGTTCGAGATAGGAGCCAACTAAATCTTTATAACGATGGGCAATAGTTATCTTAGTAGCCCGAAAACCTTCTGTATACAGTCGATCTAAGGCTTCATGAATTTCAAAACGAATTCCATCGGGATGAGTATGTTGACGATACCATTTATCCTCCCAGAGTCGCCAAGATCTTCCCGAAGGCAAATGGATTAACTCTTGGGTTTTGGGATTAGCTTCAAATGCTCCGTGACGTGAGCAGATATAGCTATCAGTCAAGGTGATGGCAGCAATTGTTTGTCGACAATGGGGACATTTAATTTCCGCCCCAAATATAGGATACTGTAAACTCTGATTCATTATATAAATGCCTTTTCTTCTACCATACAACATCCTTTCCAACTTACTTGATCATTCTTAACGAGATTTTTAGCTAATTGACTAATTGTTAGTAGCTTTTTTGTTCTTGATTTTAAGTTGAAAGGTAATAAACTTAACTCTACCGGCTCCAAGCCCCTAAAAGTCAACTCGCGCGTTCCCTGATCGAGGTTTAATCGCCAAGGGGAGAAGAGGGTTTTGATTGATTAATTAGTTAGTATCTCTAGTTAATCTCATTTGTATTTAAGCCCCCTTCCCGCGCTCGTCAAATTACACTAAGTATAGCTTATATAACTTGCGATCGCCATGAGTAAATCCTTAAGCCCCCATCCAAATTGTTCTACTCCTGATTTATCTGCTGCTGCTTTTGTTGCCGATAATGCAAGGGTTATGGGAGACGTCTCTATAGGAGTTGGCTCCAATATCTGGTATAGCGCTGTAGTACGCGCTGATGTAGAGAAAATCATAATTGGCGAATATACCAATATTCAGGATGGTGCTGTGTTACATGGCGATCCTGGTTTCCCGACAATTTTAGAGGATTACGTTACGATTGGTCACCAAGCAGTGATCCATTCAGCTCAGATAGAAAGAGGATGCTTGATTGGTATTGGGGCAGTGGTTTTAAATGGGGTTACGGTAGGTGCAGGAAGTATTATTGGTGCTGGCTGTATTGTTACGAAAGATGTACCAGAGCGATCGCTAATGGTGGGAATTCCCGCCAGAAGAATTCGCCATGTCACTGATGAAAAAGCTCAAGAATTAATCGAACATGCTCAACATTACTATGAATTAGCATTAGTTCACGCCCAAAAAAATTAATAATCACCCCAAGACGGTCAAGAGCTTAAGGCTTATAGCTTACAGCTAATCCCTTGGCGAGCAAAAAAACACCAGCGACACTTCGCTGGCTTCTTTAGTTGTTGTTGTTTTAATCCTGGAGAAATCTTAACCCTGCGTTCCCAAACCTGCAACGATAAGATGTTTTCCTACTTAAGAATCGTAACAGAGGATACGAGATAATGTAAAAAAAAATTAAAAATATCAACTATTTCTATGAATTTACGATAGGAATTTTTAGCTTATATTCAATGCTCTATTTATCTTTAAGGTTTTTTATAGTTATTTTGTACTAATAAAATATGATTATCCATCACTTTCAAGTGGGAATCTCTTACCTTAAAGCGTAAAAAAACGCAACTATTAACTATTTGCCAGCAACCAATGTCTTTTAGCGTTACAATTTTTAACAAAATATTTAAATATTTGTTATGCCATTATGAAAACAGCTTTAGTTACAGGTGCATCCTCAGGGATTGGTGCCGAATTTGCTCGACAACTAGCAGCGAAAAAAAATAATCTGGTCTTAGTTGCTCGTTCAGGAGATAAGCTACAAGAGTTGGGGCGACAATTACAATCAGAACATGGCATTCAAACCTATGCGATCGCCCAAGATTTAACTGCACCCCAAGCGGTCGCGACTATTTTCGAGAAAATTCAGTATCAAGGACTAACAATTGATTTATTAGTGAATAATGCAGGTTTTGGTGATTACGGCAAGTTTAGCGATCGCCCTTTAGAGAAACAACTGAGCATGATTCAACTTAATGTCAATGTTTTAGTCGAGTTAACAGGCTTATTTTTACCAGCCATGAAACAGCGGGGGGAAGGGGGAATTATTAATATTTCCTCTATTGCAGGATTTCAACCTTTCCCCAAGATGTCCGTTTATGCAGCGACCAAAGCCTTTGTCCTCAACTTTACCGAAGCCTTATGGGCAGAAAACAAAGATACAGGTGTCCAGATTTTAGCAGTTTGTCCTGGTCCGACAGAATCTCAATTCTTTAAAGCAGCTGAATTTCCCGTCTCAATGATGGCAAAAAACCAAAACGGCATGAAACTAACATCTAATAAAGTAGTTGTGTCAGAAGCGCTGCAAGCTTTAGAGAAAAAGCAACCTAACGTAGTCACTGGAGGCTTTCTCAATCAATTTATTGTTAATCTACCAAGATTTGTTCCCAGAGACTTATTAGTGCGGCAATTAGCCAAAATGTTCTAGTAATTAAAGCATTGAGTCCAACTCGCTTATTAATTACTCTCAAGAATGTATCTGTTTTTCAATTTAGTGATAACGTCATCTGGTAAATTATCTAAAGTTGACAAATAAAATACGCAAGTTCTAATTTGTTAACTAAAATTTACTTTATATTGTCTTTTAAGAGTACAGATTACCTGGATGCATATTGCTTGGTTGGGAAAAAAATCACCATTTTGCGGTAACGTGACCTATAGTCGAGAAATAACCAATGCACTGTTAGACAGAAATTATCATGTCAGCTTTCTCCATTTTGCCCAAGCTGAAAGTAGTCATGATAACTGTTCTAACTGTCCAGAAGTTTTATTGCCATTTATTTATAAATCTCAGGTTTATACAATACCGGCATTAAAAGCGAGTAAAGTGTTAATGCGATCGCTACAAAAGTTAAAGCCTGATGTTGTTCATGCTTCTCTGACTTTATCTCCTTTAGATTTTGCTCTTCCTGAAATTTGTGAAGAATTAAATTTACCTTTGATTGCGACATTTCATCCACCCTTTGACAGCAAACTCCGTAACCTCAAATCCAGCACCCAATATCTTACTTATCAACTTTATGCACCTTTTTTAGCTCGCTATGATCGGGTAATTGTTTTTAGTGAAATCCAAAGGGATTTATTGATTAAATTAGGAGTTGCTGCGGCAAAAATTGCCATTATTCCCAACGGAGTTGATGAAAATAAATATTCTCCAGGTTATTCTCATCTCAAATATCAATTACAAGCTAATAGATTATTTGTTTATCAGGGACGGATTGCTACTGAAAAAAATATTGAAGCCTTACTCAAAGCTTGGAAACATTCCCATCTGGGAAATGATTGTAAACTATTAATCGTCGGCGATGGTCCGTTAAGAAATTCTCTCCAGACTAGT
>JAAUYH010180361.1_pt1 | contig 17776 bp, 12 predicted proteins | sample 7278061 | NCBI WGS metagenome assembly JAAUYH01 (sample SAMN14350203, study PRJNA611818) | marine sediment metagenome | isolation source: surface marine sediment (0.6m) | place: French Polynesia: Moorea | collected 2018-08 | reverse complement strand
TCCTATCGAGATATTGAATATGAAATCATGTTCACTTGATTCTTTTCATATTTGTCTATTATTGACTATGACTACGATCGCGATGGTCTCCTCGTACAAGCGGAGGCGCTGACCCTCGAGCGCGATGCCGCCTCTGGCTTTGTCACTGGAACCTTGCTCGGTATGGTCACCGACCGCTGGCTGCTCACGCCGTTTGGCGAGCTCGCCGAGTACGACGCTTTTGTAGCCGGTGAGAGCGTATATGGCTATGAAGTAGTCACCGACAAGCTCGGCCGCGTCCGACAGCTCACCGAGATCACTGATGGTGTTACAACCACGTATAACTACGACTACACCCCCACCGGCCAGCTCGCCAGTGTGCGCCACAGTGGCGCAGAAACATCCTCATATGGCTATGATGCCAATGGCAATCGTACTCATGTAAATGGCATCGAGGTCGCCACGTTCGACGCCCAAGATCGCATTGAAAGCCATGCGACAAACGGCGGACATTTCGTCTACGGCCACAACGACCACGGCGAAGTGATGCGCAAACAGGAACTCTCAAGCGCACGCATCACCGACTACGACCGCGATGCTTTCGGCAATCTGCACCGTGTCGATCTGCCAGATGGCACCGTCATCGACTACATCATCGACGGCCAACATCGTCGCATCGGCAAACTTGTCGATGGCTCCTTCGCCTAGGGGTTTCTTTACCAAGATCAGCTAAACCCCGTCGCCGAAGTCGATGCCTCCGGCAATATCGTCGCTCGGTTTGTCTACGGCGCCCGCGCCAATGTTCCCGCGTACATCGTCAAGGACGACGCCACCTATCGCATCATCAGCGATTATCGGGGGTCTCCCCGACTGATCATCCATGGCGAAACCGGCGCCGTCGTCCAACGCATCGACTACGACGTCTGGGGCCGCGTCATTGCCGATACCAATCCCGGCTTTCAACCGTTTGGCTTTGCTGGTGGCATCTATGATAGAGACACCGATCTGGTCCACTTTGGTGCTCGCGAATATGATCAGCAACTTGGTCGATGGCTGAGCAAAGATTCTGCGGGATTTGGTGGCGGCGACACCAATCTATACGCATATGCTGGGTCCGATCCTGTCAACTATATCGATCCGAACGGCGAAGTAGCGCTCCTGGCACCCCTCCTTTGGGGCGTCTTCGTCCAGGCTGCTGGCGGGGCAGCCATGGATGCGGCCGTTGATTTGGGCGGCCAACTTCTCGGTAGTGGCGGAGATATCGGCTGCGTGGACTGGGGCAGCATAGGCGGTAGTGCGTTGACAGGAGCGGCCCAGGGCGCTGCTGGCGGTGCTCTGGGCAATCTAGCGAAGGTTGTACGGGTCGCTCGGGCGGGAAAGGAAGGAACAACAAAGACCATAGTAATTTCAAGATCTCGCCACCCTGAGAGTGCGGCGCATATCAGAGAAGCGCAGAATGCAGGCCAGCCATCAATATTGACGATTGATCGTACAGGAGCGAGAGCCAGACGAAGAGAAGCGTTGACGGGCCAAAAATCTCATCCGGGCAAAGATCGGGATGAGTATCCACCGGCAATGTTTGAAGAAGGCGGTGCTGGGTCAAGCGTGCGGAACATCAGTCTAAGCGACAACCGAGGCGCTGGCGCCTGTATTGGCGCACAATGTCGAGGCTTGCCGAATGGTACAAGAGTCAATATCAAGGTAGAGTAATCCCATGACATCGCTAATGAAGCTTGTGAGAATCGGCGGGCCTGCCCTGACGAACCAGGATCCGCGCCAGCAGCTCGCTAGTCTAGGAGCGCGAGCGCGTGAGCTACATGGCATGCTGACGCAGCGAAACGGATTCTACTGCTTCGAAGGTGCTCTGCACATCTTTCCCAGTGGTCATGGCGACATGCCACTGGAAGCATGGAATTCAGTCGAGTTGTGGCGTAGCTCGTACGGTGGAATGACCCACGATTATCTCTTCTTTGCTGAAGATATTTTTGGCAATCAATATGGGATCGAAGGCGGGAAAATCATTTCATTCGATGCAGAAACCGCTGAAGCAGAGATCATCACAGACACACTTGAAGAATGGGCAGCAAAAGTGCTCGCCGAGTACGAGTACATGACGGGCTATCCTTTGGCCCACTCGTGGCAGGAAAAAAACGGCCGGCTGCCTTTGGGTAAACGCCTGATTGCGAAGGTTCCTTTCGTTGCCGGCGGAGAATTCAATGAGGAGAATCTCTATCCTCTTGATTCAGTACAGGCCATGAGATGGCATGGAGACCTTGCACGTCAGATTCGCGATCTACCCGACGGTGCATCCATTAAGTTCGACATCGTGCCTTAGCAACAGAGCCTAATCGATATGTGGGCCTCTTGAGTTACAAGGTCTGGAATGAAAAAACGCTGAGCCTACTGGGTCTCTACCGGTCCCCTCCGTTCCCCTAACCCTTGGTCGACGACTATCGGTCGACGACTACGAATTTCTCGCAGTTTTCTGCGAGCTTTTCGCATAGTACGACCTAAGGTCTTTCGGGTAACATTGCTAATATCAGCAAGCCATATGCCAGTCTATATCTAGGGTATTTACGGCGAACATCTCCGTCGCCGGGTGTCCAATGACTGTCTCAAGCGTGTTCGGGACATGTACAGAGCCAGTGGGCACCATGGGATATCCCGCCATGACGGCGACAAGGACTCGGGCCAATCTTCACATTGACGCATGTGCTGCCGGCAGGCCGTGCGCGTGCGTCGGCGTACGCGATGCGCTGGCGCCGGGCCCACCGAGCACAATTTTCTGCGCACCAGGCCCGGCGCTGGACCTCCTGAGCAGAATTTCGTACGCACCAGGCCCGGCGCTGGGCCTACCGAGCACAATGTTTTTACGCACCACACCTGGCGCCGGGACAGCTCGCAGCACTCATTCACGGCAAAATCGTTGCTGCCAGGCCATATTCGCTCGTTCATTGGTCCCAACCCCACTGCCGTTGAGACATGTATCACTTGCTGTGTGCCCGGCACCGCTGGCGCCAGGGCCTCTATGATGACGCCCGATGGTAAATCGCCCTGGCGCCAAGGCCCTGGCGCCCAAAAAATCTGCTCGCCACCTCTGGCGCCGTGACCCAATCGCAGAAAATACACCATGAATCTTAGCAAGCTAAATACCAGTGCAATGCTGGCCCATTCACGGGTTTGGATGGAAGATACCAGTCTGCGTACCCAACTCGCAACGCATCCATTGGGCGCGGCCATTCTCGAAAAGATCGCCGAGGTCCATCAGGACTTGGGCCGCAAGCAGAGTGAGCGCAATGCGGCCGAGGAGAATCTCGAGGGCTTACGCGGCGATATGTCGGCCCTCGATACCGAACACGACAGCATTGCCCGGGTGCTATATCATCATTTGCTCGCCTTCATCGAGATGGAGGAAGTCAACCTTGTCAACGACAATGGTGCAGGCGGCGATGGCGCTGACGGCAACGCTCAACATCGAATCGACGCCCTGCGCGTACTGTTTGGCCGGCTTTTTCCCAATGGCCTCGATATCGTGCGTCGGTCGTATTTGGAAGAGGCCGGCGAGGTAGTGGCCCGTGACCAACGCCTCACCCAGGCCGAGCGCGACCTCATGGCCGCGATCCAGGTCGGCAACCATACCCTGGCCGATTTGTACCAACGCTGGCACCACGCCGGCAGCGAGCTCGGACGCAAGGGCCACGAGCGTGCGCTGCTGAAAGCATCTCTGCGCCACCAGGGCAGCGCCACCAGCCGGGCCGTGTTGCGCGAGGCACGGCGGCAATGGATACGCACAGTCACAGCGCTATTCGAGATTGTCGAACTCATTCCGCTGGACCGAGAAGCCCGCGAAGCCGTACTCGGCCCGCTTGAAGAGTCACTGCGCGACCTCGCCAGCTTGCCGCGCAATGAAGATTCGGCGCCGGAAGCGGAGACGGAATTTCCCGACGATGGCGCCGGAGATGTTGACTCTGATATTGGCTCCGACAACGCACCCAATGACGGAGGCGGCCCCGACGGAGGCGGCCCCGACGCCGGGTTTGCCGCCGTTGGCGATTGAGATTAGGGACCGCATGCACCAGACCGCCCGATTGGTCCATCGCGCCGACGTTATCTTGTGACTTGCTGGAGGACTGGCAGACATGACCGTCGGACCGGCTCGTGTCATGTAGAGCGAGCCGGGAGATGGCCGTGCGGCCATCTCCTTCGCCCAGCTCAATACGCGCCCTCTCCGTCTGGATCCCATGACTCCGGGATGGGCCGCCCCTTTCCCTTTTTCGTCGACCAGCAGCGGCGCGGCTCTGTCTTTAAGCCGAGTACGGGCGCCGCGTATTCCAGCACCACGCGCCGCCACAGCTCTTCCCCCGGATCTCCGCTTCTGTCCGGCGAAAACTGCCGATGCGCCCAAATGTACTCGATGGGCATGCCTTGCCGGCGCCCCTCTTTGACCATGAACGCGAGCGCAACACGCGCCGCGTGAATCACCCGCTCCGAGGCTTCGGATTGTCCTCGCGCTTGCCCCCGGTAGCGGCCCTCGATCTCAAGGCCCAGTGAGTACTTGTTGGCAGCCTGCGCGTGATACACATACCATCGCAGCGGGTTGATATACAGGGCGTGACCACATTCCATCCCAGCACCCTTTCCATCCAGAGCGACGAGGTGGCAGCCGACCCGCATACTGCGCCGATGAAGGGCTTCTTCGACATCGCCTCCGGCCTTCCGCACTTGCCTGTCATTGAGTTCGAACCAGACCGCCGTTTTGTGAACGACGATACCGCGGATCTGTTGTGGATCTCGCTCCACCACCCGACCGTTGCGGACAAAGTACTTGACTCTGCGGTCCGAGCCGACGCGTGGCGGATTCTTCCGCAATCCAGTCATGTCGATGACATCGGCCAATTCAGGTGTTTCGATGATGGGCGGCCCTCTGGTACCGAGGATTTCGTCGAGCGTTAGCTGAGGCACTTCCGGTCCCCATCGAAGTTCATGGTCGAGGGCGAACTCGTGGAGCGCTGCCCAGGTCTCATCACCAAGCTGGCCGTCCGCGCCGTGCTTCGGCAGCGCGTAGCCAGACTGGAGCAGCGCTTGCTGCAAGGACTTGACCGTGGTCCCTTTATCTCCGTAATGCATCGTGTGCCTCCTTGCTATGTCGTGGATTAGCCTCGTTGCTTCCACATGATATCAGTGAACAAAGCAACCTATATGCCAATTGATCCACCTCAGAAGAGTTTGCGCATCTGGTCCCAAATATCTGTTGGCCAACGACGGATGACGGATCGGCCGCCATGACCTTGCGCACGATCCCAAATCGGATACGCCGGGCACCCTCGCTGTCAAAGTGACCGTGTATTGCCCCAGCTGGAATGCGGCTTCCGACGATACCGCGCGCGATGACCGGCAGAGGACGACGGCCGATAGGCTCACGCCTTGCTGCCAGAGGGGTCGGGGATGGGTGATGCGTTTCCGGTTGTCGACGGGGGTAGATACCTCTGGAACTCCTCAAGGGTACTCCTGGTCGCCTTCTCGATCTGGGAGACGGTCGCTTTCCAGCTACGCGGTCCGAAGTCATTCTCCTCAAGGTACGCTTGTTTGAAGCTGGCGCCTATCTCGCTGAGCTCGTGCTGAAACGCTTCGAAGATGACCGACACCTTCGCCAACGCGACCAGATCGTCACGGGCACTCTTGCGCGGGCCGTCGAAGAAGCTGTAGCAGTCATCTCCTTTTCGAGGGCGCGCACAGCTTCTTTGGGATCCTCTTCGGTGTTCCTGAGCGCATGGATGGATCTCCAAGACACGCAGCGCGTAATAGCGGGTGTACGGGAATCGTTGGCGATGCTCCTCCCCCTCCTTGTCCTCGAGCACGTTCAGCAGGATGTCGAAGGCGTCCTCTGTATCGATGAGTTCGAGTACCGCGGCACCCCAGCTTCGAACTGCGTCCTCGCTTGAGTCCGCTATGAACTCCTGCGTACGGTTCGTCAGTGTGGGCCCCAGCGTTGGATTCTTCTCGAGCGCCTGTTTGCACAGCTCGAGCTTCTGGTTGCACTCCTCCGAGACGTTGCCCTCGAATGCCTCGAAGAGCTCGTCTGGGTCGAATGCTGCGTTATCGATCATAGTTCGCCCTCCTCCGAGCCTATGCGCGCTCGGTACCGCTGTCTGTCCGGGGCCGGCGGGCCTCCCATGGCCTGTACTGCATTCCATGTGTCATGCGTTCCAGGCTCATGACGGCCGATCGACACGCATTCCGTGCGCTACCGGCTCGATTCGGCGCAAGCATTGCTCGACCTGAGTGGGCGACTTCGGCCGGCTCGCGCCGCGCTGCGCCGCAGCCGCTAACTGATCAGCGTTGTGGCAGCATCGCCACTGTCTTTCGCCTTCGAGATCGGCGCCGAGACGATCGAGTTCCGCATTCGCGGATCCTACATCAAAAAAACACTTTGGCCGTCAGCATGGCATTGAGCGGGGTCCCGGGGGTGAAATGAACGTCTTCGCAACCGACGAAATTACCGCCATCGCCAGTCTCGGTGCGGGTTCCGGCCGGGCACGCATCCGCGGGCGGTGGCGACGCGGTATCGGCCTCGCTGGCCAATCTCGACGTAGTGGCGAACTGGGCTTCGCGCCACGCGGCGTCGAGGAGGTTGTCAATGGCCAGCGTGACTTCGTAGGATCCACTCCGATAGCCGACGGTCATATCGAGAAGGGTAAAGCCCTCAGCGGTGAGAAAGCCGTCCTCGGTCAGCGGCCGGTCCGACAGCGAGCGCAAGCCCAATCGGCCATAGACGCCGCCCGGATGCTGCGCCGACAGTCCGCCAGTCAAGGTGAGACGCGGCGCCAATGGCACGCGGTCCTCGCCACGAGGAAGATCGCGAAATCGAGCCCGAGACACGGTCAAGTCGCCATCGGCGCTGAGCCAGTCTAGCAGCTTGGCCCGCACTTCCAACTCGACACCAAGCCGGCGCGTCGGTCCACGGGCCTCGGTCACCCCTTCGTCGCCGACCCACACAATCTCGCTGTCCAAGTCGAGTAACCATAGGGAGCCGGCCACATCGACGCGCTCAAACCAACGACTGCGCGCCCCTAGCTCGTAGCCCGTGGCCGGCGTCAACGGCGTACCACCCTCGCCCACAAGCGAGCGGGCGTCGTTGGAGTGAAACCCCAGCCCAGCATTCAAGTACACGTCGGTATTGCTGGCCGGCGACAGTACCAGCGAACCCTTGGGACTGGCCCGCAGCGCGCTCTCGCTGCCCGAAGCAGCGCCGAGGTGGTCGGTGACGTCGAAGCCAAAGTAGTCGAGCCGCAGCCCGGCCACCGAACGCAACCACGGCGTCCAGGCAATATCTTGTTGTACAAACGCGCCAGCGCTGCCCTGACGGATGTCGGCATCCACCCGCGTCATGTCCCGCTGCCTCTCTACCGCATGGGAAAGGTCGGTCGCGATCAAATCGCCCCGGCCTTGTAGACCCATCGTGGTGACAACCGGCAGCCCACGCACCGTGTGGCGGACGCGATAGTCGGTAGACACCCCGGCGTACCAGCGCTCATCTCGCTGGGCAATCTGGTCACCATTCATCGGATCGGCAGAGAAAAAGGTAAAATTGGAAAATAGATCGAGCTGGTAGCGAACCAGGTACACGAGAGCCGATAGCTCGCCGCCCTCGCCCTTGCTGTCGAGCTTGGCATAGACGCTGTGGCGCTGCGATTCCCCGCCTTCGCTGGGGTCGACCGCACCAAAGCGAGACATCGTACCCGCCTCGACCGCGCGCAGCGGTATCTGGCCTGATCCATTCCATGCGCCCATGTAGCTAGTGGCCGCTAGCTTGAGGGTCGTGCGCGGGCCGAGCTGGCGCTGGGCATGGCTGTAGAGCGAGTAGCGGCGATGGTTTTCGCCGCGATCAAAGGGGCCGTCCGAGCGATAGAGCTCTGCGGCGGCCAGCGATTGCCAACCGCCGAACGCCGGGCCTCGGATCATGCCCAGGCCGCGATACGTGTCGAATAGGCCCCCGACGAGGGACAGCGACGAACGCGCGATCTCATCGCGCACCGCGAGGTCTACCGAGCCCGCGGTGGCAAAATCGCCCAGCCGGGGCGCGTAGGTGCCCTTAAAGGTGTCGATGGACTCTACGACCTCGGGAATGACCCAGTTGAGGTCGGCATAGCCATGGCCATGGCCATGGCTGACCATATTGGCGGGAATACCATCAAATGAAAGTGCAATGTCGGTGCCGTGGTCGGCATCGAAACCGCGCAAAAAGTATTGGTTGGCCTTGCCACCACCCGCATGTTGATTGACAAAGACGCCGGGGACCACCCGCAGGATGTCGGCCGGTCGCGGATGGGGACGCAAGCGAAAGTCCCGGTCACGCACGCTGCGCGAGGCAACGGGAACATAGGGGGCTTCCGCCTCGATGATGATGACTTCGCCCTCACCGATGCTCGGCGCATCAAGCCTCTCGCCGGGCGCCTCGCCAATCTTCTCATTAGGCTTCTCACCAGGCTGCGCAATCGTTGGCGACGCTTCGTCGGCGAGCCCATCGCTCGCAGCGCCATCTGGGCGATCCTCATCGGCGTGGACACTGCCGACGACGATCGACAGCGCAATCAGAGCACACGCAAGAAGCCATCGCGTGTTGCGCATCGGTCCTCCCCGATAGGCTGCATTGCCGTGAACTGCATTATCGTGGACTGCATTACCGTGATTAATGAGGATCGCTACGCGGCGATGCCTACGTTGTGGCCTCGGATTCAGCATGTCTACTATACGCGCGCCGCACTCAATTAGATCGAGGGAAACAACATGCGCCACCGAAGTTCATCAGGGGAAGTTTCTGTCGTCTGGAGCGCCGCGATCACGCCTCCCATCACAAATTGGACTCGCCTTGCGGCCCCGTGTCTTCTAATTGGATGCTGGCACATACGAATAGCTCGTCCGTGGTCTCCACTGGGCTAAGCCGAATCATCAATGGCAAATCCCGGCCACTCTTATGACGCCCAACGTGTCGGTGTCCGATACCTGGTTGGGCGGAACTCGGACGATCATTTGGCGGCAGCGTCGGCGCGCGCTGCACACGTTGTGCATCGACCTCTTGCACACCGTCCTCTATATCCTCGGCGAAATAGGCCGCATACAGGGAATCAAAACCGTTGGCCAGCAGCATCGTCATCGACTTGCCGATGAGGTCCACCCGCGGATAGCCAAAGATGGCTTCCACCTGCCGGTTTGCCTGCCGCAAAATGCCATCTTTATCAATGGTCAACATCGCGTCGGGCGCCGAGTCCAAAATCGCTTGAATGAGGCGACCGGCCTTGTGTCGCGCGCTCAAATCGCGTATGGCGCAGGAGATGAGCATTCCCGCTTCGGTCTTCACCGGACTGAGGCTGACCTCTGCCGCAAACGTGCTGCCGTCTTTGTGTCGGCCCGACAGTTCAAGTCCACTTCCCATCGGCCGCTGCTCCGGGGCTGCGACAAACGCGGCCACATGTCGAGAATGACGCGGTCGCGCCTCCTCCGGCAGGAGCACGCCCACATCTTGGCCGAGAAGTTCACCGCTTGCATAGCCAAAGAGTCGCTCCATTTGGCTGTTGATCAATACGATGGTGCCCGCGCTATCGACCACGCAGGTTGCATCTGGCGCCGATTCGAGCAGTCCGCGAAATGTCTGCTCCGATAGCTTCCGATCAGTGACATCGCGGCCGACCAAGTAGATGGCGCGCTCGTCCGGGATCATCTTGGCATTCCAGTGAATCCAGCGATATCCGCCCGCCGCTTGGCTGCAGCGCACTTCAAATTCCACATGCGGCTCGTCGCACCACAACCGCTGTAGACTCTCAAATACCAGCGTTCGATCTCGCTCGTCGACGATGCGTTCGAACGTGGTGTGATGGAGCGCGTCCGCGTTGATGCCGAGAACGGCTTCCCAGGCAAAGTTGGCTTGGATGATGCGGTCGCCGGGCTCGAGGATGGCCAGGAGGTCGAGGGAGAGCTGGAAAAAGCGCTCGCGCTCCTCTTGAGAACGCATGCGTTCGGCTCGTTTGCTCAGCCACGACTGGACTGCGTTTGCCAGTTCGGCCACCGATTGAAAGCGCTGATCTTTGGATTTGGCCAGCCCCTTGAGGCATGCGGCCTCTAGCTCGGGCGGTACGCCGCCGACGATTTGATTGGGCGCCGTCGGCGGCTCGTCGAGCACCCGGCGCATGACGTTGGCGATGCTGGGTCCGCGGAATGGCGGCTCTCCGACCAGAATTTCATAAAACAACGCCGACAGGCCGTAGACGTCGGTCCGATAGTCAATTTCGTCGACGAGGCCTGCCGCCTGTTCTGGGGCCATGAAGGACGGCGTGCCCAATTGTTCTCCCTGGAGAGTCTGGGAGCTGGCTCGCCCCCCGGTCGGCAAGGTGGCGACCAGAGAGATGTCTTCTTCGCGCGGCTTGGAATGAGACGCCGACACTTCTTCGGGTAGCTGCTTGGCCAAGCCCCAATCCAATACCAATACTTCATCAAAATCGCCGATGATGATGTTATCGCCCTTCAGGTCTCGATGGATGACCCGGCGTGAATGGGCAAATGCCACGGTGTTGCATACCCGGAGAAAGTAGCCGAGCAGCTGGATGAACGCACCGGTGGCAGCCGCCCGGCCATCGCGCGTTCGCTGGTCGTGATAACTGCGTATGACCTCGGTCAACGTGCGCCCGTTGACAAAGCGCATGATGTAGCAACAAAGGCCACTCTCGTCGTTGGCAAAATAGTCGTATACGGGCACGATGCCGGGATGGTCCAGTTGGGCAGTGAGCTTGGCTTCGCGTAAGAAGCGCTCGCGGTGCACTGGTGCAGTGGCCTTGTCATCGCGCAATTTCTTGACCGCGATTTGTCGGCCGAGTACGACATCGTTGGCGATCCAGACCTCGCCGATGCCGCCGCTCGAATGCAGCGTGCGCAGCTCAATGCGCGAGGCGCCAATGGCGCGCAGCAGCTCGAGAGGCTGCCGATCGGCCTCGGCGGCGTTGCGCCCTGCTTGATGGTAATCGACGGTGTCCCGCTCATCGAGGGGGTCCTCATTGAGGGGGTCAGAGGGCGCGCGCTGCAGCGCTCCGCGTGCATTGAGCAGGGCCTCTACCTGGGTTCTGGCTGCCTGGGTCATCCAGCCTTGCTCGACGAGAATTTGGTCTACGCCAATGTCTCGGCGTGCGATCCACAAGGCACAGGCATCGACGAACCTGTCTCGGGTGATAAAGCCGCATTGCAATGCGAGCATACAGAAGAGCAGATTTCGGTCGGACTCTGGCACAAACTTCTGAATAACCCGTGTTGCAGCCGGGCACAAGGCAGACTGGCGCATAGATGCGGCTAGAGAAATTGACCAGCGTGATGAAGGGAATACATTCCTGGACTCACTGTGAGCATTGCTCGGTCGCTGGAGATATAAAGATGAGACTGTTTAGCGATGCCGATCGCATCGTCGCCGCGTATCCAATGACTGTCTTGAACGTGTTCAGAACATCTACTGAGCCAGTGGGCACAATGAGATATGCTGCCAGAACGACGATATGGGTTCACGCAGCTCTTAACCCCAGGCCCGGCGTTAAGCCTTGCGAGCATAATATTGTACCCTCCCCGCCTGGCGCCATACAAATTTGCTATATCAAAAAAGAAGAATACATCATGAATCTTAGCAAGCTAAATACCAGTACCACACTGGCCCATTCCCGGGGTATGCACAGTCCCGGCACTCTTTGAGATTGTCGAGCTCATTCCGCCGGGCCGAGAGGCCCGCGAAGCCGTACTCGGTCCGCTAGAGGAGTCGCTGCGAGATGAGGCTCCCTATGACATGGCGCCTATGACGTTGAGATACACGGTATCGCTCTGTATACTCGGGCCCCCTGGAGATGCATGAGTAACCGTATGGATACCGACGATCTGCGCATGCTCGACACCATGGACCCGGTCTCCGCTGAGCCAGCGGATGACGAACCACATCGAGACGCCGCCGCAGTGTCGGACCCGGTCATCACCCCCGCAGCGGATCCTGACAATGCGCTCGGTCATGTGACGCTCCAGCCCGCCGCCCCGACAGCGGGAAAATCCGATCTCCGCACCGGCAGCGCTGCCCTTCGTGGGGCCACTACCGGGGCCGATATCGGCGAACCCGCTTTCCAAATCCAGGACGCCGGTACCCTCCAAGAAGGCGACAGGGTACAGCAGTACGAGATTATCCGCGAAATCGGCAGAGGCGGCATGGGGGTCGTGTATCTGGCTCGCGATACCCGGCTGGCCCGGCTGGTCGCGATTAAATTTCTCCTCCGCACCCATCTCGCCCACGGTGAGCGCTTCCTCGTCGAAGCACGGGCCACGGCCCGTTGCCATCACGTAAACATTGTCGTCATTCACGATGTGGCGGCGCCAGGCAGCTACCCGTTTATGGTGCTCGAATACTTGCGCGGTCATCAGCTGCGCGACCTGATGGACGACAAGCCGGACGACAAACCCATGGCGCCACAGCAGGCGGTCGAGCTGATAATCCCCGTGTTGCTGGCGCTTGAACTCGCACACACCCACGGAATCGTCCACCGCGATCTCAAGCCAGAAAACATATTCGTCACCGCGTCGGGAGAGATCAAAGTGCTCGACTTCGGTATCGCCAAGATGCTCGCGGAACCAAATCAACCTACGCCATTGGACAAGGAAGCGGTGCCGCAGCAAACTGACATTGGCAGTCTCACCATGGCGGGCAAACATATAGGCACGCTGCCATACATGTCTCCCGAACAGCTGCGCGGCGACCCGGTCGATCAGCAAACCGATTTGTGGGCCGTGGGCATCATGCTCTACGAAATGGTCGCTGGCGCGCATCCGCTGCACCCACTGAGCCGCGGCAAATTTCAACGCATCGCCCATGGCAAGGAGTCCATGCCCAGCGCGCGGACTGCTTTGCCCAAACCAGGAACATTGGCCGTCGAATTGGGCGCTGAATTGGCCGTCAAGCTGGCCGACATCATCGACCGCTGCCTGGAAATTGACCAGGGCGAGCGCGTGGGCTCAGCCCGTGAATTGATAACGCTCCTGCAAGCACTCGGCACCGACCACAAAGGCCCGGTCTTGGGTGATGATCACAGCCCATTCAGCGGCTTGGCTGCGTTTCAAGAAGCCGACGCCGAGCGCTTTTTTGGTCGTTCCCGGGAAATCGCCAGTATCCTGGCGCTTTTGCGCTGGCATCCGCTGGTCACCGTGGTGGGTCCCTCCGGTTCGGGCAAATCATCGCTGGTGCGCGCGGGCGTGATTCCGGCACTCAAACGCCTGGGCGAAGGATGGCGGTCGATGGTACTGCGGCCGGGGCGACGACCGCTTGAGGCCCTATCCGAAGCATTCATTGAGGCAAACATGGGCACGATGAGCACCAATAGCGTGACCGAAATGGAAGCGCTGTGCGCCGACGACCTCACCGCCCGCTGGCACGCGCTGCCGGGCTCGTTTGGCAGTGCGCTGCGCGGGTGGGCGCGGCGAAAGAATCTCCGCGTCGTGCTTCTGGTCGATCAGTTGGAAGAGCTGTATACGCTGGACACCGCCGCCGACGAGCGGGTGGCCTTTATCAAATGCCTGCAGGGCGTGGCCGACGATGCCGCGTCGCCCCTGCGCGTCATCACCACGGTGCGCTCGGACTTTCTCGACCAGGTGATCAACGCCAGCGACTTCAACGTCGAGCTGACCCGGGGATTGACGTTTCTGCCGCCCATGAATCGAGACTGCTTGCGCGAGGCGCTCACCGCACCAGTTCAGGCCGTCGGCTACAGCTTCGAGAGCGAGAGCCTCATTGAGGCTATTATCGACGGATTGGAGCACACGCCGGGCGCGCTGCCGCTGATGCAATTTGCCGCCACCCAGCTGTGGCAGTCGCGCGACCGCGAGGTCCAGCTCTTAACCCAGGCCAGTTACGATGCCATGGGGGGCGTGGCCGGGACCCTTGCCAGCCATGCCGACGCGGTGCTCGCAGCCATGTCGGCCAATCACGTCGATTTGGCCAAAGACATTTTCCAGCGCCTGGTCACCCCCGAGCGCACCCGGGCTATTGTCAGTATCGGCGAGCTCGGCCAGCTGCCGGGAGACACGAGCGCCATCGAACACGTGGTGGCGCATCTGGCGGATGCGCGGCTATTGGCCATTGAAGAGGGGACGGGTCAGCATGAAAGTGCGGTGGAGATTATTCACGAGTCGCTGATTCAAAGCTGGCCGACGCTGCGCCGCTGGCTCGACGACAACGAAGAAGACGCCGAATTTCTCGCCCGGGTGCGGGCGGCGAGCCAGCAATGGCAACAGAGCGGCCATTCCGACGATTTGCTGTGGCGCGGTGACATGGCCGAAGACGCCAAGCGCTGGCGCCGCCGCTACCGCGGGGCCCTATCGACGGGCGAGGCCGCGTATCTCGCCGCCGTGACGGATCTGAATGAGCGCGCGGCGCGGCGGCGGCGCGCGATGGCCTACGGGACCATTGCGGTATTGACGGCGCTTCTGCTGGCTGCGACTGTGGCCATTGTGTGGATCTTGCGGGCCGAGGATCAAGTGGCCGAGCACGCGCAGACCATTGAGCAGCAGAAGGAAGAGCTGCGGCTCAAGCTGAATGAGGCTACGAGAGCCGAGGAGATCGCCCAGCGTGAAAAAGCGCGCGCCGAGGCCGAGCGAGCCCGTGCCGAGGCCGAGGCCGCCAATGCCCGCGCATCGGCGGAGCGAGCCCAGCAGGCCAAGGAACAAGCGCAAAGCGAAAAAGCCAGAGCGGAAGAAGCCGCAGCAGAAGCGCGAACGGCGGAACAGCGGGCCCGCGAGGCCGAACGACGTGCGCTCAAGGCTGCCGATGCGGAAAAACAGGCCAATGCTAAGCTACAAACCCTCACTCGCAGGCAAGAAGCGCTCCTGCGCAAACTCGGCATTAAAAAACCGAGGCCCAAATGAGCGAGCGCCGAATCATGAGAGGTTCGAATATGCACATGACGCTATTGTTCTTGGCGACGGGACTCTACTCACTGACTGTCGCAGCTTGCGATGGTACGGTCGGCGATCTGCGCATTATCGTAGAGGGAGACGACAGACGGCTGAGCGTTGCACCGGTAGACATGAGCGCGCGGGTTTTTGGCGAAGGGAAAGCCTGTTACTCCGAGAAAGTGGTGACATTCGCTCCAGAGACGCACGATAAACACAAGACCCAATTCGATCTTGTCTTTGACGACTGTTCCATCCCCGATGAATTCACGTTGCAGGTCACTGCCAATACGTTTAGCTCGTTTATCTCTGATGTTCATGTAGACAACACGGCTGGTGATTTTACTGGCGATATCGAGTTGGTTCTTATGCAAGCTGAACTCTTTCTCGATAACAACGCGCGTCACGACAGCGACGAAGCCTTGCGCAGTATGGCCTATTATAGCGATGGCGACGGAAATGACGAATATGTCATCATCGCGTGGCCCAACGCCCTAATCGGTATCGAGTCGCTTACGATAGACGAGATTCCAAATGATCGCTTGACGCCGTCGCTCGGCTCTGTCAGTCAGTCGATAGAACTCAAATGCGCTGCGCAAAATGTCCGGACGGCGTCGGGTAAACTTGGAATTGATACAATGCTTTCTGCCACGACCTGGCTCAGAAACGACGGGGATGGGAGTACGGCGCACCTATATGTTCATCATAATGAGTATGAGGATCGTCCCAGCAACGACGTTTGCGGGAATGATGTACGTTACGAAATCATGCGTGACATCGAAGACATTCACGTTGCCTGCTGTCTCGCAGGCGAGTTCCCAGTAGTCGTCGCAGTGCTGCGCAATGACGACGGGCAGGAAAAAGTCGACCTCTACCGCTACTCGGCTTCAGCTGAGCCGCAAGATGATGCGCCCAAGCGGCCGATACCGGATGTCGGCCAGTTACTAGATCTTGCTATATTACACGATGATGTTTTCGTTACTGTGAGGACCTCAAATGGCTGGGAATTGCGGCGCTACAATCTGAACGATTCGGCAGAATCGCTCTCCGTCCCGTTGCCCAGTGAGCCCAATGAACAACCCATGGCGATTTCGGTTGGCGACAAGCGCATACTTGTGGCCGTGAGAAACGAGAACACACTCAACATCCACTCGTACGATCCAGAGACGTTGGCCGCGCTACCAGACCTCGTGGAAGTCGTCACCGACAAGTTGCCCGAGAATAGCGAAGTATCGCTATCCCAGTGCATTATCGTCTGGACCGAGGCTCGCGGAGATGGCTCCGCTTCGACAGATCTCCGCTATCGTATGTTCCGATTCGATGAGGACACAAGGACCTTAGCTTTGGAACAACCTCGTCTCGTCAATACGGTCGTCGACGGGTTTAGCTCGTCTGCACCTACTGCCCATTGTCGGACAGAATCGCGTGCACTGGTCACGTTCCTTTCAGCTAGTCCGCTGCAGCAGCTCGATCGAACCAGCAGCCTATACCTGCGGCAGATTTCGTCTGCCGAGTCTGAGGAACAACAATGACTGTATCAAAACGCCACACACTGCCCATCTGCCTGTCTGTCATTGGACTCATCGGCTGCGAACCCGTAGGCCCTGTAGAGATTGGTGTTCTTCTATCCCAAAGCCGAGAGCTAGGTTCCTATACAACCGACGTCGTCGATGGCATCTATATGGCAGTCGACGAGATCAATCAGCGCGGAGGCGTGCTCTATGGCCGTCCTCTCCAGCTCGTTTTCGAAGACGACTATTCTGACTCGCAGAGTTTGCTCGTCGCATACGACGCTCTCATTGAGCGAGAAGTCTCCGCCATCATTGGACCTTACTTTTCTTCCTCTGTGATGTCTTTACAAACCGCCACCAACCCGCAAATCATACGCGGGGGAACATTGACCATCAGTGGGAGCACCACCGTGCCAGCACTGTCGGAGCTGGAAGATAACGACTTTTTCTTTCGGACGATCCCTCCCGACCAGGTGCAGGCCCTCCTTCTCGTCGATATGATCTCCAATGCGAAGCTGGACTATCTCTGCATTGTCTACCGCAAAGACGCATGGGCCGAGAAATTTAGAGGAATCATCGTCGAAGAGCTGCCCAAGGCCCTCCAAGAAGAGATTGAGATTGACGGTTTTGGATATGACACAGATCGTCCGGTCAATCCGAGCGATATGACTAGCAATAACAACTGCGACGGACTCAAGCGCAACTCCGAGTCATTACAGGAAACTCCCGGTATCGTTTTATTCACCTTCGCCGAGGATGGGCACACCCTGCTTGATCACATAACTGCTGACATGACAACTCTAAACTCAAACCTCATGCCCGAAAACATTTTATTTGTTGAAGGAAACAAATCCGAGAGCATGTTCTTAAAGCTGGGGGTGCAGGCAAACTCGCTGGCAGGCGCGCGGGGCACAGCTCCTTCAGGGCCAGCGAAGGAGGAAGATGCTCGTGGTACGCGGGTAGCTGGGTTTCAGGAGCGCTTCGGAGAATTCCTCGGCGAGGACGGGCCGCTAACGATCGGAGTCAATACCGATATGTATTACGATGCAACGTATCTTGTCGCTGCAGCGATTCAGATCGCCGGAGACGATACCGATCGCGTGGGAATCCGCGATGCGCTCAAACTGCACAAAGTTTCCGCCGGATGGTCAATCGCAGCGCCAAATTGGGACGAGATGCGAGATGAGATTATCAAAAATGGTGTGTTCAACTATCAGGGAGTCTCGGGTGAAGTCGACTTCAATCGCAACGGCGACCCGTGCCCACCTTACTTCGTCTCAGAATGGAAGATAAATGAATCGGGTAAGATAGTAGAAACCAATCAGGTGTAT
>JAAUYH010162215.1_pt1 | contig 17779 bp, 16 predicted proteins | sample 7278061 | NCBI WGS metagenome assembly JAAUYH01 (sample SAMN14350203, study PRJNA611818) | marine sediment metagenome | isolation source: surface marine sediment (0.6m) | place: French Polynesia: Moorea | collected 2018-08 | reverse complement strand
GGAATGGCAGCCACATGCGACTCCAAAACGCTCGGCCCGCCTAGAGGCGTCAGGCCAAGCTCGGCGTAATATAGCACACCCGCTGTCCTCATCAAGTTATTGATCATGCAAGAAAAGTCGCCAAGCTCATCGCAGTCCGAACGCCATGGCGTTCGGCGTGTCCGAATCGACGAAGACACGGCAGACCAGCGAATCGACAACTTCCTGAGACGTGTACTCCCGGGCGTTCCCAAGGGGCGCATCTACCGGATACTGAGGAAGGGCGAGGTGCGCGTGAACGGCGGTCGCGTCCGCGCGGAGTATCGGCTGGAGGCGGGCGACGAGGTCAGAATCCCGCCGGTCAGGATTAACGCTTCCGGCGATGCGCCCAGCTCGGCAGTCTCCGGGTCGCTGGCGGAGCGCATCCTGTTCGAGGACAAGCGGCTGCTGGTCATCGACAAGCCTACCGGCATGGCCGTGCATGGTGGCAGCGGCGTTAGCCACGGCGTCATTGAGCTCCTGCGGCACGCGCGACCCGAGCTGAAGGACCTGTCGCTGGTGCATCGGCTGGATCGTGAGACGTCCGGCGTTCTGGTGCTCGCGAAGCGTCGCAGCGCACTACGCGAGCTGCATGCGCTGTTCCGCGAGGGCAGGGTCGAAAAACACTACCTGGCCCTGTGCGTCGGCGACTGGCAGTTGGGCGATTTCACTGTTGACGCGCCGTTGCTCGTCACGCATCGGAAAAACGGTGAGCGCCATGTCGTTGTCGACGATTCGGGGAAGCCCGCGTCGACGCGGTTTCGGCTGTCACGGACGTTTGGCAGCTACAGCCTGCTGACCTGTTCGCCGCTAACCGGCAGGACGCACCAGATCCGGGTTCACGCGCTGCATGCCGGTCATCCGCTGGCCGGTGATGAGCGATACGGGGACGAGGCGGCAAACCGCGAAGCAAAGCGCCTTGGCCTGAAACGCCTGTTCCTGCACGCCCAGTCCATCGCCTTTCCCGATGAGCATGGCAACGATCGCCACTTCACGGCGCCGCTGGCAGAGGACCTGGAGGCGTTCCTGGAGGGTGGGGCCCGCGAGGCCACTCAGAAGAAACGGGCAGCGCGCCGTTCGCGCTGAGCCGGTACCGTGGGCTAACGCCCGGCAACATGCTCAGGGAAGCAGACAGCCCAGGGCAATCAATCGGTCGGCTACCCAGATCATCGGCAGACCTATCAACGCCGTCGGGTCGTCTGTCTCGACGGATTCGAACAATACGAAGCCAGCACCTTCGACTTTGAAGCTGCCGGCACAGTCGTAGGGCTCGTCTTTTCGCAGGTAGGCTTCTGCCAGCCGCCTGTCAAAGTCCCGGAACCTGACGATCGTTCGATCCGTGTATTCGTGGCGAGAGCGGCTGACGGGATCCAGTATGCAGACGGCGGTGAGGAATTCGACAGTGTGTCCCGATGCAGCCAGCAGCTGCTCGACCGCCTTCTGGTGTGTACCCGGCTTGCCGAGCACGCGGTCGCCGAGGACCGCAAGCTGATCTGCGCCGATGACGATGCCGTCGCGGGCGTTGATCGCGACAGCCTCTGCCTTCTTCCGCGCGAGATACGTCGCCAGCTCCGACGGCTCGAGTCCGCCCGGGTCGGTTTCGTCGACGTCCGGCGAGACCGCCTCGTAATCGGTCAGGATCCGGTCGAGCAGGTCGCGTCGATACGGCGAGGAAGAGGCCAGATAGATAGCCGGCGATGAAGGGTTTTGCATAAAAAAATCAGTCGCTTGCGGTTACTGCCGGAATTCTATCCGGTTTGTCCCATTTTGCGCGATTTTTTGTCCGCTATTCTTTGACAGTGGCCTGCGCCATCCTTATCATGCGCCCGCCATGGGCAACCCGCTGTTTGACCGCAGGGCCGCACGAGAATTTGGTGCGGCTGGCTTAAGTATTGATTTTAAAGAAAAAATCAGTTCTTTTGATCGACTGTCTGAGGCCGTGGAGAGCGATTTGTCAGCGCTGGACGACGGACAGATGCCGGAGAACTGGCGCGAATCCGTCGTCTCGGGTGAACTGGTCTTCGGATTTGCAGCGCAACAGCCGCAGGCGGTGACCCTGACAGGCCACGTGGACGCGACTGTCGACGCAGTCTGTCAACGTTCCCTGGAGCCGTTTTCGGTTCCACTGTCTGCGGAGCTGAAGTTGCTGTTGCAGGCCCCGGGTGACGATGCGCCCGACCTGGACGGGTTCGATGTCTGGGAGCTCGAAGAGACGACGTTTCGGCCTGTCGACATCGTGGATGAAGTGCTCGTCATGGCGATGCCAATGATCGCGCGCCATGACGTAGCAGATAGTGCACAAGCCGAGCCTGAAGCGGAGCTTGCCGAAGAGACAACACGACCATTTGCAGACTTACGCAAGCAGATGGACCGAGAAGATAACGAGGGCTAGACCGGCCCGAAGCGGCAGCGTCCGAGAGGCGGCTGCCAGATTGGAGAAGATTATGGCTGTTCAGAAGAGTCGTAAAACACCGTCGCGTCGCGGCATGCGCCGTTCGCACGACAAGCTGAAGAACCCTGCGGTGTCTGTCGACCCGACCTCTGGTGAAACACACCTGCGCCACCGTGTCTCGCCCGACGGTTTTTACCGCGGCGAGCAGGTAGTCTCGCAACCCGTAGTCGAAGACGACGAAGAGTAGAGTCAAGCCTCGGCAGGAGTTGCTGATATGGGGATACCAGCAACGATAGCTCTTGATGCGATGAGCGGCGACCGTGGCGCCGAGGTCGTCGTGCGCGCGGCAGACGCTGCGCTCAAAGCCCATCCTTTTCTCCACCTGATTATTGTCGGCGATGAATCGGTTCTGTCGTCGCTCGTCGCACAGCACATAGCCGACGCTGACCGCGCTACGGTCCAGCATGCGACCGAGATCGTCGCGATGACGGATGCACCGGCCGACGCCGTTCGCAAGAAGAAAGACTCATCCATGCGCGTCGCGATCAACCTCGTTAAGTCGGGCGACGCGCAGGCGTGCGTCAGCGCCGGCAATACCGGCGCGCTGATGGCCACGTCGAAATTCGTACTGAAGATGTTGTCGGGTATCGACCGTCCGGCGATTCTCGCTGAGCTGCCGTCGATCGGTGGTTCGCTGCACATGCTCGACCTCGGCGCGAACACGTCGGCCACGGCCGAGCAGCTATTCCAGTTCGCCCTGATGGGCTCCATCGTGACCTCTGACGTCAGGCAGCTGGAGCGGCCGCGCGTCGCGCTGCTGAACATTGGCGCCGAGGACGTCAAGGGCAACGACGTCGTCAAGGACGCCGCCGAACTACTGAAGGGCAGCACTCTGAACTACGTCGGTTACATCGAGGGCAATGACATTTTCCAGGGTAAGGCGGACGTCGTCGTTACCGACGGCTTCACCGGGAACGTCGCGCTAAAGACGATGGAAGGTACCGCGGCCCTGGTGCGCCACTATCTCAAACGAGCGTTCACGCGCTCGTGGCTTGCCAAGCTGCAGGCTCTACTGGCGAGCGCTGTGTTGCGTCGTCTCGCCGGCGACACGGACTCGCGGCAGTACAACGGTGCGACTCTCGTAGGGCTAAATGGTATCGTAATAAAGAGTCACGGTAGTGCGGACGAGCAAGCGTTTCTGCATGCCATTGAGACAGCCGTCGTTGAAGTCGAGAACCAGGTGCCCGAGCAGATCGGATACCTGCTTAAGCGAGAAACCGCATGACCTACTCGAGAATTGCAGGAACCGGTCGTTACCTGCCCGAAAAAATATTGACGAATTTCGATCTCGAGAAGATGGTCGAGACCAGTGACGAGTGGATCCGAACGCGCACGGGCGTCGAACGCCGACATATCGCGGCAGAAGACCAGTCCGCCTCCGACCTGAGCGTTGAGGCGGCCAAGGTGGCAATGGACGATGCCGGAGTCAGCCCGGAAGACATCGACATGGTCATCATCGGCACGACGACGCCGGATCTCGTGTTTCCGAACATCGCAACGATTGTCCAGCATCGGCTGGGCATTCCAGCGTGCCCTGCGTTCAGCCTGGAGACGGCGTGCAGCGGCTTCATCTACGCACTGTCGACGGCGGACAAGTTCATCAAGGCCGATGGTGCGAAGTGCGTGCTGGTTGTCGGTGTTGAGTGCCTGACCCGACTGATCGACTGGTCGGATCGCAACACCTGTGTCCTGTTCGGCGACGGCGCCGGTGCTGTTATCGTCAAGCCCTCGGACGAGCCCGGCATTCTGTCGACGCACCTTGGCGCGGACGGCCAGTACAAGGACCTGCTGTATTACCCATCCGGTCCGTCGCGTGATCTCGACAAGGCAGGCACGAAGGAAGTCGGCATCATGATGACGGGCAACGAGGTCTTCAAGGTTGCCGTCAAGACGCTCGGCAACGTGGCAACGAAGGCGCTTGAAGATGCCGGGATCGAACAGTCGGAGCTCGACTGGCTGGTGCCGCACCAGGCGAACATCCGTATCATCCAGGCGACGGCCAAGCGCCTGGACCTGCCGATGGAGAAGGTCATCGTGACCGTGCAGGACCACGGCAACACCTCAGCTGCGTCGGTGCCCATGGCGCTCGACGTTGGCGTCCGCGACGGGCGTATCAAGCGCGGACAGCTGGTTCTGATGGAGGCCTTCGGCGGCGGCTTCACGTGGGGCTCCGTGTTGATGCGCTTCTAGCCTGGTTCTCGAGCCGACTTGCCCCCAAAACCTCAAGTAAATACAGGCATTTGCCCGCTTCGGTTTGTCCATTAGCCGAATTCGAGATTACCGCAGGGCACACGCAAACAAGATGGTTTACACTCGGCCCGACGGAGGATGGACCGTGAAACCAAAGCTCGTTATAGGCAACAAGAACTATTCGTCGTGGTCGCTGAGACCCTGGCTGCTGATGCGCGAAGCAGGCATTGACTTCGATGAACATCGGATTCCTCTCGACCTGCCGGGAACGAAAGCAGAGATCGCCAAGTTCAGCGATGCGGGCCGCGTGCCAATCCTCGTACTCGACGATGTTGCCATCTGGGACTCTCTGGCGATTGCCGAGACCGTCGCAGAGCGCTGGCCGGAGAAGCAACTGTGGCCGGAAGACCCGATTGCACGTGCACATGCGCGGAGCATCAGTGCCGAGATGCACTCGGGTTTCGAGCTGGTGCGCAGCACGATGCCGATGAACTGTCGCGCCATGGGCCGCAAGGTCGCGCTACCCGATGCGCTGACTCGCGAGATCGACCGTATCTTCGCGATCTGGATCGACTGCCACACTCGCTACGGCGCGAAGGGCGACTGGCTGTTTGGTGAGTTCAGCGTTGCCGACGCGATGTATGCACCTGTAGTCATAAGATTTCGAACCTACGGTATCAACCTGCCGGAATCGGCACAGATTTATGCGACTCGCGTCTTGAAAAGCGAGGCGATGCAGGAGTGGCTCGCGGAAAGCGAGGTTGAAACGGAAGTCATAGAGGCGGACGAGGCTGGCCTATGAATCGCGGTATTAAACTGTTTGCGGCTTTGTTCGCCGTTGTTGTCTTCATGCGACCGGCGCTTGCCGAGATCTACGACCTGCCGCCAGACGGCTACGACGTCATCGGCGCCGTGTCGACAACCATTGCGCGGCATGAAGATTCGCTGGTTGAGATAGCGCGGCGTCACGGGCTCGGTTATCACGACATCGTCAAAGCAAATCCGGATGTCGACGTCTGGCTGCCCGGTGAGGGTACGAGGATTGTGCTGCCAACGCGTTTCGTCCTGCCGCCGGGGCCGCGCGAAGGGCTGGTTCTGAACCTGGCCGAGTATCGCATGTACTACTATCCTGAGACGGCGCCGGGCGAGACGCCAGTGGTCATGACCTATCCTATGAGCATTGGTCGCCAGGACTGGGAAACGCCGCTTGGCGTGGCCCGGATCACCGCGAAAGCGGTGAACCCGACGTGGTATCCGCCCAAATCCGTGCGCGAAGAGCACGCGGCCGAAGGACGGCCATTGCCGAACATCGTTCCGCCGGGACCGGACAATCCGTTGGGTGCGTTCGCAATGCGTTTGTCGTTGCCCGGCTACCTGATTCACAGCACGAACCGGCCGGCCGGTGTCGGCATGCGAGTAACGCACGGCTGTATCCGCATGTTCCCGGAAGACATCGAATTCCTGTTCTCGAAAGTCGACCTGAAGACGAAGGTGCGCATCATCAATGAGCCGATCAAGCTCGGTTGGTCGGGAGACGAACTCGTTATCGAGGTCCACCCGGTGCTAGAGTCGCCGGCCGAAGTCGACGACGAGCCTGCTGAAGAGCCGAACGATTCTGCCGCTGATGAAACTGCGGTTGCCGAGGCCGAGGTTGAGCTACCCGGGGCGCCTAAAGATCCGCTGACATTTGTGACGGAGCAGTTCATTGCTGCAACCAGCGAACGTGCTGGCCGCCTGGACTGGGATGAAGTCGAGCGACTCGTCGAGCGTGCGGACGGCATACCAGCTGCGGCGGGAATCGCGGCGCCGGCTGCAGCGCCGTCCGTTGCGAGCGAGTAGGGCGCGAATTAGCTTCTGGCAATCACGAGCGACGGAGATTGATCGAACGACAGCCATACTGCGGATAGCGGACCATCGATTGTCGAGTGACTGAGGTTTCGCTTCTGACCCAAAGCGGAAGTCGAGTAGCTAACCTGCTTACTGGAGGCCACGTGCGCAAATCGATACCCAGCATATTCGTACTTTTTTGTGCTGTGACGGTTAGCCTTGTTCCGCATCCCCTGCTCGCCGCAGATAGGGATCTGGAGGAGCGTGTTGATACGTACCTGAGACCCTATCTGGAGATCGGCCATCTGTCGGGCACAGTCCTCCTAGCCAAGGGTGAGGAGATTCTTTACCAAAAGTCTTTTGGTCTCGCAGACCAAGAGCTGAATGTCATGAACACACCGAATACACGATTCGGTGTTGGATCTGTCAACAAGCCGATGACTATCGTCATACTCGCGCGATTAATTGAGGAGGGCAAGGTAAGTCTGAGTGACACGCTTGCGCAGTATGCGCCGGATTTCCCGCGCGGTGAGAATATCACCGTCGAACACCTGTTAAACCACAGTTCTGGTATCGCGCATCGAGTGACGAGTGAACTGGATGAAACGAGGCCTCAGACGGCGGCAAGTTTACTGGCGCTTGCCGCAAAGTCTGAACTTGTGTTCGAGCCAGGTTCCGACACTGTCTACAGCTCCGCTGGGTTCTCTGTGCTCGCGAGAGTCCTGGAGATCGCGAGTGGCGAACCCTATTCGCAGCTGCTCGAGCAGCATGTTCTCGATCCAGCAGAAATGGCAGAAACATCCGACGCTGGCTCCCGGGAGATCATTCAGCACCGCGCCAAGGCCTATTTCTTTGACACGGCGGGGCTAGTCAACGCGCCTCCAGGGGATATCTCCTACCTGGTCGGCGCCGGTTCTGTGTTTTCGACACCTGCCGATCTGTTTGCGATGCAAAGGGCGCTAATTGCCGGCAAGTTCGGGAAACTGGCATCGGAAGCGCTGGTACGTGATGACGGCGGTCTGTCCTGGAATGGATCGGCGGCAGGCTATCGGACGCTCGCCGATTATGATGCTGAGAGTGACATCAGCTTGATAATGGCGACAAACCTGACGTCAGGAGCAATTGACCGAATTCGGAAAGCGGTGCCTTTGATCGCCGCCGGTGCGGACGTGCCAGTGCCGGCGGCAATCAATGCCGCACCATACGAGGTTGAGGCGAGTATCCTGGAGGGTTACCAAGGTTTGTACCAGCTACGACCGGGGCGCAATCTACAGCTACGCGTAATTGATGGGCGCGTAACCATGGATGACTGGCTACTCATTCCAGTGGCTCCAGCTACTTTCTTTTCGCCGCAGGACTATGCTGAGATTACCGTAGTACAGAGAGACGATGGATTGGTGGAACGACTGGATTGGAAGATCGGAGATGACGTGTATACGTTGCCGCGAATAGAGCCATGACGCAGTTCGTCCAGTAAGAGGCCTATTAGGCATCGACGGCCACACTTGACTGCCCGCTTTTGGCTGCTGATTCAGCCGGTCGACGCAACACATTATTCACATCGCTCCGCGGGTGTCTCAAAGTCTAACGTTTGTCGGGGTCGTCCGTTCAGTCTTCATGCAACGGGTTGACGTGCCCTGGATTCTGCGTTCACCAGGGTAAGGTATACTCCGGAGGAAAGGCTCAATCAGCGCAAGTACAGGATGGGTTGGGCGTGCAGCTTGAAACGACTATCCCCGGCGACCTAGGCCAGATGGCAGTCTCAACTAGGAGTTAGACTATGGTGACTGAAAAGGGATCTTTAGCCGACCTTGAGCTTGACGAGTCTCAAGCTGACGTGCCCACGATTGCGGAGTACGGGGACAAGAAAGGACGGACATTCGTTGGCGCTCGCTCATCTCCCTCAGTGAGATCAATAAGAGTGGTCGCGACATTGGTTGCGCTTGTCTTCTCTGTCGCTGGCCCGCCGGCCAGCGGCATCGTGCTGCGCCACGATACGGATTCGAACCAATACGAAGCCGATCGAGAGCATTTTCCGACATTATTTGCTTTGTATAGGACGGAGGCTGGGCACCGGGACTGCGTCGCGACGCTTATCGCAAAGCGTTGGGCTATTACAGCGGCCCACTGTACCAAGGACGACATCCTGACGTCTTCGATAGCCGATGGTGGATACTCGATCGAAATTGCCGGCGCTAAGCTCGATATAACTCGCGTTATTCGCCACGAGGCGAGCGATGCGGCGCCGAAAAGGGACTTGGCGTTGCTCTACCTGAGCGAACCGGTCGAACACGTCCAGCCAAGCCGCCTCTACCGGCAGTCCGATGAACTGGGTCAAACGATATTGATCGCTGGCTGGGGTGATTCTGGTAATGGGCTCGACGGAGTGACGCACGCGGACGGCAAGTTCCGCGTCGCCAAGAACCTCGTCGATACCGTTAGAGACGGCTGGCTGATCTGGCGATTCGATGACCCCAGGAGCCGTGCAAGCGTTGCGCTCGAACATGAAGGCGTAGCCGGTCCAGGCGACAGTGGCGGGCCGGCGTTTATAGCGACGACGGAGGGATTTGCGGTGGCAGGCATCAGCTCTGGCCAGAAAACATCGGGTCGTCCCGAAGGCACGTACGGCGTCGAAGAGTACTACGTTCGTGTTTCCCAGTTCGTTGGGTGGATTGATGCGGCTATCTCCCCTACCGAGTCAGTCCGACCTTAGGTCAAGAGGCGACTTGAACCACCCCGCGTTTCTCGGAGGCCCAATTCTTGGGGGCGCCGGGGTTCGGATCAAAATCACGTAGCGCGTGTGACGCTCTACCAGCGTGATGATCTGGCTTTCCTTCGTGCCGCACAAAAGGTCACCTTGCCATTGACCTGGTACGGCCCTGTCCGCAACCTTGGCCGGTCGCGCTCGCTGATCGGTACAGCATCGCCGATCTTGGCATGATCAGGGCCCTTCCGCGTGTGATGGCGAGAGCGTCGTATCGCTCGTGTCTTTCTGAGGTACTGCTGCAACACTTTCTTCAAGGCCCCGCGAGTCTGGATATACAGCGTCTTGTAGATCGTCTCGTGTGACACCTGCATTGCCTCGTTGTCCGGATACTCGCGCTTAAGCCAGCCCACGATTTGCTCCAGCGCCCACCGACCCTGCAACTTGCCATCCACCATCTGCGCCAGCGCCGGGTTCTTTGCCAGTTTACAGGGCTTTGGCCGCTTCGCTCGTTCCCAGGCCGCTTCATCGGCCTTGTTAGCTCGGTATCGTCGTCGGCCATCGCTACGATTCATAGTTACCAGAAAAAAAACATTCTGGCTCACTCGCCGTGTCACCGGCAGATCTTTTTTCCGCGCAAAAAAAACGCCGCGTCGTGCGCGGCGTTTTTGTTTGTTCGACCTGGTCGAATTACTTCGACATCGACTTCTCGAACATACGCTCCATGCTTTCACGGTTTGCTTCGCAGCAAGCCTGAGATTCCGTTGCAGCTGAGAGAGCCTGGTCGGCTGTGCTCTGAGCGGCTGCAGCAGCCTGAGCGGCACGGTCAGCAGCAGCACGGGCAGCTTCTGCAGCAGATGATGCGGCAGCTGCGTCAGCGGCAGCGCGGTCGGCGGTGGCCTGGATAGCTGAGGTGTCAGCGCAGCCAGCAGCCAGTGCAGCTGTCAGCACCAGAGCGCTTACTTTGAGTGCGTTCATTTTCATTAGCGAAAATTCCTTATGGTTTGGAAAAACGGCACGCGCATTATTTAACAATTAAGCGCCTTCTGCAACGGAGATGCCTGTTTTTATTGTGGTTTGACGCCAATTAGCGACAGCCGTGAAACTGTTCGTTAACGCTCGAATTCTTGTCCTCGTAACACGGTCTGCAGGGCATCGCCCGGGACTGAAGAACAACGCCTGCTAACGTCACCGTCAGCGTTGCGTGAACCGGTCGATGATGCTCGCAAACGGGAGTAGTGCTGCGTCGGCAAACGGGGTTCCAGTGCCTTCTGCGTGATGCGATTTCGCCACCGGGTTGTCCGATGCTGCTCTATGTGCCCGTTGTTGTTTTTGCTTGCGCCGCACCCGATACTGTATATAATCCCATATACTGTGAATCCATACAGGACTGCTGAAATGCGCGAACTGACCCCCAGGCAAAACCAGATTCTTGAAATGATTCAGGACTTTATCGATGAAACCGGTATGCCGCCGACGCGTGCCGAGATCGCGCGTGAGCTCGGTTTCAAGTCGGCGAACGCGGCTGAAGAACACCTGAGGGCATTGCAGAAGAAGGGTGTCCTCGAACTGGTGCCGGGTGCATCGCGTGGCATCCAGCTGAAGGATTCGCTGCGGGAGCAGATTGGTCTGCCGCTGGTGGGTCGCGTTGCTGCCGGTAACCCGATCCTCGCCGAGGAGAACATCGAGGCGCGCTACCGGCTCGATCCCGCATTGTTCAATCCGAAGCCGCACTACCTGTTGCGCGTCCACGGCATGAGCATGCGCGATGCCGGCATCCTCGACGGTGACCTGGTCGCGGTGCATCGCACGCCGGAAGTGCGCAGCCGGCAGATTATCGTTGCGCGCCTCGATGACGAGGTGACCGTGAAGCGCTATCGCCAGGACGGCAAGACCGTATACCTGCTGCCCGAGAACGAAGAGTTCGAACCGATCGAGGTTGACCTTGCCGAGCAGGCGCTGGTCATCGAGGGCGTTGTCGTCGGCGTCATTCGCGACGGCCTCCCACTGCATTGAGATGCCGACGGATAGCGCATCACTGGAGCAGTTGCTCGCTAATCCCCGCGTATGGCGTGGGCGAGGGCAATCCAGCAAACGATGCGGGCTATCCAGTGGCTATGATGTGCTCGATCGCCACCTGCCGGAGGGTGGCTGGCCGCAACAGGCGCTGACGGAAATCCTGATCGAGGACTATGGCATCGGCGAGCTGAAGCTGCTGATGCCGGCGCTGGCGCGCCTGAGTCTCGCGGACCAGGCGACCGAGCATAACGAGCCTGGCTGGATCGCCTGGGTAGCGCCGCCGTTCCAGCCCTATGCGCCAGCATTGCAGAAATTCGGTATCGATCTCTCGCGCATGCTGATTGTCCGACCGCGTGACAACACCGAAGTCCTCTGGTCTGCCGAACAGGCGCTGTCTTCCGGCACCTGTGCAGCTGTGTTGTTATGGCCTGACAGTCTCGATGATCAGTCGAGTCGTCGTCTGCAGCTTGCCGCGGAGAAGGGGCGAAGCTGGGGCATCGCATTCCGTCCCCTGTCTGCGCGTTCACAACCGTCCGCCGCAGCCCTGCGGATTGAATTACAGCCCGGCGTCAATGCCACTCGCCTGCACATACTCAAAAGTCGTGGCGGCAGGCCTGCCGTCATTCACTTTCCAACCTGACCATGGCCAGGGTTCGACAAACCCCCGTCTGGCTGCGGGATGGCGCCCCAACTCCCCCTGAAAAAACGCCGGTTGTTAAGCGTGTCGACGCCGACGGTCAGTACGGGCTGCCGCTGGCCGAGGCGCCGGCAGCCGGGAATGCGGCTAAACCATCGATCTCGACGCACCTGTGGTTTGCGGTCTACCTGCCGTCGCTGCCACTGCAGGCCGTCAGTCCGGACGAGGGCTTGTGTGCTGTCGTGGAGGAGCAGCAGGGTGTGCACCGTGTACTGATCGCCGATGCGCGTGCGCTGGAAGCTGGGGTGCAGCCGGGGCAGACGAGCAACGCGGCGCTCGCGCTGGCGCCCGACTTACACCTCGAAGTCCGGAGCGAGCTCAGGGAGCAGCAGGCGCTCGAGTTCCTGGCGACCTGGCTCGAACAGTTTTCATCATTCGTTTCGATGGCTGATCGGGATCTTCTGCTGCTCGAGATTGCCGGCAGCCTGAAACTCTTCGGTGGGCTGAAAGCGCTGAGGCAGACGATCGTTGACGGTCTGAAGCAACAGGGTTTCGATGCGCTGTTGTCGATTGCGCCAACGCCGCTGGCAGCGACCTGGCTGGCGCGCGCCGGACAACGCGCCTGTATCCGCGACAAATCCAACATCGCGTCAGCACTTCGTTCGCTGTCACTGCATTGCCTGTCATGGCCGCCGACGATCTGTGAGTCGCTGGACAAGGTCGGCGTGGCGACGGTTGGTGACTGCCTGCGGCTGCCGCGTGACGGCTTTGCGCGACGGTTTGGCGTGGCGCGTCTGCTCGATCTTGATCGGGCCGTGGGCCGTTTGCCGGATCCGCGGGATGCCTGGCGTTCTCCGGAGAGTTTCGTTGCCGATTTCGAGATGACCGAAGAGCAGAGCGATCGGGAACTGCTACTGGCCATCTGCGAGGAGTTGCTGCAGACACATGAACGTTTCCTGCTGAAACGGCAGCTCGGTACGCAGCAACTGCTGTTCAGTTTCTATCACCTGAAGTCCGCAGCGACGGAGCTGCACTTAGGCGCGGCGAGTTTAAGTCGTTCGGCGCGCTACTGGTTTGAGCTCTTAAAGATTCGTTTCGAGCAGCTGGGCATCCCCGAACCGGTGATCGCGGTTCGCCTGCGGGGTGGTCATGCCCGCGCCCTGAGCACGGATACCCAGGGGCTGTCTTTCACCGATGACCGGGAGACGTCCCCGCGTTATTCGATGTCGCAGCTCGCCGAACGTCTCATCGCGCGGGTTGGCCGGCAGTCTGTCAGGGGCGTCGTCATGCGTCGTGATCATCGACCGCAGTTCGCGATCAGCGAGCGCGACGTGCTTAAAAGTTCAACGATCGAAAAGATCGATGCCTCGTGGGTCGACGGCCTGCAGCGGCCACTATGGATGCTGTCCGAGCCGGTTCTGCTGTCTACAGACGCAGGGCACCCGGTCTACCGGGGGCGCCTGAGGCTGCTCGCGGGCCCGGAACGCTTCGAGACCGGCTGGTGGGACGAGGACGGCGTGGCGCGCGACTACTACGTCGCGTCGAATGCCGCGGGCTTGAGGCTTTGGGTATTCCGCAACCGCAACACGGACGGGGCCTGGTACCTGCACGGTCTGTTCGGGTGAGACCCCGTGTTGTCGAGATCCACGAACGCACACCCAGTTCGTTACGCCGAGCTGCACAGCTTAAGTAACTTCACGTTCCTGCGCGGCGCCTCTCATCCGGAAGAGATGGTTGAGACGGCCGCGTCGCTGGGTTACGAGGCGCTTGCGATCACGGATGAGTGCTCGGTGTCCGGCGTCGTTCGTGCGCACATGGCGGCCAAGGAGTGCGGCTTAAAGAAACTGATCATCGGTTCCGAGTTTCGCCTGCGAAGCGGCCGCAAGCTCGTTGTCCTCGTGCAGAACCGTAACGGCTATGCTTCCCTTTGCCAGCTGATCACCGACGCTCGGCGTGCCGCGGAAAAGGGCGATTACCGGCTGACGCGACAGGCATTCGAGAGCGGCTTACCCGATTGCCTCGTGTTGTGGGTCCCGGATGAGAGCTGCAACCTCGACGTCGAAGATCACTGGGTGCGCGAGACCTTCCGTGAGCGTCTGTGGATCGCCGTTGAGTTGCTGGCCGATGGCAGACAGCAGCGAAAACTCGAGACGCTAAAAGCGCTGGGCCGGCGGCTGCGCCTGCCGCTCGTGGCTTGTGGCGATGCGCACATGCACAAGCGCTCGCGTCGCGTCGTCCAGGACACGCTGACGGCGATTCGTGAAGGGGTCACGCTGGAGCAGGCCGGGTTCCTGCTGTATCCGAACGGCGAACGTCATCTGCGACGGCCGGACATCCTTGAGCGTGTTTACCCGGGCCACCTGCTCGAGGAATCGGTGCGCATCGCCGACATGACCAGCTTCTCGCTCGACGAGATCTGTTACGAGTACCCGGACGAGATCGTACCCGACGGGCTGACGCCGGCGAGTTACCTGCGCCGGCTGACCGAGGAGGGTATGCGACGGCGCTGGCCGGATGGCGTGCCGGAGCGTGTTGTCGACCTGGTCGAGCATGAACTCGAACTGATTGCCGAGCTTCGTTATGAGCCGTACTTCCTGACCGTCTACGACATCGTCGCCTACGCACGTGCCAGGGACATCCTGTGCCAGGGGCGCGGTTCGGCGGCAAACTCTGCCGTGTGTTTCTGCCTAGGCATCACCGAGGTCGATCCGGAACGCATGCAGACGCTGGTCGAGCGGTTCATCTCGAAGGAGAGGAACGAGCCGCCGGATATCGACGTCGACTTCGAGCACCAGCGTCGCGAGGAGGTCATCCAGTACATCTACGAGAAGTACGGCCGTGAGCGGGCGGCCATCGCGGCGACCGTGATCACGTACCGGCCCAAGAGCGCGCTGCGTGACGTCGGCAAGGCGCTGGGCCTAAGTGATCTGCAGGTAAGTCGCATGGCCGGTTCAATGAAGTGGTGGGACGGCGAGATCGTCGACCGCAGTCGCGTGCTCGAGGCGGGACTGGACCCGGATAGCCCGATCGTCAAACGCCTGATGTATCTCGTTCACGAAATCATGGGCTTCCCGCGCCACCTGTCGCAGCACGTCGGGGGCTTCGTCATTTCCAACGGGCCCATGTCGGAACTGGTGCCGATTGAGAATGCGTCGATGCCGGATCGCACGGTCATCCAGTGGGAGAAGAACGATCTCGAAGACTTAGGCCTGCTCAAGGTCGATGTGCTCGGCCTCGGTATGCTGAGCGCGATCCGCCGCTCGTTCGACCTGATCCGCGATTTTTACGGTGAGCACTACACGCTGGCGACGGTGCCCGCCGAGGACCCGATCGTCTACGACATGATCTGCGAGGGCGACACGATGGGCGTGTTCCAGATCGAGTCACGTGCGCAGATGTCCATGTTGCCGCGCCTGAAGCCGCGCTGCTTTTACGATCTCGTCGTCGAGGTGGCCATCATCCGGCCGGGACCAATCCAGGGCGACATGGTGCATCCCTACCTGCGGCGAAGAAACGGCGAGGAGGCTGTCGATTATCCGAGCGAGGAGGTGCGCCACGTGCTGCAGCGCACGCTGGGCGTGCCGATCTTCCAGGAGCAGGTCATGGCGCTGGCCATCGTGGCCGCGGGTTTCACGCCGGGCGAGGCAGACCAGCTGCGTCGTGCGATGGCGGCGTGGAAGCGCAGAGGTGGGTTGGGTCCGTTCGAGGACAAACTGATCGACGGTATGCGCCGGCGCGGTTACAGCGAGGAGTTTGCCCAGCAGATCTTCCGGCAGATCAAGGGTTTCGGTGAATACGGTTTTCCGGAGTCTCATTCAGCGAGCTTCGCGCTGCTCGTGTACGTGTCCTGCTGGCTGAAATGTCATCGTCCGGCCGCTTTCACCGCCGCGCTATTGAACAGCCAGCCAATGGGTTTCTACTCGGCGTCGCAGCTGACGCAGGATCTCCGCAGGCACGGTGTCGAGGTGCGCGGCGTCGACGTCAACGCGAGCGACTGGGATTGTTCACTGGACAAGGACGAGCAGGGCAACGCGGCGCTCAGACTGGGCTTCCGAATGGTCAAAGGCCTGTCAGAGGAGGCCGGGCAAACTCTGGAGACTCGGCGTCAGGAGCATGCCTTCAGCTGCGTACAGGATCGGGTTGAACGCACCGGCCTGAACAAGCGTGACCTGTCAGCGCTGGCGACGGCCGGCGCATTGGAAGAGCTGGCCGGTCACCGACACCGTGCGCGCTGGGCGATCGCAGGCGTCGAGGAGCCGACGCCGTTGTTCGGTTCCGAGCAGCCACGAGAGGCCGTACCACTGTTGAGGAAGCCGTCAGAAGGCCAGTCGATCGTGTCTGACTACCAGAGCCTGGGGTTGACGCTGGGCAGACATCCGCTGCACCTTCTGCGTTCGCGCCTGGATCGTTACGGTTACCACACCGCGACGGGCATGGAGCGAGTCGAATCGGGTCAGGCGCTGAACGTTGCAGGCATCGTCGTGACCAAGCAGCGCCCCGGAACGGCCAGCGGCGTTACTTTCGTGACGATCGAAGATGAGACGGGACACATCAACCTGATCGTCTGGAAACGGATCGCGGAGGAGTTTCGCAAACCGTTACTCAATGCTCGACTGCTTGGCATCGAGGGAGAATTACAGCGCGAGGGGAAGGTCGTGCACGTGATCGCGAAACGGTTGATCGATCACACTGACATGCTGGGCCAGCTGCAGACTCGATCACGGGATTTTCATTAACAACCGGCTTCTCAGAATGACCGTTCGGCAAGGCCGACTTGGCTCAATAGTCCCGCAAGGGCATCCTGGGGTTACGCGATTCTACGAATTGACGTGTGTACGTGCTTGCGGCAAGAAGGAATAGCACCCGGAAGCCAACATTCATGACAGGAGCGTGCAAACGTGTCATTAAGCGAATACCTGCCCGGCCAGGTGTGGATACAGGAGTACCCCATTCACTTCGCAGGTTGTGATTTCAATGCGCGAATGACGGTGCTCAAGATCTCCGATACGGCGCTCATGATCCATTCACCTTGCGAGATCGACGCCGAGACGAAGGAGGCCATCCTGGCACTTGGCGACGTTGCTTACATCGTTGCCCCCGGCACATATCACCATCTGTACGTCAGCTCTGCCCAATCAGCATTTCCGGATGCCGAGACCTACATATGCCCTGGCGTCGAAAGAAAGCGTCGTGAGCTGGATTTCGATTGGTTCTTGTCGGACCAGCCTCCGGTGGCCTGGTCCGACGTTCTCGACCAGGTCCTGGTGCGTGGAAACAAGCTGATCTGGGAGGTGGCTTTCTACCACAAGGCGAGCAAGACACTTCTGTTGACCGATCTTATCGAGAACTTCACTGACCAGACGCCGAACGTGAACTGGATACTGAAGCTATGGTGGAAGGTGGTCTTTCACATGTGGGACAACCCAAAACCGGCGCCGGAATACCAAATGGGCTGGAAAGACAAAGACGCGGCCCGAAAGTCGCTGCAACGAATCCTGGACTGGGACTTCGACAGAATCATCATTGCCCACGGTGACCTGATCGAGGCAGACGCGAAGAAACGGGCGATGGAGGCCTGGAAGAAGCCGCTCGGCGCGTCGTGAATCAGAGAAGAACAGCGTCAAGTGCCGGCTACCAGAGGCTATCGGACACAACGATAATTCTGCCACCGGAATGACGTGTTGACAGCAGCGGACGCCGATCTGCATGAAGTGTACCCCGATATCGCCCTGAGACCCCATCGAGAACCGCTACCTTACCTGCAAGAGAGCGCGGTCGTGATCGCCTGACGGTGCACGCGCTTCCCGCACTTGGCTTGAGACCAAGCGAACACCCAGTATCGCCATAAAGACCAGGTTCGACAGTATGGCAATTCCGACAACGGCTTCCATAGTGCTACGGGTGAACAGATCCCCCAGGCCTGCCAGGCAAG
>JAAUYH010007065.1_pt1 | contig 17780 bp, 15 predicted proteins | sample 7278061 | NCBI WGS metagenome assembly JAAUYH01 (sample SAMN14350203, study PRJNA611818) | marine sediment metagenome | isolation source: surface marine sediment (0.6m) | place: French Polynesia: Moorea | collected 2018-08 | reverse complement strand
GAAATAACCAGGGCCAAACCATCATGTGCATCAGATATGATTTGCGTTATCAATTACTAAGACAGCTCCGGTGCCTGTTAATTTGCAAAAGGTGTCTATTCGGTTGCCTGTGAGTGATAAAAGCATTTAAGCGCAATAGGCGGAGCTGCACACAACAATGCATGTGTACCTTTTTGTACCTAAAAGCGATCTCGAAACTGAAAGAGGCTCATAACTTGCCTAATGAAAGAGACATGTGTTGTACAGCTAGTCGCAGAGAAATAAAGTGTTCCCATTCTGCGATATGTGGTCATGCGTAGTCGTAAATGACAATTTTTTGTACAAAAAGCTGTGAAGAGATTCAATATCGAGCTTTCGCATGTGTAGTGCGAGGTGCCGTGATTCAAGCAGATATTCAACTGCTTTGTTGAACGTATTGATGTTCCTGCTGTCGCACGTAGCTTACATGACTTGGGCAGGCTTGTTAGCGATGACCCAAATGTTCGGACGTGGACGAGACATGATAGTTGTGAACGTGATCTTCGTAGCAGAACAAAACCAAAATCACATGGGTACTTCTTGAGTCGGCCCATAGAAGCCTGTTTGTGAATTCCTAATCCACTGCATAGCTTGTTGACCTGCGCACCTGATAATCTCATCTCATGCTTTCATGATTTGACTTCAAACGCTTCACCAGCTTTTTCAGTGAGTTCGACAAATCGACGGACGGCGCATGCTAGTATATTATCGACATAGGATGCGAATTGTCAAGTAACTTGCGCTCGCGCATATAAAAGGTATAGACATTCCGCAAGACAAAAATTGCATACCTAAGCTGTAAGTGAGGTACTCGGCACATGTCGCGTCTCAGCAATCTCCGCTGTCAACCAAACAGTAAAGTGGGCGCACTAATTTCAGCATATATTTTGCCGGAACTGTCAATAGAGGATGAGGGCTAAGCTAGACTCGTCGAACTAACTCTCCTTCAGATTGCAGATGTGCTTGCGATGTGTCTTCGGTTCAAACGTCAATTCCAATAATGACTCCCATAGGCACAAATAGACGAACTGAACTTAGGCAAACTCACAGCAAATACATGCTCCCCATCAACTTGGATGAAGTGGCATGTTCCTACATACCTGCTGTCATTATCACAACAGATTTGGACCTTGTCTCCGACAGCATTTGCAGGGCAAGTCCACCGTGCACTAGTAAATGTACTGTCTTGGTCCACTCACATTTGCATGATAAAAACAATTACTGGCGATACTCAGCATGAAATGAATGCATTCTAGACTCCTTCCACCGCTTTGTTTTGTAAGCAAGATGCTGAACTTAAGTTCGATTCGAGGCCAACGGCATGTAATGCTACGTTCCTGTCGATCAATTTCGTGATTGCATATCATGTCTGATGGTAGTAGGAAAACACAAAATCGCTAAGGCGGGGCACTGAATGTTTCAAATGTTTCAAATGTCTCAAGTCCGAGTAAGTCGTAATTTTCACGGCGAATATAAAATTGACTGCCTTGGGATGCACGCGGGTTGTGATGAGTCTAGTCCCATCCTATAGTATGGCAGACATTCTCTATTCGAGTATAATGGGTCTGCGAGGGGTGCGTAGCAAAAAAATGCAATAAAATTGCCAGTCCTCTTAAAATGCTCCTACACCTAAAAACTCATTCACTATTTCTAAATTAAGAATAGGAATCGCCAGGAAAGCATGTGTAATGCATTATCTATCACTAATAATAACTAGATACCGCCACCGAATCTGAACCGTGTTGCGAACGGATGAAGCTTAAAGTTGACCTTTTGTCGTTTGGAGTATGACTTGTCTCGTCTCTGACGGATGACACTTTGTCGAGTTCCCGTGTCAATGCGCACGCTATGAAGACGACGTTTCATACAACTTGAAGTTCTTCCTGAATAACTTGAGTTCCAAATGTCACACACAGATTCTGCGATAAGTATGCATTCAGACAAAGCATGATCCGTATGCCCAGTGTTCGGGATATATCTGTCTGAAATATTCCCATCTAGAAATACGAGTCGTCATGAACATTAATCTCGGCAGAAGAGTGATTGAAGTACTTTACAGCTGCTCCATGTGAGGAGTTACTACTGACACTCCCAGACCAGTTTCGGAAGAATACGGACTTAGAATTTGCGTAGCCGCACTCTGTCAGGTACATCGATTCCAATAACCCTCAAACCATCTTTTCTAGCACTTACGTGCTACTGTTTCTCGATTTCTGCTTGTTTTGCAAGAATGCTGCCTTTCTAGCTGGATTTACTTCCAGGTTGCTAGGCTTGAAGCATTTTGTGTTACGATGGCTACTATTTTTAACGCTCTAACGGGCATTGTAATGTTTTGAGTCAGAAAACATAGTTTTGCTCTCCTTTTTGGCATATCTTGGAGCAGCGAAGAAAATATTCCTCTATGGTGTACAGCTTTTCTCTGACGCCATTACTTCGAGAAACTTTTCTTCCTATTCGATACGAATCTGTAACGCATTACCTTGCTCAATACAAAAACCGCGACAAGACGCGGATACACCATAAAGTGAAAAAGTATTCTTAGGCCGATCTTTGCTCACTACCGCATCGAGCAGAAAACCGACATTGTAACTCTCCTTCCTCCAGGTTCTAGGTCGTAGCGGAAGACAAATTACACAGCAACTTGGAATTTCAGAACTTTAGAACTTCAATGCGGAATAACTTATGAAGCAACAATAGGGGTTCCGGGGGTTAAAAGTTTAGACCACGCGAGGCCGCAAGAAACTGATGAAAAAATTCTTCGTAACCTTCTTCATCGTTGCCTATGTATGCTTTGTCTTCAGAAGAGAAAAATATTGCGTCATGCATGGGAATCGAGACACGCTACTGGAATCCTCATCTCTCAATTTTTCCCGTCTATCGAAAATGCTGACTGTTCACATTCACTGAGATCTTCAGCATGACTTTCCCGCGAAAATGCACCGCTTTTGTACAATCGGTGTGACAGCAGTGATAGATTTGAAGCCGTAGCCTGGAATTGGGAAAGCATGATTATTGAATACTTCTGTGTCTTGGTTTGGCATGCCAAATTGCTGTGCTTATTTAGGAAGCCATCGGCTCTGTGTGAAAGAAGCGTAGATTTTCTGTTTCCAGGTCGTCTTCGGTGCTCATTTTGTCGCGTAGCAATAGCCACCTGAAGTGAGCTTCTGCATTCGAGTCTGCATAATATGGATCTGCTCCATGATTTTTTGGAGTTCATTGGTTGTTACCGATTCAGTAGTCTGATCTACCGTGTGCGTGGTTGAAATGTGCTTCAATCTTGAGTATCGGCTGCCTTAGCATGATCCTGGCTGGTATTGAGGTTGTTTTCGTTGCCTGGTACTGCCGGGGTGTTTAGCAGTTCAAGAGATCCTTAATACGTTGGCTTACTACAAGGGAGTCTGTCGATTTAGTATTTTCTACTTAAATTACGTGAGCAAAACTGAACGGCACTCGCGTGTTTTCTAAGAGACTAAGCAGTTAACAAAGGCACATCTCATCAGATTCTTCGCCATCTCTTCAAAAATCTCTTTCGTCCCGGATTAACTTGATTGAACAACACTTCGTAGCCATTTTCAAAGACCACCCTTGCGACTCGCGGTGCTATAGAACTGTGTTGTTCCTGTGTGCCACCCAGTGAATGAAGATCGTAGCAAAGTGACCCATTATTTTTTCTTCTGCTTCATTGAAAAGCCCAAACAATAACTTTGGTCGATAGGTTCGGCTTTTGTTCGTCTTTTAAGCTCTACATAGTTGAAATTTTCATGGACTTCCAAAGCGTAATAGCAATACCAAATTCAGAGACCAATCAAGTTCGAAAACTGATGAGACCCGCATGCCCAAATCGCAGGGCGGCTCCCTCGCAAAAACTGATGGAGAACGCAGCTGTCGTTATTTTTAAGAAATCAAGATACAAACTGTAATCGTGAGTGTTATAGAGAAAGCGTGAGAGGGGTACTGAATAGTTAAATGTTCTATTATATTTACTCACTCTATTGAACTCTTAAGAAGTAGTTTGCCCGTCTTGTAGCTCGCAAGCCACAGCAATAAATATATGTATTTGACAGCCTTCCCAGTTCAAGTGTTATCATGATGCGGTATGGCAATGCATTGAGTGTGCTTCGGCAGCATGATAAACACGTGCAGCTTTGAAAAATAGCATGTACCAAGAACTGTTTTCGAGAATCGACAAATCTCTAAAATGGCTCTAGTCTCTTAGGTTTGCGATCCCTTGACAGTCGATTAGGTTGTCTGTCTTGTCAGCACCACATTTTCTCTCATTCTCTACAGAGTTTGAGCTTTTCTAAGCGTATTTTAAACTGCCTTTTTGTACTTGCAATGCTGCCCTAGGCATACATGTGATGTTGTGCTTATTATAGAGCACAATACTGGAGTGAATGAACGTTCGAGAGAAAGTGTGCGTGGTCCACTTAGCACACCATTACCGGATATCAGACACTTCTACGTTCCGTGCTCGCACATACTATTCCAAGAAATGCTCCTAGAAGCACTATCTTGCACGCGAACTCACTTTATAGAAATCCAAACTATAATGGAAAGAATTCAAACTCTACTCTGAAATTCCCCTGCCTTCATGAGAAGAAAATTTGAGATCTTGAAATTCTTATGAACAGGCATTCGCTAGGTCAAGCAGGAACGTCTTTTTCTTGCCCCTATCCGCACAAAAATGCACCTTACGGAAATTAACGTAGTCATAAGACTCAACTCAGAATGCAAAATAAGCCGCAGTGCTACGAAAGTGGGCGGAAAGCTGTATCAATTTTTGTTTGGTGATCACCTTCAGACTGCATCCTACAGCACCGTGGTTGTACGAGCCAAAGGAACCGAGTTGAAAACGGTTTGGTTACTACTGGTTCCAAGAAGAAATCGGAAACCCAATAAAGTAGTCACCGTTTCAAGGATTTCACGGTCGAAACTTGAATCCTTCAACATTTCCGCGATTAACGGAGGATGAGAGTGCGTTCAAACGTTCTCTGTTTTTGAAAACGTCGAGCAAGAGCTTTGTAACTTTTTCGAAGGTGCAGACTTCAAAGCAAGTAAGATCACCTTTCCCAATAACAACCTCAAGTTCCCCGAAATCGCGTTCCTGGAAATACCCAGCGCTGTGATGACGAACAAGGCGAAGGTAAAAATGGATAGTTCGAGTTTAGCAAAGGAAAATTAAGGTAGAGAACTGGAAAATCGAGCAATCGTAGCGCAATGACCGTGAAAACACAAGTCGTCTCAATGGTGTCATTGAGTAGCAACTCGCGAGCAATGGTAACTTAGAAATTTACGTTCAGGAAATAGGAGCCGTATTCTCGTTGCGCGAACAGCAGGATTGGCTTCGACTGAGCGGTTCTTGTGGGTACTGTGTATTCCGTAAATCGTAGACCGTTTCATGCACTAGTGAAACCGTTTGTTGTGTACCCTAGGCATCGCGCAGTATTTGCCAGATGGAACATATCAGAATCTGTACCAATACTTGCTTGGAAGGTAGAGTGTTCGCGACTTATCACAACCTTGCTGAACCTTACTAGCCTAAAAACACACAGTTCGGCACTGAAGCCGCCAGCAGCCTTTGCTATTGAGGTATCTGCCTGCTGCTCCTCCTCCGAGGAAACATTAGCCTTTTTAATGGTATATCAATAACTCAACATGATGAAATATTCTACGTAATCTAAGGGCACTTAGTTGTAGTTGCGTGTGACTTATTCAACACGTAACTGCCATTACTAATGAAATGATAGTGCGAGGTCCGAACACTTACCCATAATCGACCTTCGTCGGATTGTTAGTATCGGAGACCACAAACTATACGCTTCTGTCTTTCTGTTCCTGTTGAAATTATCTCATCGAGAAACTGGCCTAAGAGGACAGGAACGTCTTCTTTTAAACTCTCGTATTCAACCCACTCTGGATCTTCATCGTCAAATCCTTACCACTTGACTAAATCTTCAGGTTTTCTATTGTGATTTAGAATATCTGCTAGGTCATCGATTACAAAATACTGTCTTGCTTGATATTTCAAGTGCTCTGTTACCACAGAACTAGATCCAATATTAGTATTGCGAAATAACTTGAGTCTAGACCCGTGTAATGTGGACTCTTCCCCAGTAAGTAAGTCTCTTACATTATAGCGATAATTACTCAATGCTTTGCTCACTTTCATCGGCCCATACCACTTAGACGATAGCTTGGTACCAGATAAACGACTCGATTTCGCTTTCATAACGAAATGTCCCACATCGAAATTAATAGGCTCTACATTAGTTCGTGTATTGTGCGCCTCGACTCTCTTCTTTCGATATTTTGTAGATAATAGTTCCACTTTCTTGTGCATTTCATCTACTGCACTAAGCAAAATATCAATTTTTGCAACTTGCTGGATTCTGATTTCTTCAATACTTTCGTAGTCAATCTGTTCTCTTCCTGCCTTAATAAGAGACATAGGTGTGTCTACTTTTCGGCCTAAAAATGCCTCAATTGGAGCTCGATTCCCGAGTCGTTTAAGATTAGCAGTGTTTAAAGCAGACTGCACTATTGGTAAGACACTTGTCCATGCTTTCATAGGAAGAATTATTTCAGATAGTAGTGCTCGCATCAATTTTTGAAGTTCCCTGCAAACGACTTCGACAGTACCGTTCGACCAGGGGCAATACGCTAAAGTAAAATGGTGCGTACACCTTAATTGCTTTCTTAGGCTACTGACAACACGGTTATAAAGTGCGAACCTTGATCAGAGAGCCACTGTGGAGCTGGTCCGAACGCAGCAAACCAATCAATTAGGGCATCAGTTACAGATTCAGCATCAGCATTCTCACACGCATAGAGCCATGTGTATGAAGTCAGATCATTTTTCAAGACAAGAACATACTTTTCACCAGTGCTACTTGACCCAATGTAGCAAAAATCAAAATGAATAATTTCATTAGGCTTCGACGCATGCAAAGAATGACCAAGTGGCCTCGGAATTCTTGTAAAAGAACTAGTTGCAACGCAATGTATGCATGATTCTACAAACTCCTTTGTATCTTTCTCTAGATTTGGCCACCAAAATTCAGGTTCTACAGCGCGTCAAGTGGACGTAAAAATTCGATGTCCTTCAAAGCCTGCGTGACCTGCTATTAATATCCTTAATTTCAGATAAGTATCATTCTCAGGCACCCACCAACGTCTCTTAGAGTGAGTTAGCACTTAATTTTCAAAACACAAATGATTAGGCGCACCATGTCTTGATCTTGTTTTACTTTGCATGAACATTTCTTTCGTTGGCCAATCGAATTCGGTACATCGTACTGGATACACAGGGGCATGCGTTGCTGCTATTTTCAGTTTCTTAGCAACATTCTAAGGAGCCGCTCTCCACCTAGTTAGCAAATCAGCTGACACGTTCTGTTCGCCAGGCAAGTATTCAATTATATATCTGTAAGCACTTAGTTTCAAGGTCCATCGCATTAATTTGTTTGCCACCTGCTTACTGATTCCTGGGTTACATTTATAAGGATCGAATATGTAGATAATATTCTCATGATCTGTGTAAAGATGAACCTGTCCAGATGCGGTTAGGAAATCTAATTGTGACATTGAGTGAACAACAGCAACTGCTTCTTTCTCTACACTGCTCCTCAGAGAAGAAGAGTTCGAGAAAGCACCTGATAGAAAAGAAAGTACTTCGTGTCCTTGATTTTCCACAGATGAATTAATGTTCGCTCTAGGTATTTGGGGAAGCATAGACGCCCAGTGAGTATCGGAAGCGTCAGAGAATACACACGTTGAATAGTTTTTCTTAGGATAGGCCAGTTTGATTGACTGAGCTAGTGTGTGCTTGATATTATCGAACGATACATCGTGCTGCTTCTCCCATAGTTCAGACAATTTAAACTTGGCCACAGACTTCTTAGCCCGCTTTCCTGTTTTCTTGTAAATTGATTCCATTAATTTGTGCAATGGTGAAATAAGCTCTGTGTACCTTGGTATACTGGACCTCATCCAATTGGTGGCACATAGAAACTGTTGAAGTTCTCCGCCGAAATTCGATCTAACGATTCCTGTCAAAACGTTCAAACTTTTGGGGTCAAAACTTACGCCATCCTTGTCCACTACCCGGCCACAGAACTTAACTGATTTCTTGAACAAGCTAAGTTTTCTTGCGAGGAGCTTCATTCCATACTTACGAGAATGAATTAGGGAATCGTCTAACCACTGTAATAAATTGCCACTCATATCAGCGAAAACTCGAGATGTAAGAGCTTGGAAATGATTTCCAGCGTCAGTTGGTCCCTGGAGAATTCTGATGGGTGTGTAAACTCCGCAAGGAGTTTGTATAGACATTACTTCCTGGCTCTCTCTGGCGAGAGGGATTTGCCAGTAACCATAGCACATATCCATGTTAGCAAAAACACAACTCTCTTTCAATCGACCGATACATAGTCTCCATGTCCGGCATAGCTGACGCTATTGGAATAGTTTGTCGATTAACTCCTCTTAAATCTACTGTAAAGGGAAGCTTTCCTGTTCCTGGCTTAGGGACAGCCAAAGCTGGGCTGGCCCACTTCGACAATGGGTTATAGCGCACAGCAACAGTTCTTTCCAAGCATTTCACTGTTAATTCAATGAAACAACGTTGAGGATGCGCATAACGTTTCTGCGTAGAACAGTACGATCGATAATCTTTTTTCAACGTGATGTTGTAAGGGTTGAGTGTCGCTTGTGGATCGGGACCTAGTTTGATTCATAAGATGTCTCGATAAGATTGTAGCAATTTTCTGGACTCTTCAATTCCACTAGCACTCATTCCTTCTTTCTTGGCATCCGCTATGGTTTCTTCAATAGCGTAACTAATTGCACCCGGCGAACCATTTCCCATGTTTGATAATACAGAGTCAATTGGCTTAGTCGTATCATCTTCTATTCCATTGTCCCATAATCCGCTGTATTGCCTGACTGTGGCAATCTTAGAATTTTCTGCACATTCACTCATATTCTCGGCCATTTTTGAGCAACATCGACTGGCTCTCCTTGCTCACACAAACGAGTAAGTAATTTGTCAAGATCCTAACCAAGACATTTCAACAACGGTCTCTCTAGTAGTAGCTCACTCATATGTTGATCAAAGACAAGAAAATCAACATTTCATAGATAAGTTTCCCCAAAGGAGTTCTACCAAAGTATCTAATCGAACAGATGATGAAGCTGTGAACTTAACACTCTCAGGAAGTTCAATCAGAGCTCCCACGTTGAGAGGCTCCCTGAACTTTTCAATTATAAGTTCAGATTGCAATGCCTGTACTTCAGCTAATGCAGGTTTGGCTAAAACATTCTTGTCTGAGCAGTAATCGCCGATTCCAGTAAAATTAATGTTTCCTGGTAATGTCACTTTGTACCTCCCACTCACGTCTAAATTAAGTACATTAGATCGCGCGACTTTGGCTTGCTTCCATCCCTTATTTTCAGACTTACGTTATTCGCTTAATTTTTCCGCTTCTTTCTTCGACGTTTTTGGACAGTCTAATACTCGATGCACTTCATCACAATTGGGGTTTAAGCATGGCGTTTTCCACTTCCTCTTAGCTTTAGCTTCTGATTTCTCATTCTCGTTCGGAGAATTGCCGACCGTGCAACTTTTGTCAGTTGTAGCCCTAACAGGAGAAGGAGTAGTACCATCGCCAGCTCTTTTTTGATTGGATTTCTCACGAATACCCTCATTAGTTCTTGAATACTCGCGGATTCTACTGTAGCTATCTTGACAGTTTTCTTAAAGTACTGAAAGTTTGATTATTGCTCTCGAGTCCAGTATCGGCACTGAAGCCGCCAGCAGCCTTCGCAACTGAGGTATCTGCCTGCTGCTCTTACTCCCAGGAAACATTAGCCTTTTTAATGGTATATCAATGACTCAACATGATGAAATATTCTATGTAATCTGAGGGCACTTAGTTGTACTTCTGTGTGAACTTATTCAACACGTAACTGCTATTACTAACAAAGTGATAGTGCGAGGTCCGAATATAGAGGCAAGCGAGTCCGTTGCTGCTTTACTTGATTCTGGCGATTCGCGATTGTCTCCAGGTCAGTGACTGCTTAGTTCCGGATCATTATTGCATCCAATGATTAGCGTAGCGGTTGGTGAGCGTGTTGAAGTGTCGCTAACCGTTTCAGATACTGGGGACGCATTGCAATGGGAGGATGGATGTTTAGGAATGGAGAATAGTGTGGTATTGGCCACTGCACACCAGATACTACTGCTATTCATCCGCCGGATTATAATTGACTATACAGTCGGACAGAAAATCGAGTCAACAACTTGCTCGAGAAATTTTCGAACGTATTGACGTAGAAGATGAAGGTGGGGAGTAGCGCGTGTTTTTCGTTACAACGTTCCGAACGCTTACTGTCACTTCCAAGGCAATGTTCACGCATATAATGATGCGAAATTACTTCGACAGACATTATTTGTTCGGTGTACTACAGTGAACCATGCAATTAGAGTCCCGATTACCTTGGCCTTAATTTTGAAGTTGGACCAAAATTTGGAAAATTCTATAGCTTTAATTTGAGTGAACTGCAGGAACTTCTTCGGGATTAACACCGTTAAAATTTTCTGGGTAATTTTCTATTATGCGTTACAGTTGCTCGTGCAATTGTTCCCTCCTCCAAACACCGTCTACGTCATTTGCCAGACTACATCTTATTAATGCTTTCCTAGGAACTGACAAACCATCTTGATCTACGATTGCGTTAACAGTATTGACACATTGTAGTGCTAATGGCATGTACCAGTGTCGAGTAGGGTGATTAAGCTTGCCCGATTCTGTACTATAGCTTCCTTTCATAATTCTTCTGTTTCGTTCTCGATCCCAAATTTTCCGCCATACTCCTTTGATTTCACGTATCGGAGTTTTGTCTAGAGGCTGTGTTAGATGAGTAGTATTAGGAGAGAATCTAAGCAAACTAATATTGATTTCATGTAGAGCAGCTTGAACTGGGTCGGATATGTTGTGACCAGGGCAGTTATCAAAGAATAGAGTCGATATTTCATTATTTGGCAAAGAAGTTATTGCTCTAGGCTCACGAAGATACTTTTCGAAAGTTGCATTGCCCGTCCATGCGCTTCATTGGGTTCTGTAAGAGACACCCGATACATTATCAGGACAACCAACAATAGGATAATTGGCATTCGCATTTCTAAAAATGAAAAAGGGAGCTTCGATTCGAGCATTAACACCCCCAGATAATCGTAAGACTTAAGTCATACCAATGGATCCAGATACAACGTCATGATAATCAATAATACTTTCTCCTCTCATTGCCACCATCTTATGGCTGTCGGAATCATAGAGGAGATGGGTTTCATCTAAATTTTCAATGTTGTTTTCATTCAAGGTGCCTTCTCCAAATTCTCTGCTCAACGTTCCTAGAGGATATGTTGTACATCTTTCCGAGTATTCAGTATAGGCCGCAGATCTTAATTTGTTACCAGTTTGAGATCGTATTACTATACCAAATCGTTCACAAAATCTCTCTGTAAACTTAAAATCAATCATTTCAGGTACTGGCTGTTCGGATACAGGATCTATGTACGGATCACCGTAAGAGAACGAATCTTGATTAATACCATGCCGTGCTACATCGCACAACGTCAATCGAGTTATTTTAGCTCCTGCATCTTTTAAGCGATAAAACTCATCCAGTGTGAATGAATGTAACAATATTACCCAAATTTGCCTCTTTCGCCCATGCCTTGGCATTGTTTTTAAGTAAAAACTTTCCTACCTACTCCTCGCAAGCTATGAGAAGTAATTGCACAAGGCATACAATCCTTCAAAATTTGCTCTCTGTTTGCCCACCACCTTTGAGCTTTCCTTCCTATTAGCCTGCTTGGACTTTGAACCATTCTTGTTTTTGAAAATTCGAGTGAATTCCGGGTTGTTGACAGCTTTCGAAGCAATTTGGAAATCAGTTCCATCATTCTGTACCGTTAACACCATCCAACGTGCAACACAACGCCTTTCGGCCAAAGTCGAAACGATTGGGCATCGTCGTGCCTCCATCACCTGCACTCCTATACTCAGACTGACTAAAACTCTCTATTAATACTCTGTCATAATATGTAATGATTACATGTATCTCGAAAGTGGAACGAAATCAGAAAAATGGACTTGAAAAATTACGTTTCAGAACCCGGGACTCTAATTGCACGGTTCACTGTACCGGGAATGCGAGAGTATTAAGACTAGATGAAAAAAGAGAAAATAGTTCACTACGGAATTAGCTGGAACCAAGAGCGAATTTTTCGGGATCATGAAGCGACCCAAGTGAAGTTGTGTTTGGTTTTGATGAATTTACCTGACGATGCAGTAGCGGTACTGATAGTTTAGCAGCGTTGCGGCAGGCGCTGCAGCTGAAGAGGCCACCGTCGGTGAGGAACACTTCGTGAATCACACTCTGGACACAGTTCGAATCTTCTGGGAATGACACTATGACAGTGAGTGTAGTCCGAAGCAGAAGCATCAATTTCTCACTACACAACATTGCAAGTCGGGTCGGCTGCGCTTCGCTGCTGTTCATAAAGCATGTCACTAGCCCTTACCATGGCACTAGGCCTTACCATGGCACTCGATATTGGCATCGAAGTCGCATTGAAGACAACGCGTATCATTTTACTGTACCAATCCAGACATATTAAACTCGACAAATGCCACGCTATTACGTCATTTAGCACTCTCAGAACAGTACCAAAATGGTTTCTCTGTTCGCTGCGGCTGTGCTCCACTTGGTTTCACGAATATGTGTAGATGGAGAACAGGTGAAAATTAACGATGTGCGTTCGATTCTACTGAAGCAGTGCAAGCACAAGCTACGATTTGTGTTAAATATTACTCTGACTAGTGCAGCATTGATTGGTTTCAGAAAAGACTGTGCCCGGTTGTCATCCGCATGTGTGATGACAGAATCTAAACAGCGGTTCTTCAAAATACTTGACTGAAAAGTGCCGCAAAACTTGATTCTCCTTGAGCTTTCTAGAAATTTGAGAACGGGCAACATACTGCTCCCGGATCTCAGGTCGGAGCAGGTTGAGTGAAAAGCGGGCTAGAACTTATTCTACAATATATGCTGCAAGTCAACTTAATCGACTTTTATGTTACAACCGATTCTAGCACATCGCTATTCGGGCCTTGGAACTATTCTATTAAAGATGGCACATTGAACAGCCTATTAGACTCGTAACTGACGTACGCTGTATGCAGACAATAGCACGAAATAAATTCCACACATATAGATTTGTGTTCCAGAAATCGCGAACTTTCTGAAATTAGCTCCGATTTTCAGTACGCCGCCGGTGGCTTAAAAATTCTTTCTAGCTGCCGACATTGGCTCCCATCTTCAACGCAGTTGAACCATTCCTCCTGAAGGTTCTCGAACTGACTTGCAGTGCCATTAACTTTATCTCTGGTGCAGGCGCGCTGGTGTGCTGACGTGGGAGAAACGAAGAAGTCAATCACAGGCAGCCTAACACGCCTTTGCGGGCTCCGATTCGTGGACCAGCTCAAACCAAGCCTACGGTAATATCAATCAGCCGCTCCCCCTTCAACGAATGCCCACAATATTGGTGGTAATGATCCTAGAAACACTTTCATGCCCATGAACTCACAATACTCGGGAGAAGAAGTAGGCCATGGTCGGCTAGGCACACCATATCGGTGTTTCGAACCGTTTTCTAGCATACACCACGCATATGGCCGTGCCAGAACGACACTCTACCCCACTGTACGTGCTCGCACCATTGTGAACAATTATCCTAGTACAATTTTCATGAACCCGAATTCACTTGACAGTGTGACCGACTTGGATGGAAAGTGTTCAGAATCTGCTCCGAAGCACACTTGGGCTCGGTCGCCGATTGTTTGTATTCATCAGAAGAACATTTGGGATTCAGAAATTCCGTAGAACACTCCGTAGAATTGTCTAGTGGAAGCGACTTGTCTAGCCCCTATCTGTACAATAACGCTCCTAATCAAGGTCCTGAAAGGAACACATTTCTACCATACACGCAAATTGAATCGCTGAGCAACGCAACCAGGCCTAAAACGAGACCAGTTCTAGTATGGGGGTCACACTCGGACAGCATCCCGAACACTCCTGCTAACATGAGACAAAGAAGCCCTCTTGCTAATGTTGCTCTTGTTGATTCTTCCAAGAAGAAGCCAGAATGCTCCAACAGGGGTCCCCGTTATTAAAGATCGCACAGTCGAAATTTGAATCATTCGACAACCGAGAAACCTCTGGAACATGAGCACTGCTATTTGTACAATAATGCTCATAATGGAGGTCTACAGAGTGCCGAAATTCTACCACACACGCAAACAGAGTCGCAGAGGAACGCAACCAGGCGTAACAAGAGACCAGTTATGGCCTGGGGGTCACCTTCGGGCCGCATCCCGTGCGATTATGCTAAAATGAGACAAATAAGCCCAGTTGTCTAAGTTGCTCGTTTTGGTTCCTCCAAGAAAAAGCCAGAAGGCCCTAAAGGAGGTCGCCGCTCTCAAAGATCTCACAATCGAAATTTGAATCATTCGACAACCCAGCAACCTCTGGAACATGAGTGCGACTTACGTCACTCCTTGCTTGTGAAGAAGCTCACCAAAATTCGCAAACTAGAAAAGCAACTCAAGTGTCTTTTCAAACGCGCAGGATTCAAGCCAACTAAAATCACACGCCCCACGCAGGTGGTTCGCTTTCACGACTTTTCGTTCATAGAATTCCGAATACCGAGATAGTGAACAAATCGATGGCGAAGATGGATGGGGCTGAATCTGGCGGAAACATTATCAAGGTAGAAAAATCCGACAGCAAGAAAAGTCGCGCAATGGCAATGTGCCGCAGCGCACAAGGTTCGTAGGGCGCCAAACGCGTTGAGATTGGCGTTCAAATGTTATGCCTCACGTGCCACCTCGAACGGGATTCCGGCGATCCGTATCATATAGCAGTTGCTCCACAAGTCGCCAAGGTGAAGAGCACTAATGCTGACTTTCTATCTTCAAGTTATCGATCGCTAACATCAGAGTATTATCCGTTTCCCCGGCATGAAAGAACCACAACTCAAACTGTGAGTTGAAGATGAATTAAACCAAGGTGACGCCTTGAAGTTGTTTTGACAGTTCAATATCGGTGGCATTCATGTGACGTTCATACCAACGGAGATTTTCTGATGAAGATTAGTCTACTATTCTCATTTTCTTTGCCAAGCCATGAAACGCCATGCTCTCCGTCGGTAATGACTTATTTACGACATCGAGAAATCCTTGATGCGAAAACAGCGGGGTTTATGTCCATTGTGTGGGCCGAGTTGGAATTGTGTATTTCACGAATCATGGACTATTTGAAGCTTAGCCGAAACCGGCTGTTCCACCCTCTTGGTATGACCTCCCTATTTTCCCGAGCGCCGGTGGACGAGAATCCTTCGGTACACCGGGAACCTCTGAAGCATGAGTGCATTTCGAAACGTTACGTGTTCCTGAAGTAACTCCCGAAATTCGGAAACTTCTAGCAGGAGCTCCGTAGCCTTTTCCGAGACGCAGATCGTAAACCAAGGATGTTCATTTCCCCTATAACATGCACGTCTTCAGCTACTTTGCATAGAGGAATTATCCAATACCGAAAAAGCGAAGAAAGCGATGTTAGAAATGTATGGCGCCGAGTTTGGCCGAAACAAAATCAGGGAATAGAAATCCGACATTGAGAAATCATCACACAACGGCAGTGTGCCGAGGAGCAGTTGGCTCGTAGGACGTCAAACTCCTTGAGATTGCTTGTTCACATGTTAGGCCTCTGCTCTCACCATGAGCACTATGCTCACAGCATGTATCGTCCAGCGGTAGCTCCGAAATTCGCTGAATTAAGAGTCATTATTGCTGAATTTCGATTGTTAAGATATGCCGCGTTTGCATTATGGCGTCATGGATCAACGATGGCACATATGAACCTGCTTTGGAATTGAGGATCCTTCGACACACTTGCAACTTCCGCAGCATGAATGCAATTTTAAACGTTCCGTGTTCCTGAAGTGACTTCCGAAATCAACAACTTCTAGCAGGAGCTCCGTAGCCTTTTCTGAGACGCAGATTTCAAAGCAACCAAATTCATTTTCCAAATAACGTGCATGGCTTCCGCTAGTTTGCATCAAGGAATTTACTAATACAGAAGTAATGAAGAAAGGAATAGTAAAAAGGTATGGCGCCGAGTTTGGCAGAAACAGAATCAGGGTAGAGAAACCCGACATTAAGAAGTTGTCGCACAATGGCAGTGCGCCGAGGAGCAGTGGGTCGATAGACGTCAACTTCGTTGATATTGGTTGGTCACGTGTTGAACCTCTGCTCTCACTATGAAAACTATGCTCACAGCATGTTTCATTCCGCGATAGCCCAAAAAGTCGCTGAATTAGGGTTCATTATTGCTGAATTTCGGTTTTTAAGATATGCGCCGCTTGCATTATGGCATCATGTATAAATGGTTTCAGATACAAAACAGGCATGGAATTGTGAATTGTGGATGAATCATGGTGATTTGACGTGCACAGTTTGTGCTGCTAGTTTAAGAGCAATTACGTTCGTGTTGGACTACCATCAATCGGGTTCCAAAGATGATGAATGGGTTGGTAATTCTCGCTCTATTCACCGCAATATGCAGCGCAGTGCACTTTGTCAGCAGCAGTCTATTCACATCATCAAGAAACAAGCGCTGCGCGAACAGAGGGGTAGATGTCGACTGCGCGGGTCATGTGGGAGTTGTGTATTCCATGAATCATGGACCGTTTCGAACACTACTGAAACCACTTGTTGTGCGCCCTAGGCAGCACGCAGTAGTGGCTGTATGCAACATACCAGACTCCGTTCCAACACTTGTTTCGAAGGTTGGCGCTAGCGCGTCTGTTGTTGTTTTTGTTCAAAATTCTGGTAATTTGAGAGTGCCCGCAGGTCAGCGGATTGTTATTTCTGAACCATTGTTACACCCACTGATTAGCGGAGTGATTGGTGAGCGTGCAGAGGTTGCGATACACATCATGGATAGTGGGAATGTATTATTGGGAGAGGGCGCGAGTTTATCAATCGAGAGCGGAACGGCTTTGGTCACCACACCTCTGCATACGAATGCTATTCGTTCGTCAGATTGTATCGAATTTACTGTTCGCGGAACGGCAAACGTTATTGGGAAATCGGCGGTACATGTACAACTGAGTGAAAATGCTCGTCTTCTCGATAGCGTCGTGGATACCCGTCTCGCGAACAATGCCAATATGGACATCATCGTTCAGGAAGCAGGTGCTATACATGGTGTTAGTTCAATCAAACTAGACCCAGGAGCGTTGTTGGTTAGTTCTCTAGTGCGAATCGAAAAAGCGTGTCAAAAAACCACCATGACGGTTTATGAACACAACGCAGCCAATCTTGCCACATCGAACGAGGTTTTTATGGATTCTCGTTCTTCTTTGATTGCCGGAGTCGTTGAACTAGGCGCTGGAACAGAAAATGTAGTCAACATCGTGCTTGAGAAATCCGCGAACGCAATGGTACAGAGGACAAAGATGGGGAATAGCACGCGTCTTTTGAGTTACATTGTACGCAGCAAAGGTGCAGTTCGAGTACACTCAAACTTGTCCGACTCTGCAAACATCCGTTGCTACCTGCAAGGAATCGTTCACGCCTCTAATAGAGCGAAATTAATAGGACAGCCACTGATTGTTGGATATGCAACCGGCAACGTGAGAT
>JAAUYH010083581.1_pt1 | contig 17782 bp, 13 predicted proteins | sample 7278061 | NCBI WGS metagenome assembly JAAUYH01 (sample SAMN14350203, study PRJNA611818) | marine sediment metagenome | isolation source: surface marine sediment (0.6m) | place: French Polynesia: Moorea | collected 2018-08 | reverse complement strand
CAAGTAGGTTTCTCAATGTCGCTGTTATAAACCTTTGAGCTTAATATTCTTGGCGGTTGTTCGAGGAGAAAAGAGTAATCATGCTTGAATCCTCTGGTTCTAATGTATAGATTTACCATAGTCGGTTAACCGTTCAAAATTTACTAACTTTTGCTAACAAAGTAGCAAAATGAAATCTTCTTGCTTCAACCAAGGCTGTCGGCAGCTACTTGTCCACAAGCTTGAGCTTGGTGGTGACTCCACCTACTTAAATTCATCGCTGCGTTCCAATCTCTATCGAGAAATGAACCACAGCCAACACACAAAAACCATCTATCCGATAGTTTCAATTCGGGATTATGCCAGCCACAGTTAGAACAGGTTTTACTAGATGGAAACCATCTATCGGCAATAATTAACTCACTGCTATATAATTTACACTTGTACTCTAGCTGTCTCCTGAATTCAAAAAATCCCATATCAGCTATAGCTTTTGCTAACTTGCCATTTTTCAACATCCCTGAGACATTCAAATCCTCAATTACTATCGTGCCGTGGTTTTTGGCTAAATAAGTAGTCAGTTTGTGTAATGTATCTTTGCGAATGTTGGCTATTTTGGCCTGTAGTTTGGCTATCTTTAATTGCGCTTTTTTCCAGTTATTTGAACCGATTAGTTTGTTACGATTCAACCATTGCAGTCGAGATAGTCTTTTTTCATAACGTTTATAGGCTTTTGCTCCCTGAAAACTGATACCCGTACTCAGATAAGCTAAAGTTTTTACTCCAAGGTCCACACCCACTACATCTACTGATTTAGTTGTGTCTTGGGGCTTGACTTCTACCTTGAAACTAATAAACCAACCCGAAGCTTGACGAGATATGGTTACAGATTTGGGTTTATATCCAAAAGGTAAACGCTCATAAGTTTTGATTACTCCGATAGACGGAACTTGAATTTTGTAGTGGTCTACTACTTTGATCGTTCCATCTAAAGTAAAGCTATCTTTTCTACCTTTCTTTTTGAACCTGGGTGGTTTTGAAACTTTCTTGAATGCCCTCGCCCATGCTTCTCTTAGCTGTCTGAGTGCAAATTGAGGAGCGCATTTGGATGATTCGTAATACCAAGGATACTTAGGCTTAACTATTGCTACTAACCATTTATGTAGGTCAATAGCAGAGGGAAACTTAATTTTGTCCTTTGGGTTGTTTTGATTGTGGTCTAGAATTTGCTTGGTTAAACCCAAACCCCAATTGTAAGCATGACGAGCTACGCCAGCGTGTTTAGCCATCTGCGTTCGTTGCTTGTTATTGAGCTTGAGTTTGGTTTTAAATCCTAGTAGCATGGATTCATTATACGACTTATTTACGTACAATGAAAAGACTAGAAGTAAAAATATCAGATGAAGAAGCACAAATCCTAGATACTTATTGTAAACAAAGGGAAAAGACTAAAACTGATGTTATTAGGTCTTATATTCGACAGCTAAAGCGAAAGGTAAAAAAAGTGAGCGATAGTTAGTGTTTAGCTAACTGTTAATTAACCTCTCTTGGCAATATTTCCATTAGCGATTTGTTTAAATCGAGGACCAGGTTTTTGTTGAGAAAGCTGATTAATTGCATTAGCCAGCAATCTATCAGTACGCAGCAACCTATCCCACAATCTGGTTAAAATTCCGCTATTCTGACGATTTTCTACGATTTGCTTGCAAATAGAATTAAGTAGTCCTATAGTTCCTAATGGTCTTCTTTCTGGTCGAGAATTACCAGGGTTGCGAACCAAGTATTCACAGTTAAGGGATAGTTGCCCATCTTTTTCCTCCCAGTTAGCGTTTGCTAGTTCTATACATCCGATAGTATCAACAGGGTGATATTCAATGGTATAAGTAGGAGGTTTTTGATTAACCATCTCAGGTATCCTTGCCAGCAGTCCTCTCCAGCCATTAGGTTGTGATGTTTCTGATTTTTCTACTTCTTGCTCTGACATTTCTTGCTTTGCTGCTTTAATCGCGTCAATATAAAAATTATGAATGCGATCATATAATTGTTTACTTTTATCGTTTTTGCCACCATTATCGTCAAAATAGGTTTCGCATTTAACTGGAACAAAGAGTAGCAAACCCGATTCTCCCTTAGACCATCTTCCCTTAGCCCAATCTCTGATTAATTCTTCTACTTCCCAGACTTGTAACAATTGTCTTGAGGATTTTGCTCTCTCTCTATTGTCGGCTTCGATTATTAGATTGGCATCGATCGGTACTATAATAATCGAGCTATTATTAATCCATTCTTGGCACTTTTTCCAAGTGGTTTGACCGATATCCCCTTGAGGAGGTTTTTTCAACCAGCCACCAGGATAGTCTAAAATAGCTAAACGCAGTTGTGCTTGATTTCTTTCTTGCTTTCCAGCAGCGATAGTCATTTGCAAATCAAAAATGAACGGATCTGCTGTCCCTGTACCTGTTGGATCGAAGGTACAATAATCTAGTCCCGATCTTATATCTAAGATAGTCTCTTTAACCCTTTCCTTGGTGAGACTGATACCATCTTGGTCTTTAAAAGGAGCGATCGAAACATGGGTTTGAGCTAAAGCTGCTTTAGCTTCGTCTAATAAAGCAGCAATAATCGAAGTTTTACCGACTCTAGAAGGAGCGATCAGACCAATTTTATAGAAAAATATGTTTTTAGATTCATCATTCACATAGTTTCCAAAATTTAGTCCACTCGCTTTTTTGTTCATGCTTGTTATATTTCCCAAGAACTATTTAGTAATTGTTTGAGGTTGGTAACGGCTTGTTCCGTCCTTTTTACTATCGCGTGATTATTTTCGATCGCCTGAAATTCCCTTGTCCAAATTTCATTGGAATAGGATGAAGCAAAATCGAAAAATTGTTCATCTACGTCTGTAGCTCTGACCAAGCTGTCTCCAAATTTAATAGCAGCAGAATAGAGAATAGTAGAGACAAAAGGTTTTTCTTTCAATCTTTTTTGAACTGCGAAAGATGTTTGAATTATTCTCTGTGAAACTATATCTAATACTATCTTAGTCACTTGCTCATTTTTATACGAAATATTATTAAAATTGAATTCTTCTGGCTCTAATTTTTGAGTTTCTTCGATCAATCTTGGTAACAAGTGACTTTGAAAAATCGCATTTTCCTTACCGCATTTCAAAAGATATTCTGTAGCTTCTCGCAAAGCGGGAAAAGGATCGCCAATTCCTTTTCCTCCCAAAAGTAACAGGAATTTCTCTAGAGCTTCTTTACCTGTTGGGGTTTCTTCAATTAAATTTCCTGTGCAAGCAGATATTATCTCGCTTATACTTTTCCACAATTGCTCTATTTTAGTTTCAAAATATCCGTCTAGTTGACTATAGGTATTGGTCAAATAAGTACGAGCGCGGTTAATTTCTTCAGTAGCAAAAGGATCTACTTTTAGATCTTCATCAAATTTCCCTTGAGCTTTTTTGAACCATTCTTCTTCCCCTTTTCCTAATCCATTTTTAGCCCAAGCATAAATTTCTTGATGTTTGTTTTCAATCGCTTCAATGAGTTCTTGATCTATAATTGTCCCTTCGTCTTTTTCGGCTTGGATTTCTTGTGCTAATTTTTCAATTTCTTTTCTTAATTTACCTGCTAACTCGGCTCTTAAAAGCTTGGCTTTTTGAAAAACCTTGCCTTGTTTACTGGTTTGGGAAGGAAATGTTCGTAGAGATGTTTCTAATTCATTGATCGCTATGGTAATTTTTTCTATAGTCCCTTGCCATTGAGTGAGGCTAGAATCTATTACTTCCTTATCCATCACTGGAAGGCGATCAATTAGATGGTTTAAAATGGGTACTAAGACTTCTTCTCTGACGTTGTTGGAGTCTTTAGCATCGCAAGTAAGCACCTGATAGCGACTATTAGGTTTGTTTTCGTTGAGTTGTTTGTGAATATCATTGATTAATATTTCATAAAGCCCTTTGTCGTCTTGTTCTCCGTGGTTAACGACGATAATTACAAAGTCTCCCAATCTAGAAATTCCTTCTACTGATTTACTGATTAAATTCAGTGCTTTTCTGTCTTTTCCTCCCCAATAAGATGATTGTGGGGTAGGGCGTAAAATCAGCAAAACTAAATCTACTTCGTTTTTTAGTCCTTGTACATGATGTTCTTCTGCATCTACATTTACTTCTCCCAATCCAGGTAAGTCTATTAACATGAACTTTTCTACATCTAGTAGAAAAGAACATTGAATCTCAATATTTTTAACTGCTAAATAAAGACGAGAACAATTGGAAGCTTTTTCTTCTTCTTGTGTAGGATATGCTACCCAAGGGCGCAATTGGGTTAAGTCTTCTATGATTTTAGTCCTACCAGTAAGATGCTTTTCGTAGGAAGAAAGTGCAGCTTGCATCTGTTGGAGGCGAACTAACAACTCAACATTTTCATCTGTTGCTAGTTCAGAGCTACTATAGTCAAAGTTTCTAAAATCTTCCAAAGAATTAACTACAGGTAGATTTAATTCTCGATGAAATGGTTTAATTATTTCGTTAAGAAAAGTTATTTGATCTTGTAAGCTCAGAATCGCCTTGCGCTCGTGACTGTGACGCAAACGACTACGTACCGCAGTTACAGGAATTCCTTTTCCTGTCGGTATTGCTTCTTCTGGTAGATTACCAATAGTTTGCAGTAGAGTACTTTTTCCTACTCTGGCTTGTCCACTACAGCCTATAGTTACTGCTTGACGAGCCAGACGATTTTTCCCATTTTCTAATCGATCTAGAACCAAAACTATCTCCCCAGCCCAAGAAGCGGATGCACTTTCAAATTCTTGGAGACGAGATTTTAATTCGTTTGTTACTTGAGGATGTTGTAAAAGATTATCTAAAGCAGCTTTTAATTCTTTAATTGCTCCATTTATGTAGTTAATATTCTTAATATATCCCTCAATAATAGGAGCTTGTTTGCCTCTTTCTTCGATTATATTGTCTATGAGTGGACTGAGTTGGTTAAGTCGCATTATGGCTTTTCAGTAAATGTTGACTATCATCGAAAATTGTAATCAACAGACTGAAAAAATCGACAAAGCAGTGTGATTGATTACCCTATAAATAGCTATCAATCTTGATAACAAATTTCCCTAAAGTAATCAAGTATCTGTTAAAACAGTTATCAAAAACTATTAATTTAGTCTAACAATTTACTTCTTTTGCAGCACGATACAGTAAAGAATGAAGATAAACTAGAGATGACATATCCTTGCTGTAACCTCCACCTATGACAGTCGCAACAGGATAACCAGCAGCTAGACAACTAGTTAATACCATTCTTTCTCGACGATAAATACCCCAGTCTGTCAAAGCTAACTTCCCCAAGCGATCGCCTACGTGGGTGTCTATTCCTGCATCATAAAACACTAAGTCGGGTTTAACCTCAGATAATAAGTCTGGCAGATGTTTCGCTAGTATTTGTAGATAACCATCGTCATCCATTCCCACAGGAAGGGGTATATCAAGATCGCTTTGTTGTTTCTTTCCTGGAAAATTGGCTTCGCAGTGCATGGAAAAGGTAAAAACACGGGGATCATCGCGGAAAATATAAGCAGTACCATCTCCCTGATGTACATCTAGATCGACAATTAAGATTTTCTCAACTAAACCTTTTTCCAGTAATACTTTACAGGCGATCGCAATATCGTTAAAAATACAAAATCCCGAACCATAATTAGGAAAGGCGTGATGTGTCCCCCCAGCAGTATTACAAGCCAAACCCTGTTTTAAAGCTAGTTGTGCTGTCAAAATCGTACCACCCACTGCAATACGAGTACGTCTGGCTAAAGCTTCACTCCAAGGTAAACCAATACGACGCTGTACCCTATATTCTAAAGTTCCCTCACAATAACCTTTAACATAATCGGGATCATGTACTAAACCAATGTCTTCAGGGGATGGTAATTGCGGAGTATAAATATTTTCGGGTTTAACTATGCCATCTCTTAAGAGTAAGTCTCGCAGCAGGGCAAACTTTGCCATTGGAAAGCGATGGGTATCTGGTAAAGATGCAACATAGTCTTCATGGTAAACAATACAGAAATCCATTAGGCTTGGGGATTGGAGATTGGGTAATAGGTAATAGGTAATAGGTGATTTATATTTCTAATATTTTCTGGCAGTAGGCAATTAATCTCGTAATGCGATCGCCGATTGTTTTGAGGCGACTTTCTCTGGTGCTAGCTTGACGAGAAGAAGCTAGAAATAGCATATCTGTACTTAATAAGCGAAACTCTCGTTGGATTTCAGTTTGTAGCGATCGCCATAAAGAAATCACTTTAGTGTCTAATTCCTGATCTGTCAAAGTCATAATTTCTTGTTGAAACCACTGCTGTAAATCAGGAAATTGTTTTGTCATCTCATTTACTTTGTCAACAGGGTGATTGCAGATGGCGAGGTTTCCTCGCTCTGCCTCACCGTCAGGATTTACACCAGAATTTTGCCAGTGATTTAATAAATTCAAGAATTCCTGATATGCTTTTTTATGTGTTGTAGATAACATTTAATTTCTATTTTTGTAATCTATAAAACTTTCTTTCCAAATTAAGGTAAAATTTTGCTAAGTAGGCTTGATTTATTGACTATTATTTGGCACTAATCACGGCTTATACCTAATCAACATCTTTAAATAACTATATAGATTTTGGCAAGAGATACCTACTCTAATACCAAAATAAAGAATTAAATAATTTGAGTAGCTATCCTTGGTACCTAAATAATCTTGGTTAATTTCTCTATAAATAAATTAAATAAATCAATACCGCTAAACTTAGGGCTAATTTGTTTGTTTCCTTAAGTTATTCTCTCCCACAACCCTCAACTCATACCCTTGCCACTATGACTGCTACCTCTATCTTGGAAAGTCCTGTTAATCATTTTCAACTTCCTAGCTGGTTACAAGAATGTATGCTTAAGCAACAGTCTGACCAAGCTGATGAACACATAGACTTAATCTGTCGCGCCTTTAATTTTGCCTACCAACTCCACGAAGGTCAATATCGTAAGTCTGGTGAACCCTACATAGCCCATCCTGTAGCTGTTGCAGGGCTATTAAGAGATTTGGGGGGAGGTGATGTTACGATTGCTGCGGGGTTTCTTCATGACATTGTAGAAGATACAGAAGTTACCCCAGAAGAGATTGAAGAACTTTTTGGTGCAGATGTTCGGCGACTAGTAGAAGGAGTTACCAAACTCTCGAAATTTAATTTTTCTAGTACAACTGAACGGCAAGCAGAGAATTTTCGGCGGATGTTTTTGGCGATGGCAAAAGATATTCGCGTCATCATTGTGAAACTAGCAGATCGCCTTCATAATATGCGTACTCTAGAACATCTCAAACCAGAGAAACAACAGCGCATCAGTCTTGAAACTAGAGAAATCTTTGCTCCCCTTGCCAATAGATTAGGGATTGGACGGTTTAAATGGGAATTAGAAGATTTATGTTTTAAATACCTAGAGCCAGAAGATTATAACAAAATCAAAGTTCTTATTTCCGATCACAGAGATGCTCGCGAAGCCAGAATCGAGCAAATGACCGAAATATTGCGATCGCGCCTACACAAATTGGGAATTAATATTCTAGAGCTTAAAGGCAGACCCAAGCATCTTTATGGCATTTATCAAAAAATGCAGCGACAAAACAAAGAATTTGAAGAAATTTACGATATCGCTGCTATCAGGATTATCGTTGAAACCAATGAAGAGTGTTATCGTTCCCTAGCGGTAGTTCACGACGCTTTTAAACCCATTCCAGGTAGATTCAAAGATTATATCGGATTACCCAAACCCAATCTTTATCAATCCCTACACACCACCGTTGTCGGGCTTAATGGTCGTCCTCTAGAAGTCCAAATTAGGACAATAGAAATGCATCACATCGCAGAATACGGGATTGCTGCTCACTGGAAATATAAAGAAACAGGCTCTAGTGACACCCAAATCAATTCTGATGATGAGAAATTTACCTGGCTCAGACAGCTATTAGACTGGCAAAATGACCTCAAAGACGCTCAAGAATACATCGAGAGTCTCAAAGATAATCTATTTGAAGATGATGTTTATGTGTTTACTCCCAATGGAGATGTCCTAGTTCTGGCTCAAGGTGCAACTCCAGTAGATTTTGCCTATCGCATTCATACTGAAATTGGCAACCACATGAAAGGAGCAAGAGTCAATGGACGTTGGTCAGCCCTCGATCTCCCCTTAAGTAATGGGGATATTGTGGAGATTATTACCCAAAATAACAGTCACCCTAGTTTAGATTGGCTTAACTTCGTTGTTACCCCTACCGCCCGTAATCGCATCCGTCAGTGGTACAAACGCTCGCGTCGGGAGGAAAATCTCGCTCGCGGACGAGGGCTGTTAGAAAAAGAAATGGGCAAAACTGGCATAGATTCCCTACTCAAATCTGAACCAATGCAGATAACCGCCCAAAAATGTAACTACCAATCCGTAGAAGACCTTATAGCAGCCCTAGGATATGGAGAAGTAACTCTAAATCATGTAGTTAACCGTCTGCGAGAAGTTATTAAAGAAGAACAACCAGTAGAACAAGTAACTGAGGAGCAAGAGATAGCAAGCCTATCTTCTACTGTAACTACTGAAGTTCCTCAATCCAAAGGTAGTAAATCTCCCATAGCAGGAGTGGAAGGACTACTGTATCACCTAGCAGGTTGTTGTAAACCCTTACCAGGAGAACCAATTATTGGAGTTGTCACCCGTGGCTCTCGCGGTATTTCCATTCATCGTCAAGGTTGTACCAATGTGGAACAGATACCAGGAGACAGATTAGTTCCTGTGAACTGGAATCCTATTGACGAAAAAGGAAGATCTCTAACCTATCCTGTAGATATTCAAATCGAAGCTATTGACCGAGTGGGAGTTCTCAAAGATATTCTGTCTCGTTTTAGCGATCAAAATATTAACGTCCGTAATGCAGGAGTTAAAACTAGTCCTAACAAACCTGCCCTAATTTCCCTCAGTATTGATATTCGCGATCGCCAACAATTTGAATATACAATCAATAGGGTCAAAAATATGAGTGACATCCTCAATATTCGTCGTGTTAGTCAAGGAGATAATTAAGTTATTGATTAAGCATACCTTCTAATAAGAGACTATTGTAATGATTTGTATCCTCGATTAAATTAGTAATAGGCAAAGTTAAAGGTATAAGGAGAAGTTTGTGTTAGGAAATGCCTCTCGTTGGCAAAAACTTAGTACTAGGCTAAGTTTATTGCCCAATCTGAAACAGAAAGCACTGTTAAAACTTGCTTACTCTTTACTATCTTTGACTCTATTAAAGTCTCCTGCAATGGCAACAGGTGAAGTATTAGGAGTGGTCAAAAGCCGTGATAATGCTAGGCAATGGTCACAAATTATTAGTCGTTTAGAACGAGTAGGAATTAAGTACTGTATTGTCGAAACTGCCAATTGGAAAACAGAACCAGACTTAGGGAATATTCGGGTTTTGTTTTTGCCCAGTATTGAAACTCTGAATGCAGTACAGGCTAATATCATAGAGCAATGGATGAATCGAGGCGGTCAAGTAATTGTCTCAGGGCCGACTGGGAATTTATCCAGATCCGAAATTCGTTCTCAATTACGCTCCTTATTTGGTGCATATTGGGCATATCCCCTTTCTTCTGCTTCTAATTTAGAACTTACCCCCAACAGTCCCCCAGAATGGTTTGGTCGCGAACAACTGCAAAAGAGCCTCATGGGTGCAGTACTTTTTCCTTCTGATTCTAATAGTCAAACGGCTGCAGTCTGGCTGGATGAAAAAGAATCACCAGCAGCTATAGTAACAGATAACTCTACGGTTTTAGGTTGGCGTTGGGGAGTAGAAGCCGTTGCTGATGCCAATTTAGATGCAGCCTGGTTAAAAGCAGCTCTCAATCGCTACGGAATTAGTACCTACGGGAAGTTTACTCCTACTAGATACACTCCTGCTACTTCCTGTCGTCCTCGTGGAATTCCCCAACAAGAAGAACCCCAACAACCTTTTATTCCTGGTTGGCAACTAGAACGTTCTCAGTCTTCCATTAATTCCATCCAAGGTATTAATCTTTCTTCCTCTAAAATTCAGGCAATGACTCAAGAATTGGAGGGTTTGATTGGTCGCTTTGAAAGTACCTTACTTACCGCAGATGCCCTTGAAAGTAACCTAGACCTTTCCACTAGTAAGGCGATCCAACAGTTACTCAGTCAAGATATCAAAAGTAAGCAAGAACTGGGCAAGCAAGTTAAAATTTCTCGCTATCGAAATGCCCATCAAGCACTACAAGAAGCCAGAAATAAACTCAGCAAATTTTCTTCCCTAGTCAAAAAAGGTATGTCTGCCCAAGCTCAAGCACAATGGCTAGAAGCAAAGCGGACTCTTTGGGATAATTATCCTACAGACCGTAAAGTATCTCAGGCAGAAATTCGCGCTGTTTGGCTCGATCGCGGAACTATTGTTAAAACCAGATCGGAATCAGATTTAGCCAAAATCTTTGACAATATGGCAAAAGCAGGAATTAATACAGTTTTTTTTGAAACTGTTAATTCTGGCTATACTATTCACCCCAGTAAAGTTGCACCTGAACAAAACCCCCTAGTAAGAGGCTGGGATCCTCTTAAAGCTGCAGTCAAACTAGCTCATGAACGAGGTATGGAATTACACGCTTGGGTGTGGGTTTTTGCAACAGTTAATAAACGTCATAATACTATTCTGAATCAGCCAGAAGACTATCTTGGTCCAGTTCTGTCTCGCTATCCTGATTGGGTAATGACAGATCGAAAAGGAAATCGTTTTTCACCTATTTCCGGTAAAGCTTTTCTAGATCCTGCCAATCCAGGAGTACAACGCTATCTAACTTTACTGTTAGAAGAAATTGCTACTAATTATGACGTAGATGGAATTCAATTAGACTATATTCGCTATCCTTTTCAAAATCACGATGGCTCGATTAACTTTGGCTATGGAATTGCAGCCCAACAAGAATTCCAAAAGCTCACAGGAGTTGATCCGATTAATCTAAGTTTAAGTGACCCTTTATGGTCCCAGTGGACAGGATTTCGGATTAGGCAGGTAGATAATTTTGTCGCTTCTGTATCTCAAAGACTTAAGCAACAAAGACCTGATTTAATCTTATCTACTGCTGTTTTTCCCATGCCTCGCCATAAACGTCTCAACAAAATACAGCAACATTGGGAAGAATGGGTGAGACAAGAATGGATTGATATGTTAGTTCCCATGACCTATGCCTTGGATGCAGAACAGCTAACCCAATTAACCCGTCCTTTATTTGAGCAGAAAAACTTATTGGCTCGGAGAAACGAAGGTACAGCTTTACTACTACCTGGAATTCGTCTTCTCAATGTACCAGATATTGTGGCAGTAGATCAGATGCAGTTACTCAGAGGCATGACTACTCAAGGGTTTGCTTTTTTTGCAGCAGAAAACTTTAATTCTAGTTTGGTTAAGATTTTTAGTCGCACTAATGGCAATACCAATAAACAACAACCCCAACCTTTGCCTCATCGTAAACCCTTTCAAGCGGCTTTATCTCGCTACAAACGGTTACAAAAAGAATGGAACTTTGTTCTGAGTAACAATCAAGTATCCATGAGTGAAAGTACTCTTAAGGAGTGGGGGAGACAAGCTGATGAATTAGCATCGGTTTTAACAAAATTGGCTGATGATCCTTCTCAAAGTCGTCTTCTTTCTGCCAAACTAACTCTTTCTTCTTTGCGTCGCAAGTTTCCCCGATGGCTTAAAGAAGATAAAACTATCAGCCCTTATCAAGCTGCTGTTTGGGAAAATAACTTAGCTTCTTTGGAGCGATTGCTTAGTTACGGCGATAGTAGAGTGTTAAAGGATCACTAAAGACGCAATTATTGCTCAATCCTTTCTAATTATTAATTTAGTTAGGTTTTACAGATATGGAACGACGTTCTTTACTCAAATGGCTAGCAGGTTTTACTGTGGGGCTTTTACTTTCCTCTCAAACCAATGCTCAAGAGAAAACACCAAAAAGCGATCGCTTGGGTAAATTATTGCCGTTGAGAACTTTGGGACGTACTGGCGAAGCCGTAACCATGCTTGGTGTAGGAGGGTCACATCTAGGTTCCTTGAGCGAAAGAGATGCACAAGCAACCATTGAAATCGCGCTACAAGGTGGCGTGCGTTTTTTCGATACGGCTGAAATGTATCAATCTGGTGGTAGTGAAACTCGTATGGGCAAATTACTAACTCCTAAATATCGGGATGTTATTTATCTCATGACCAAAACCACAGCTCGTAATGCTAAAGATGCTCGCCGTCATTTAGAAGAGTCTTTGCGTAGATTGAATACTGATTATCTTGACTTGTGGCAGGTTCATGCGGTAAGAAGTTCTAGAGATGCCGATGAGCGCATTGCTAATGGAGTGTTTGAAGTAATGGCAGAGGCAAAAGAATCTGGTAAAGTCCGTCATATTGGTTTTACCGGACATCGTCAGCCAGAAGGGCATCTGAGAGTATTAGAAAAGTCTGATATTTTTGATACTTGTCAAATGCCCATTAATATCACCGATCCTAGCTATTCAAGCTTTATTAAACAAGTACTACCAAAATTAGTTGAACGAAATATTGGCGCGATCGCCATGAAATCTTTAGCCAATGGAGGCTTTTTTGGTGGTTCTTCTCATGGACAACATGGAGACAATCCGAAAATTGTGCCTAATCGAGTTAGTATTGCTGAAGCGGTTCATTTTGCTTGGTCTCTGCCTGTGAGCGTCTTAGTTACAGGGTTTAATAATCCACAACAGATGCAGGAGAAAATCGATCTAGCTAATTCTTTTGTGACGATGGATGAACAACAGCGTCAAGATTTAATCGATAAAGTTGCTGATTTAGCAGGAAGGCGGGTTGAATTTTACAAGGCATAAAACCATAAACCTCGTCCAGTTTGAGATAGCTGTTTATATTTTTTTTTCATATTCTTATTAAAAAAAAGATTTTGGTAAATTAGCTTTTCTCCACTTTTCATAATCAGATAATTTTGGGGGTGGTTAATTTTTGTCCTTTATTTTTTTAGGTCATAAAACTTAATTTAATTTGAAATTATGAAGTTTAAGTTAAGGATTGCCCTCGACTGTACAACTGTTCAATATCATAGGAATAGCTACAAGGAAACTTATATTCTCCTAAGTCCTCACTGAGGCAGGATTATTCATGGCATCAACTCAAAATGTAAGGTTGTATCTTGCCTACTGGTTTCAGTTGGGCAAAAAGTTGGTGCTGGCTAATGGTCGAGAACTATTATTGCCCAAACCAGTGATGGAGGGAGGTAGGTATTCTCGGCAGTTTGAAGAGTGCTGGCAAAAGATTGCTGACCTAGAAGGAAAAGACTGCTATCTAGAAGGAACAGACACTACGATTCACGCCCTACTTTCCTCTGCCTGGGATATATATCCTTGTGCTAGATGTGACATGCCTGTTGCCAGAATTGAGTTGGGACTACCGTCGATTCTGTGCCCCTGTAGCGACCTTCTATATTGGCCGAACTTAGAGTTACCAGTACCACGATCGCCTGTTAAGACGAACAATCATTTAACTCGGATTAAAAATCGTCTTGATAACTCTCAATTATCTTGAATCCTAGCCACCACCAACAATTGTCACTATTTCTAAGCGATCGCCATCTTGCAATTGAGTATCAGCCCAATATTGACGATGTAGAATTTCTCCGTTATATTCCACTGCGATTAGGCGAGGATTGAGATTGATTTGAGTCAAAAATTCTGGCAGTATAACGGGGGCAGTGAGGGAGTGAGTTTCTCCATTAACTTGGACTGTCATTGTAGTGTTAGTTTCTAGCATAAAATTTAGCGAGATTTGGACTGCAACAGAGTGAGAAATTGACGGGTGATTAAACTCGGTTGTTCTGCTTGCATAATAGCGCGAACTACAGCGACTCGTTCTACTCCTGCTGCCAAAACTTCGTTGATATTAGATAAGTCTATTCCCCCGATAGCAAACCAAGGAATAGGGCAATTTTTTACTACATAACTGATATAGTCATAACCTGCTGCTGCTTTTCCTGGCTTAGTGGGAGTTTTATATATTGGGCCTACTCCTACATAGTCTGCACCTTCAGCGATCGCTTTAGTTAACTCTTCTATATTAGTTGTAGAACGACCAACAATCTTTCCTGAACCTAAAATATCTCTAGCCAAAGCAATAGGAATATCCTGTTGTCCGAGATGCACCCCATCAGCATTAACAGCTAAAGCAATATCAACGCGATCGTTCACAATAAATAAGGCATTGTATTGATGGCATAGTTGACACAATTCTTGAGCCATACCCAAACGCAAATTATCATCTCTTTCTTTGTCTCGATACTGAACTAAGGTTAAACCCCCTTGTAAAGCAGATTCTACAATGGAGAATAAATTCTCTTCAGGAGAAGTTACTAGATAAAGATAGGAATTATTTAGTTGTTGATAACGACGATTATTTAATAAATTACTTTCTAAAGTGTAGACTCGATAACGCATTTGTTTACAAATTGCGCCCATTTGAGGATGATAGAGTTTGCCATATTCCTCTAATACTCTTAAAGCTTCTTGGGTGCGACACAAATTAGCTTGTAATAGAGATTCGACGCTGTTTCTAACTTCTTCTTGTGGATGGGATAATTCTGTTCCCACATCAGTAGGAGTATTTCTCGCTTGGCGGATTTCCCAATTATGTAATCGTGCTAATTCTTGTCTGATATTTTTACATTCTTCTGCCAGAGAACCATTATCTAAACCAAAACGACACCATTCCTCGATGATCCGTAGCCCCTCCCTAGCTCGGTCTAAGTTAGCATCTAGTATGCGGTATACAGCTTGATACATAAACATTTATCTTAATTGTAATTTTATATGGCGTTGTTGAATAGGTTAAAGATAAACCCTGTTAGTAGTTTTAGGGTCAAGGCATTGCCTTGCCCGTACAGTTCTCGATTTTAGTCTTGCTATCTTATATGCCATTATCACCAATTCAGTAATTCCAAATTTCATAATAATTCTCAAAAGTTAACGTTCGACATATTTGTCTGAATTGGGAAAGGAGCAAGGGAAAAAGTTAAATTTTATTAATAAGCCTTTAACCATAAAAGTATCTATCTAGCTATTTTTTATAAATGGTATGATACAATTAAATTGCTTAAATTAAACCCAGATTCCGCAGATAAATTAAGAAAAATAAATTAAGAAAAAAATTTATCAACTTTGTTTTAAACCCCCTTCTACCACTGATCTTTCCCTTACATCTGTATGGCTTTTGCCAGATTCAACTAAATAGTGTAGAAAAACCTCTTGCTCAATTTGTATAACTTCTAGTAGTTGTAATTTAATTCCTTGAGACTGGAAAAAGCCAATTCCTGCAACTGGTGTAGGGGAATTATGCCCTCCTAAAATCAACGGACAGACTGTTAACCATAATTCATCAATTAAATTTTCTTGGAAAAGAGAAGCTACTAATTCTCCTCCTCCTAAAATAGCTAATTTGTTAATGCCTAATTGTTTAAGTCTATTAAGAGTTACTTCCCAATGATTATAGTTAGGTTTGGTCTTAGATGACTCTATCACTAACACTCGCTCAAATTCTGGTTTATATTGCCACAATTTAGCACCAATTTCTGTGGTGATTAACCAACGGGGTATGGGTTGGCGAAAAAACTTGAGTTGGGAGTCAAACTTTCCTGAAGCAGAACAAACAATATGAACTGGTTGAAGGGGTTTTTGTTGTTCTTGTCTCCACTGTAACAGTTCAGGGTTGGTAATAGATAAACTAGTACCGTAAGCTCGAAGTGTTCCAGCACCAAAGATAACTCCATCCGCTAAAGCTATTTGTTTTTCTAGATGATTTTTATCTGCTATTGAACCAAATCTTGCTGCTGAACGCTGTTTATCGGCGATTTTGCCATCCGCAGTCATAGCCAAAATTAGGGTGGTTTGGGGTCGTTGTTCCATCTATTTCTATCTGCTGAAGCAAATATAGATATTATTGAATAAACTGGAAACAGATTCAACGCTAAAGCCCTTGTTATGGCATTTGGTCAATCATCTTTTCGTCGCATACTACTTTCACGGTTACTCTTGTTAAGTGTACCAGTACTGTTAATGGGAGTTTACCTTACTTATAGAAAAGCTCGTTCCGCTTTTTTAGAGACTGCTAGAAAAAATTTAACCGAAAGTGCGATTCTGAAAGGAGAAAGTATTTCTCAGTCTATTGAAGCACTGAGAACAAACTTGGCTAATGCTAGTGATGCGGAAGCCTTAAAATCTAATTCTTTAGAAGAGCGGTTGACTTTCGTAAGTCAACTTAAAGAAATTTTACCGACAAATATTTTATGCACTCAATTGACTGACTTAGTGACAAATAATATTGTCATTAATACTTGTGGTGAAACAGCAGACTTAAGTGATAGCTCTTGGCATAGCCAAAGACAAGACTTAATAAAGAATTTAGAGCAGATAGATATTGATTTTATTTTACCTACTCAGGATTTGTCTGCTGACAATAGTATTAATCAAAGTAAATTATTAGAAGATCAGCATCAGCTTATATTATGGTTAAGTGCACCTGTATATGACCGCCGAGGTAATTTACGTTATGCGTTGAGTGTCAAGTCTTCCATTTTAAGCCAAGAAAGAGTTAAACCAGGCTCTTTTGGCGGTTATTCTGTAGTTATAGACCAAGAAGGAGTTATTCTGGCTCATCCTTCTATTGAGCGAGTCGGGTTAAATATTAGCCAGCTGCCAGATGTGCAGCGATTATCTAGTTTATTACGAAATGCGATCGCTGGTAAAACGGATTTTCTACATTTGTTTTATTTCGAAAAAGATGCCGTTGAGTTAGTAGCCGGATACACTTCTATTGATAGTCCGATTACAGATAGTCAAGCCAAAAAATGGGTTGTTTTGGCAGTAGCTCCTTTGGATACGGCGTTGTTTCCTCTAAAAGATATTCGCCAGATTTTAGTGGTCATGACAGTTGGTTTGATTATAGTCAGCTCCTGTGCCAATTTATATATATCTAAAGAGTTAGCTCTTCCTTTGGAGCAAATTCGAGATTATGCCTTAAAAGAAGAGCATTTGCAATCTAGCGATCGCTTACCAGAGAATTTTCAGATTCGGGAGTTTAATCAACTTTCTCTGGCGATTAACGAAATGGTAACAAGGTTAAGGTCTTGGGGAGATGAAATTATTACAGCTTGGAAAGAAGCTAAAAATGCTAATCAAATCAAAAGTGAGTTTTTGGCGACAACTTCTCATGAGCTAAGAACTCCCCTTAATGGCATTATTAATTGTATTCGAGTTATCAAAGAAGGTTATTGTGATAGTAAAGAAGAAGAATTAGATTTTTTAAATCAAGCAGACGAAGCTGCTATTCATCTGTTAGGGATTATTAATGATGTTTTAGATATTTCCAAAATTGAAGCAGGAAGGCTATCTGTATTATTAGAAAGAGTTGATTTAGGAAAATTAATTAATGAAATAGTTGATTTACAATTAGTTCCGATTCAACATAAAGGTTTGACTTGCCAAACTCCTACTTTACAAAATAAAATTTATGTTCAAGCAGATAGAGCTAAACTCAAACAAGTTTTAATTAATATCATTGGTAATGCAGTTAAATTTACTGACTCTGGCCATATCGCAATTAAAATAGCAATAAATTCAGAATATAACATACCTAAAGCTGCTTCAGATATCTTATCTACTTATGAAAATTATCCTGTTGCCTATGAT
>JAAUYH010143167.1_pt1 | contig 17788 bp, 18 predicted proteins | sample 7278061 | NCBI WGS metagenome assembly JAAUYH01 (sample SAMN14350203, study PRJNA611818) | marine sediment metagenome | isolation source: surface marine sediment (0.6m) | place: French Polynesia: Moorea | collected 2018-08 | reverse complement strand
GTTTTATAGGTTTCTTGATCGGTGTGGAACTCGCCTTTATAGCCAACATCACTTGGTTTAAAGATAGAAGTTTGCGGCATAACAGTACTGCATCTAGTCCTGCTGTCCGAATTCGTGGCGGTTAGCTTGCCACAGACATCGTGCAGCAGTGCTGTTAAGGCTAGAGTTCGTTAGGTTAAAAGTAGTATAATTAAAAAGCTAGGTTGATCATATTACACACCAGATTCCCGTTAAGGTTTAATACAAACATAGGAAAGTAGGTGTTATGACAGCTAGATATCAGAACTACCTCTAGTCCGTTACAGATAGTCCCAGGACCGCTCGTGATACATAGTGGAATCGAGAGCAGAAAGTAGAGATGGATGTATGGATTCAAGGGAAGACAGCAGTGAGCGAGGGAACAACAGTCAGAGGAGTGAGACAAATGGATTGTCAAGTTTTAAGAGGATTTGAGCGTAGTCCAAACGAGAGGCGGAACGCACGAGCGCATTTTTGCGCAGATAATAGGGGAATAGTGAACAAAACAGCTACACAGAAGATGGCGGCTCAAGGACAGTCGATATGTATGTGAGTTGTATCATGTAACCCACATAGCTCTCAGAATTAATGGACTTGGAAAGGAACGTGGATTTGTTGACCTTGCCGACGACAAGACTACTGCATATGGAACTGGCTGTCTGTATGACATGATGGATATATAGAAAGTTGACCTATACTCATTTGAAATAGATAGCCTTGTAAGGTCGTACCCTACAAGTGAAAGCTTATCTTTTAGAAGAAATCAGGAGTGTGTGGCAGTAGGACTTGCATATTACGTAGTTCTTGCGAATTATTTGGGGGTTGAGAAACTGAAGGCAATAAGACAATATTATGATGATCATCAAGTACCTAAAGGCCGTACACGCGAAAATGCGTTCAAACTCATCAACAAGAAACGGACAGCCGCATCCAGGATGATGCTCTGATTTGGATGGTTTTTGAATCCGATATCAACAAGATTCCGCTATTTCCGTATAGAATACAAGCTGTGGCTTTGAGGGGCGAAGCAACGAATTAGCGTATGTTGCAAGCGTCTTAATATTCAACGACTTTACAACAATGCACGTCAGGCATTGTCATGCCGTTTCGTAATTTCAACAAAACCCATAATGTCAACATTTACTATTTTAATATGAATATTAATTTTTACAGGCTATAGGCTCTTATTGGCTAGAATTTACCTTGTCCTGATTCAGCAAATAATCGCTCCCTGAGCAGAGAAAACTCTATGTGAACACGAATGGGTTCAAAATTTTGGTCAGCCAGCTATCAACTCTCACCACAACATCCACCAACATCCTTCAGCACCGTTCACGTCCACGACTATCTGCACCGTTGGTCAGTAGCGGGGCGGGGCGTGTCAGCGAGGTCAACCTCTTCTTCATCACATTCCTCTAGAAGAAGACGAAGAAGAACGAAGAAGCCTCCTCGCTCCGTGGCCTATGACGAGTGCCCCAACAGCAGTAGACGGAAGGGCAGTGTTGCGACGGCTAACAGGCTGAACAGGAATCAAGCTGCGCTCGACAGCGCTGACAAGGAACAAGCCACGCTACCACCCCGCCGAAGCGAATCTACCTCGCCAAAGCGGTACTACCATCTCGCTCATCGACCGCTGGCTTCCGTGAACTAACACGCAACACGTCTGGAAACAATGATATATCAATATCACTAAGGAAGTGTGATGATGCAGGAATAAAGAACGAAAAGCGAATTCTGGATAACGTTCCACATGAAGACAATATCTTTGATTACTGTTCTTATTCGGCATGGCACCTTATCAGTGGATCAAGCTTGCTAGGTGCAGTGACAGAGAAGATACGAACGTTTCTTGCGGAATGGATGGCTAAAAGTGCAAGTGAGCTGGCCTGGGAACCTAAAGTGCCAATGAGATGTTTCGAGTTTGACCTAGGTAGAACAAGTGTTTTTGTTGCGCCAAAGGATGAAAGTGAAAGTATTTTACTCCAGCGCCGGCTAATTTGGGTATGACAGTGAGAACAGCAAATAAAAGTAGCAGAAAATGGAGCGAGGACGAAAATTACCATCCGATGCCGCGTTTATAATGTTTTTCGTGTTGGACTTTCCTTGTTTGCGCATAAAAATGTGGAAGATGGTGAGGTTAGCGTGCTTGAAAATCAAGAGGAAGAACACGAAGAGAGCGTGTCGTCATCCTCTAACTGGGACCTCAATGTGGATGTGAATGTACAAGTATGGCGTGTGTGGGCTGTGTTAGCGCTACAGAATATCTCGTGGATAATACAACTTGATTCGAAAAAGGTACAGTGTCATTGAAATTCCAAAGCAGTAGCGGGGGAGGGCGATCCATCCGGGAGAACTGGGTCGACGCGATTATGGGGTACATGAAAGGAGTTGAGGATTGTTACAGGAGGAGATGGGGACATGAACGACAGATAATCAGGGAGGACTTGCGTAAGACGATGGTGGAAATGTGTCCACGCCGTGTGGACGAGGATGGCATAGAAGATGTGGCGAAAAAGACTACGACAGCTCGGACATGGATAGGATGGCCAGTGTTCGATGTGAACATATGTAAGTTCGGGGTTGAACAATGGCTTGTGGCTTGCGATATCAAAGTGAACAGAGATTTGGATTACGAGAAGAGATTGGAAGCAGACACGGAAGTAGAAGATGCTGAACTTGAAATAGAAAGAATACTATGGACTGGGAAAGAGGAAACGGGGAGTTCTACGCAAGATAGTGAAATTTCAGAGAGGCTCATCAAGGAGCCCCGTTGGTCCAGTAAGAATTAGTGGTGAGGCGGTGCTGCTATCTGCAGAACATATTTGGTGATTTCCAGGGAATTTGCCGTTGAAATTTGAGAAGAGAAACTGATGTTGAGGCGAGATACAATAATTCCTAGCGTGTTGTGAAAGAAAAACACAGGATATGCGTGAAGATTCGAGATAACGGTGCTGGCGCAGAGCATAGTAGGTAGGGCATAGTAGGTGACGCATAAGCGCACGTTCTCACTCACGAATCGGCATACCGAACACGACAAAACGGTAAAGCATGGCTCGAGTTACTTCTGAAAATCAATTACCTTTCTTTCTCATTTATGTTCCGTTTAACAACGTGCAGCTGAGTGCAGCTCTTACCCATTTAGTTGGTGTTTCCAGAGTGATTGAACAGTGAATATTCTTAAGAAAGTGGGTACATGCAGTAGAAACGACGTTTTCTATCTGTGCAAGTGAGGCAATCTAGTTCATCATGAACGAACGTGTTTCAGACTAACATCAGTTCGAAAGTTTTTAGACCAACGATTGGTTCCGTTGTATCGTACAGTTGAGAATGTATAGAGTAATTTTTTGTATTACAACCTGGAGGTAGGAACTTGACTCGGGGTGAGCTACCTTTTATTTTCAACTGCTCTCTATTTTATATCCTCTTCATCGTATCCTACTGCAATGGTTTATAATCACGTGCTTTCACAGCACGTGACATTCCTCTAATCTGGGTTGACATTTCTTAGTTGGGTTAGTTCGTTCCAATACGATTAAGTTATAATTTGATCATTCCAATAATCACTCTTCGCGAGTGCCTTTCCTTATGAACTTCTCCTAAGTCTTTTGATTATCACCTCTTAATGTAAAACTTCTCGAATTACAATAAAAGTTGTATTCCTGACACTATCTGTCACAGAAAATAATTACTATGGTTCAATGATCAACACAAAATTAATCATTCCTACAGAATGCCTACATTTCGCTGAAGCATGATTGGCCATTTTTCACTTCGATGGCGTGGTCAACGGTAGGGATGCGCGAAAGATCAAAATTGGGATGCAGCTCAAAACATTCGAAATCGGACGCGTCGCATCAATTAATCTAACTTCACTTATGGTGCACGTGGAAAACCCACCATCACTTCCGAATTGTCTGAGATTAAGGTTTAACGTAGTGTGTGGTAATCTATTGGATGTTAGTCAGTTGTCAAAACTGATTCAGAGATTTTAACTAATTCCAAATCCTCGGAATGACAAAGCTACAGTTGTATGAAAACCTTTTTCTGGAATTTCGATAAGTGAAATATCAACTTGCTGTATTTCTGTTTATTGATTTACCAATGATTTTCTGTACTCAAAAATTCAAATTCCGAAATAGCAGCCAGACAATTTTTAGAAGTAACAGTGTAGAGAATTGCCTGCTTCAGTTGTTCTCAACTTTGAACTTTTTATATTGTTTAACTTGTAAGGTAGAATATTCTAATTATTGTAATAAGGAGCTAGAATTTTCGTATACTGATGTAAGTATAAGAACAAGTGTTAGGAATTAATTACATCAAGATAGGGTTTTCAAATATCATTGCTATAATATTACTGACTACTGATAGTGCATAGAATGCAATAAGGACCATAAGGGTCATATTGGAATAATAAGGTAATACACCGTCACAAACAGTACATATCAAAATCTATGTTTACCATCAACCACAGAACAATACTTTAGCCAATAATTATTCAGTTAATTGCCGAGAATGGGAGATAGTTTGCAAATTTCGGTTGACTACCACATCCATAGTTTAACAACACCGCAACCGGCAAATCCAAATTTAAGGTCCGGTTTTTGATACTGTGCATCCAGTTGGACACCGACAGCACAGAAGTTTCAGACTAAGGTATAGATGTACCGCTATGATGCGAATGTCCGTTTTAATGGTAGATTAACTTCCTAAAAGTGCTCTATTCGTCTGAAGCGTGACGGCACTTTTTTGGTTCCACAACGTGATTCCTACTTTTGGACTTGCGCAGTCGAATATTGAGGAAAATAAAACGCAACAAAGTTGATTGATTCTCGAACTAAATGTATAGAAGTTGTATCCGGTTAAATTGGCTCGTTTGCAGAAGAGAAATGCACAGAAAGAATTCACAAGACGGTACAAGGAATGGATTTTTCTAATGATGATTCATCAAGTCTACTATAGTATGGTACAGAGTAATATGACTGACTAAACTGTTCATAAAAACCCCGAAAACATAGTACAGAAATTTAAGATTTCTATATAAACAAGAAAGGGAAAATAATAAAAAGCTTATAAAGTTTGATAAGTGTAATGTAGTATACCATATATATATATATAATTTCGGTATTTTCAAAAAGAAAACATGAAAAATTAAATTTTCACTACTGCCCAAATTTGGACATTCCCATGTAATTCATCGTGTTAGAAATAATGTGTTGTCAAATATCATAATGTATCATGACATTGTATTATAAAGAGCGAGTTGATTATATATTTCACACTAAAAAGAAAATCATCACAGATCATAGAATTCAAGTATGGATGCTGTTGGTACAATTGACAGAAAAAGCTACAAAGCATCTGTAAATCTTTCGACAAAGAAAAATTTAAATTAGTTACGAATTTCATACTAAAATTACGCAATTACTTATCAATTATAATATAGTTAAATTGAAATGTAAAATGAAAAACGTTTTGCACTGTTATCGACTTTCTACTACTCCATTTTGTTCCACAGCGGCAAGCGCCTGTGCAATGCAATGCAGTAATTTGTATAATTCCTGGGAGAACGGATAGTGAAACGGGTGTGCTAGTGAGCATCAGCAAGTCATGGGTTCAATTCAGTGCGGGGTCAGTAGGGTGAAAGGGTCGTAAAATCGTCATAGCACCTCCGTCCGCGAGTTTTATACTCGTCTCATTCGTCAGAAACTCAACGTCAAGCTTTCAATGCAACAACGCTGTCCGAAATTTGTTTCCTACTGTCTGCAAGCCTCGCCGTGAGGGTAACTCAATCCACAAAATCTACCGAGCGCTGATGTTTTACTGTTTCGCATCTTCAGTTTCTAGCCAATTCTAATTTTTTAGTAGTGTAGCATAGATTTGCATAAGATTGCTCCACAAGCAACAAATAATTTTCTGTAACTAACACTGTGCAAAACAACAAATTGCATTGTCTTAGCAGTATTGCCACGTATCTTCTTTTTTCGTGACGTTCTTTGACACTGCCACGAGTTACAGCTAACAGTGTTCTGCTATGCATGACATGATAATGATATAAAAATGCTCTATTCTATGGACAGTTGCTGTTTTCATTCAGTAGCGAGAATAATCTTTGTGCATTATTATGCACATTTGCAAAAACCCTCTATGACAAACTGTGCCACAATATTGCACAGTTTGCAGAATTTACAGAAAGACCAATTTGGGCGTTTTGGTTCTGATATTCTAAAATATGGAACTCGTACCAATCAATATGACAAATAAAACCACAGTGTAGAAAACTTTGCAAATTTTATGCATGCGCTATACTATTCTTGTATCAATATTATATAGGTTTGAATAGTAACTCCAGTTGATCGAGAATCAATCTTAGTTTTGCGTAGCCTGGTTGCTACTGACCAAAATTCCAGTCGTAGTACAAGGAGTTCAATTTTCGCTCGTGTAGAAAACGGACTGCAGCCCCTTGGTGTTACGATAACTCAAGCTGTGCCTATCTATTTGGAGAAAATATTACGCAATAGTTTAGAAGATAGTTGGCTGAAATATGCTCGTTCAGGTAAATTCATTGATGATCATATCATGATTGGAGGTCTTTCGGAAATGACATGGAGTTTTGGTACTCTTGTAGCTACACCTTCTGTTGCTTTAAAGGTCAGAGTAGCATCTACTCAGCAGGGTACAGGAAGGAGAAATACTTTAAATGCGATCTCGGGAATGATTCAACGTAAATTCATGATGCCACAAAATGTAACGTTTGTAGCTCCGCTTGTTTTCAATAATCACTGGGGTGTTTGCATAGCAAAAAGCATTTCAATAGAAGTACTGTAAGTTAGGGTGACGGTTTGAAGTAGAGAGATTCTTGGAATCCAACCATACGAACTGTATGAGATATAATGCGTGAAATTCTCCCTAGTGCAGATTGGACTCGATCTACGCATAATTACATGTTTCAAAATTTAAAGTACGTTCCTCAGACTGACAACTATAGCTGCGGTTTGTACGTACTCGCTACAGCTGCTTCGTTCGCAACCAATACAGGTCGCATATCAGCCTATGGGTATACCTCAGGGTGTGAGTCACGAATCACAGAGTACCTACATGATGCATCTGTATGTGTGTTCTTCAGCCGCGTATCCGAAGCATATAGCCTATACGTTAGGAACGCACCAGATGGACTAAACAGAAATAAATGTTTGAGGAGATTTGGAGATCCCGAACTGTATACATATGCTTTCAGTCGGAAGAATGGCTACGTGGGCAGAGACAACGAACAGCAGCTGCTTGAAAGATCTATAGTATCGAACAATAATTCTGTAATTGATAACGGATTAGCCATCAATGATTTGTCACGTTATATCCAATACCTGATGAGGCACGTTATTATCTTACAGAGACGTCGCACCCGTAGACTGAACAGCAATAACGTTAGATCTATCACGGCCTACACGTGTCAAGAGCATAGAAACGGATGAAAGGCTAAGCTGAAGGTATACACTAAACAAGACGGACGCCAAATTGGGGTGCATTCTGGTCAGCACAATCACGGTCCTAATGTACGTGCAGGCAACAGTAACCGCGTTACTAGAAGAAGTACAAGCCGCCGTACCTGAGTAACAGTTACAAAGTAAATTAGACCTAGCAATTATACATGATCTGAGTAAAATGTGTTATTTTTCTTTTTTTGGGATGGAGTTATTTTCAAACTAGATGATACGCAAAAGTAAAGTCCAAAATAGATGTGGCAGTGTCTATCATGAATGCAATGAATCATTTATATAGACTGCTCTAGCGGTCATTTTGATAATTCCATACAATTCTATATAAGTACTTAAAATTTCGGTCTCCACAATCAATCTAGAAGTTTATGTTATAGTGTAGTGGTTCGAAATAATTTATTTGTATTTGGCTCGTCAATTCGAGTTACGCTCTTATGGAACTTGATACAGAAACAAGAGTAATTCAAGAGGGAGGTAATGGAGAAATATTTCAAGAGCCCGAATAATTGTCTTTGTGCACTGAAGAAAAGATTTTCGAATATGCCGCGATATAAATAATATCACTCGGGATCAAGTGTGTACTGAGTCGGCTTTTGACAAAGAAGGAAACAACTACGCGAAAATATGGGCGCATTAATAAATTACAACCTGGCAACAGTGAAAAAAATGATTCAGATACCTTGACTCAACCTACACGAACAAAAATATCCAGCACAACAATGCGTTTCGAGATACAGAGACTACCGAAAACTGTTGACGAACCGATTCGCATATGGAGGTATGGAAATAAATCAGCAGGATTTAGAGCTGCACATTAATTCCATTCAGCCAATCAGCGCAAATACCCTATCTCGAATTACTCCGATAAATCTTGGAAGTCAAGTGGAAACAAAAGGCAGTTCGAACGTTTGATATTCTTGGCAAAAATGTACCAAATTGCAATGAGAAAATCACTGATATATAGGTGGTGGGATCAGAGAATGAATGGTATACTGCAATTAGCATGTTTAAAGAAAAATGTAATGTTCAAGAGGGTAAAATCTGACTCCGCTAGAGGAGAGAATTTAAAAGTCTGCCTAAAATTTATATTTCTCTTGATGGCTAAATATCATATTCGTTATTTCTAATTAATACAGAGAATTTCACGCAACGTATTCAATGTATTGGTTCGTATTTTAAAAATCTGAAATATTTTCATTTTTTGTGGATGTGCGTATGCTGATTTGAAACACCGTAAAGCTAATCGATAAGTTTATTTAGGATTACTTCTACTTTTTTATTGACACCTTGCACGAGGCACTGCAATCTTCTCAATTTGATTAGTTCGCCAATTTGTTTTTAGAGTCGACTGTGTTGGATAATTTTTGTGCATCGAAGTTTCTGATATCATGCTGCATTTGTCGTACAAATCATCATAAATTAATGCATATAGAGAGTGTTCATGAATTTCACTGACGTCAAATTTATGCGCGCAAACAACAACATGCCGCATGCCTGTCATCTTCTTCTCTTTCTTGCACTAGGTGAATAATCATTCTCTGTTTCAATGCACTATAAAATTTAGTGTACCTACCTGCCAGCTATCTCATTACATTAATGATACAAATTATCATATATTAATGGACACCTAAAATGCTCAGAAGGTTGGAAATAACTGCTTTAAATATCATGTAACTTTGCAAATAGGTGATCATAGTTTAGTTTTGCTCAGTTGTTTTGACAAATTTTTGTTCAGCGTAGATTCACAGATCGATTCTTGATGGAGCCATCGTCGAAGAAAGTCAAAATTTTGTCACAAATATCGCACATGTGTCACAAGTAGCTAGTCATGGTTTACAGAACTAAGATGCTTTAGTAAATATAGCGCGCTCTGCTTCCACTCATAAAAATACCAAGCGAGCTGAACCGCTATTAAAGCAGTTTGCATCTCAGCTTCAAATGCATGACCCTAATATAGTAACCCCTGAATCTTCCATAATAATCTTGAATCTTATATATACTTACTGCAAGATTCGTACCCAATATGCACTATCAGTAGATTCTGTAAATGCTTTGACACAAGATTTACGGCACGTTTACAGTGCAATGGTCCTAAAGGAAATTGGAGCATAGATAAAAGAGATAATTCAGCGAGTGCAAATCTTCATGACGCTAAGGAAGACATATGAAAGTTATGCATTAGTCAGAGAGCACATTTTTCAGGGTTAGGTAGATCTAAGAAAGGAGCGCGGCCTTTACCAATTGCATTGGTTTGCGGACATGCGTCGCGATTCTGGTTTGGATGTGGGCAATCAATAGACAACCGTGACATACTGTTACATGCTATTCTCATACTCGGACTAAATTTAGGTTTGCGGCATGATGAAGTTAATAAAATGACCGTCGAAAATGTGTCACAAATCCCTGGTCTGTCTGGGACAGGCAGCATCTTGATCTTCATTCCTGCCTCAATTAAGAATTCTACTAAGTGAAGAGAATATGTTTTTAGAAGTTGGCCCGGTAATTCTAAGCTACGCAGTGCTATAATTACTGACCCATTTTTAGCATTGCTTACACGGATGAAACTACGTGGAAATCGCCCGGGCTATCTGTTCAGCCACGTAAATGATGAAAACATGGTTGACGCTGGGAGAAAGTGGTCTACACAGGACTTTACTGAATTTCTACGACAGCTTCTTCGTCTATGCAGTGTTGGATCTGGTGTTACCGAGTTGTACCCCGCTCATTCTCTGAAAGGGGGGCGGTACAACTGTATAGATCAATTGTGGCAAGAGATGAGAACATCATGGTAGTAGCACAAATGTCAGGGCCCAACGCATATGCAAATTGCTGTGCTCCTTACAATGATTGTGCTCCAAGCTCCATACAAAGTTTTACCAATCTCCTAGATTTCGTAAGCCTTGCTAAGACGCTAATAGAAGAAAACAAAATGAGGAAGGAGCATGCGGATCATTTCGAGTACGGCATAGAAATCTAAATAAGTGTCTACAATAGATTGCTAGAATATTCATTGGCTCTGTTTCTTATACTTCAAATACATTTCATTCTCCTTCTACAATCGATTATCTCAATGCTTTACCTTGAACCATGAAAAGGATAGAACAAGTTTCTTCTTAGATTGATGTACATCTTACTTAACAGCTCATACCTCATTCACGATCTATCTTTTAGTTGTCCGTTGCAATATAAGAAATCTACAATAATTTGCTGCTAAACAAGGTTGTAGGCATTACTCCGCTATCCATTAATATTTCTCGAGCCCCCTAGAATCAGTTCTCGAAATAAATGTCTCGATTTTCGTTAATAACATTCACTGTGATTAAAATTGAAAAAGTAACTCAGAAGGCTCTCACTTTGAAAAGCTGCTCCAAAATGAACATTTTATCATTTCAATTAGTTTTAATAACGAACCTTCGATAAGGTATTCTTACAAATAGAGGAGAAAAAAATTTGCCCTAAATCAAATTTAATTTCGCTTTTTGTGGTACCAATGATCATATCTTTGTGCATACAGTATAAGGCATCACGTTTACCTGCCATATTTCCGCATTACCAAAATTCTTTTTTCAGTTATGTTTCTAAAATATTTGTGGTAAAAAATATCATATTCCACACGTACTGTATAAGTTTACACATTAAGTAAGAGAGATAAAAAAATCAATCTACAACTCTGTTTCCAATAATTCTCGAGTTTATTAAGCTATTCAGATTCCTCAAATGTTGCGAAATTGTTTCACTTTCTAAAATTTGTAAATTCTACATCCAAACACCGTGACGTCAACCATCAACTAGCCGTCAAATTTCTTTATTTTGTAGAAAGTGCCCAATTGATTAAGTCACACTATTGAACGCACTCTTGCCGTAACACTTCTTTTCCGCCTATCATAACATTGTACTGTACAGAGGGAATGAATTGAATCTAGATTGTGTTACACGGCCAATTGTATTCAATTACATCCTCTTGTAGGACAAAATTTCGCACGTTACCGGAGACGAGGGCTGTGTATGGGAGTAAAGTAGACTCACAAAACCCAAATACTTTAGGTTTGTGAAATTTCTTTCAGTGCGCTGTAGTGGAAGTACTTGACCACACAAACATTTTCTGGTGACAGTGTCTTAATGCCCGTGCACTCCTTCTCAGCAAGCTAGCTTCTCGAATAAACGGTTTACGAACAACTACTCTATTGCGAAATCCGATTATGTGAGTATATCGAGGATTAGTCTTGGTGAACTAGATATTGACTACCCACCCGACATGACCAATCTTATGAAATGGCACAATAAAAATGGAGACGGTGGAGCGTATGCGTATCGTTGTGAAGAACATTCTCGAAAGTACCGTATCCCATACAGAACACAGAACAAATACAGAACTGTTTCTGTGGTCCACTTCATACTTCCACGAATCTTTAGGTCCGGTTCAGCTGCGCTCACTGCCGTTAGTTTGTGTACGAAACACTAATTGTCCATTATCTCACAGTCATCCTCATCACTATCGAAACGCACGCTCCACAACCAGCACCTTATCATCTGTCGATAGTTCATTCGACACCGTTAACACATCTCTCTGTATCACCCGTCATCCTCAGTTGTCCACTGGCATGGATACCGTGGAAACCATTCAAAAAATTGACTACCTCCAAGAATACGCTGGCAACAGATGGTTTGTTCTGGGCGCCTACTTCTTTGCTTTTTTCCCGTGGGCAATCCTGAACAATGTGGACTTTATTTCTGAGAAATGGCGAACCTGCCGTCGCACCCGCAATCTCGCACGAATTCACATCGCGTCCTCCATCTTCCCCATTGTTTACGTCGCGGTGTACGCGGAGGCGCAGCGCCGAGACGGAGACAATAAGGAATTGGGAGCGGCACTTGCAGCGTTGATGTTCAACGTGTTCCAGTTGATGCGGACGATAATGGGAGTTTTGCAATTGAACGCGTTTGTGACGTGGTGCAAACATGCAGTGGAGTGCATGCGAGCACTGTGAGACAGAGGTAGAGGGTGCAGCGAGCAAGATGTTGAGTCGAGAGCAGAAACTAGGGACGAAGTTGTTGACTCAGGAGAAGAGAGCGATCAGCGTTGGAGCGTTGGCGAGAGGAGACAGTTGAATACATTATCGCAATTGCAATTTGAAATTATTGTAGCATGGTGCAAACGTGGTGTGATGCGTATGACTGCGTTTGCGTGCAGATGTAGAGACAGCAATCAAGAGGACAACCGCACAGATGAAGAGAGTTGTGCGGCAGCTGATGAAGATATTGAAGAGAAGATCGAGGTGAATAACACCATTGTTGACAACGAACTCGGAGGCAGGGAGGTGACAGTGTTACCGTCATGGAAGAAAATGTGGGACGGATTGAAGAAAGTGGAATTCGAACCAAGTCGGTGGCTAGGGACAGACAGAGCAATGCTAAACACGGTGAAATGGTGTGGTGCGTTTTTGTGCGGAATGGGTGAACATTGGGGGGTTGGTGAAATTAGATCTGATAGAGATACTGAAATGTTGGAGAGATTCTTTTCAAGAGAGATGGAGGATGTGCGTGCGGTTCTTCAATCGGTGGAATGGAATATTGAAGTGGAGAATGGCAGTAATGAAATTCTCAGCATTGGTGAACTTGGAAACGAAGATGGATTTGTTGAGCTTACCGGAGAAATGAGTACTGCTTATGGGACTGGCGTTAGTTGGTTTGATGTGACGGCAACGTACGATGTGAACATGTATTCATTTGAATTTAGTAGCCTTGCAGGTTCGTATCCTGTACGGGAACACAGAACTAGAGGTGGGAATCGAGAATGTGTGAGTGTGGAACTTATACACTCGGTACTACTCGCGAAACATTTGGGGGTTGAGAAGCTTAAGGCAATAAGACGGTATTATGATGGCCACAACGTACCTGTAGGCAAGATTCTTGAGAATGCGTTCAAACTTCTCCAAAAACAGCTGACAAAACGCAGACCGAATGATGACAGTATTTGGTTGTTGCTTAGATCCACTGATTGGCAGATTCCGCTATTTCCATATCGAATGCAGATGGTGGCTGTATGGGACGAGGCAACGAATTGGCGTGTGCTGCAGGCTTCTGCGCACGTAGATTTATGGAGCTCACTTTCGAGGGATGAGAGCGAAGGACGGATCCTGGATAAAGCCCCGCAAGAAGTCGGTATCTTTGATTACTGTGCTGAATGGGCTGTGGAAAATATTCAATGGAAAGACGTACTAGGTATAATAATAGAAACGATACGAACGTTTCTTGCCCAATGGATCATTGAAAGTGGACGGGAGCCGATCTGGGACCTAGAGGTCCCGAAGGACTGTCATGAGTTTGACCTTTGTGAAACGGATTCGATTTTCCAACCAGATCCAGGGGATGAAGAAGATATTGCCTTGAAGACCCGTCTAATTTGGGTATGCCAACGCGAATTACAAAGAATTATTGCAAAAGAGTGGAACGAGGACGAAAATTTGCCTGGAAATGCTGCACTTATTATGTTGTTCATCTTGGGTTTTCCTTGTTTGAGTTTGATGGAAGTGCAGGATGTAGAAATTGGTGACGAAGAAAGTCAAAGCGAAGTACTCGAAGCGAGCTCATCATCATCCTCAAACAGAGACCGTAGAGTGGACGTGAATACAAAACTATGGCGTGCTCGGACCATTCTAGCACCGCAAGACATCTCATTAATCATTCAAGTGGATTTAACAAACGGAATAGTATCATTGAGATTACGAAACAGTATCAGTGATGCTCGATTCATTTGGCAAGACTGGGTAGACGTAGCAATGGGGTGCATGAAAGGATTAGAGGAAGGAGCAGATGAACCGGGGTTTGGTAAGCAGGTAGTGCGAGGGGATTTAAGCCGACCAATGGTGGAACTGTGCCCACTTCGTGTGAACGAAGAAGCAGTAGGCGTAACGGTGAAAAAAACGAGCACAGCTCGAATTTGGATGGGATGGCCGGTTTTCGATATTGGAATATGTAAGTTTGAAGTAGAACAGTGGCTAGATAGTTGTGATGTCCATCTGAGAAACCGGATGGCATCGGAAGAAATTTCAAGAGTTGAAGCGGTGATCAAGACGATATTATCGGAAGAGAACAAGGAAGACAAGTTGCCGACACAGCGTGCTGATGCTTGCGCGACGTAATTTATACTTTGCTGCGGTCACATGAACGCCAGTGGTAGGGTATCTCTATACTGCTACGCTGGAGATCAAGCGAAGTGAATCTGAGAGTCTCTGAGAAAACATGAGCATCATAGCGTTGATCAGGATAAAGGGGCCTTTGAAAGTTTTCGATGGTTAGCGGGATCACGCAGATGACACGGACAAGGCATAGGAAACTCGCCAACATTCCTATGCAGTTTCATGCACGATTCGCATCCCCGAAGTAAAGTCAATCCATATTCGATGAAAGGTTTAGGTGGATTTGTTGTTCAGATTAGAGTAGCTGCAGTTAACGGCGCTGTACGAGAAATTGGGATATGAGGTTGAATGGGGTAGGGGTGCCGAATTGGCTGCGATTCGGGAGAAATTTGTTACACTTGTGTAGGTAGACCGAAGTTCCTAATGAATCGATAAGATTATAAGCTGTTTCATCAATCTGTTCCTACAAATGTCAATTGAGAGTAACATAAATTATCTCCTTGCCAATGAAAAATTAATGTCTTGGTGTAGGGGAATTATTTGTGTTGAGTTTAATTTTAGTACGCATTGTTTAGTTGTTTGATTGTCATAGTTGCTAGTTTATGATTAGTTAAGCTAGTAGTTTATGATTGGATGTTTTTAGTATGATATTGTTTTAGATTTGTGGATAAAAAGTGATCTGAGATGTCTACGAACAGCAGGTCACTCCGGGTTGAAAAGGGCTCCCCTAAGCTCTAAAACTATCTACGACATTAGTATCCCCAGCAAAACATGGAGTCCTCCAGTGATCTCAAGTTTCAGTTTGAGGGCAAGGAAGACGCAAAGAAGTTCTTCTACGTGTATGAGAATGTGTTGATGAAGGGGAAGACGGACGAAGAAAAAGCATACATGTTGGTAGCACACCTGAACGCAGAGGCGTTCGAATACTACCAGGCAGAAATCGGCTATTTCGGCACTTGCTGAAGGGGCAGAACGCTACGACTTCTTCAACAGCCTCGCAAGGGCACCAGGCGGAATCACGTTCGGACAGATTGCAAATGGAGACGTCGACAAAGTGAGGAACGAATTGCAGAAGATCATTGCCAAGAAGGTTACAAGGCCGGAAGTTAATGTTACCAGTAAAGATGGGGAGCGTAAGTTCCTACCAAACCGTCACCAAGTTGTTAAGATAACAGTGTACTCCGAACGGGTGTATGGACTCTTGGATTCAGGTGCTATACCTAATGTCATGTCTGACACACTAGCAGAGAAGTTAAGGTTAAAGTTAGCCCGACGAAGAAGCGCATTGTTGTAGCAGATGGGCGACAGGTTAGTTTGCAGGTATACTAGAAGAGATACCCGTGAGTTTTGGAAGTATTGTTGTGCGGCTTAACTTCATGGTTATCAAGTCATTACCTTACGACTTAACCATTGGGTGCCCGAAACTGGTTTATATTTGTGCCTGCATTGATTTGTATCATCAAACAGTTAAGGTGAGAAAAGACGGTCAGACAGAAACTCTGAACCTCGTCTACGAGCAGGAGATATATGAAGACACCGAAGACGAACTGAATACGGACAAAGAGAGTGACATCGAAGGATAATCCGACAAAGATGATTATAGTGCGTTCGTACTTACTCTGAGTGATGTATCCGAGTCACTAGGAGTCGAAAAAAGTGTCGATCCAATTGATGGGAAGGTAGCACAGCTCTCAGAAGAATACACAGCAGAGGTCAGACATTTGTTACAGAGTTATACAGACGTCATCGAATACTCTTTCGACGATGTTCGGCCGTCTAAGCGTAAGACCACACACAGGTTTGAGCTCACGTCCGCAGAGACGATTATCTACAAATTTCAATAACATTGTGAAGAAAGAAGTAGACCGCATGCTGAACGCCGGTATCGTCACACCTGTAGAATCCTCTTGGACATCACCGATTGTGCTCGCAACCAAGAAAGATGGAAGGCCGAGGTTCTGTATAGATTACAGGGAGTTGAACACCGTGATGAAACGAGACAGATGGCCATTACAATTGATCGATGAAATATCCGATGAAGTGAAAGGAAGTACCTTCTTCACGACATTAGAACTCTTCCAAGGGTACTGGCAGATTAAGATACATGAGTTTTCCAAGGAGATGACAAATTTCATTTGTAGGTACGGAACGTTCCAGTTTGAAGTGATGCTGATCGGTTTGAAGAACTCAGGTGCAACGTTCCAGAGAATGATGGACAGCTTATTGGCAAATGCGAGTAACGCGAAGTGTTATATGGAGGACGTAATCGACCATTGGGCAACCATGGAAAAATACATCCAGCATTTGGAGAAGGTCATGTCACTGCTACGCAAGCATGGTCTCCGTGTCAGATTGAGCAAATGTTTCTTCATGCAGCCAAAAGTGCAACTGCATTGCCATTTCATTTACAGATATGGTGTTCGCACCGACGAAGGTAAGGTTCAGAAGATAAGAGATAGGCAGCCACCAGGTGATGCGAACGAGTTAAGATTGTTCCTCGGTTTGGCTTCATACTAAAGATGATTCATCAAAGGATTTGCAAGGATCGCAACCACACTGTCGGAAAAGACATCAGACAAGGTTGAATTTGAGTGGACACGTGAGATGCTGGAAGCATTCGATACCTTGAAACAGGCTCTCATCACGGCACCTGTACTTGCATATCCTGATTTTGCGAAGCCATTCATAGTCGCAACCGATGCATCGAAGAAGGCAATTGGTGCAGTGCTGTCGCAGATAGATGAAAACGGACGGGAGCACCCTATCCATAATGCCAGCCGCGCATTGAATGATGCTGAGAATGATTACTCCACGTACGAATTTGAGGGACTAGCAATAGTGTTCGCATTTAAGAAGTTTCGCCATTACGACTTGTGTCAGAATTTCATTTTGTTCACGGCCCATGAAGCATTGAAATACGTGATTAATACAAGAGACCCTCATGGAAGGATAGCAAGATGGATGAGTGTCTTCGCCGATTACGATTTCGACGTCCATTGTCGACCAGGGCCACGCAATGCGAACACAGATTACTTATCGCGATCATCCACCGAGGTGAACATGGTCTTGAGCATGGGATTAGAACCAGATCTGATGTCCATAGTTGAGTACTTGACGACCGGAACGGTGAAAGCAGAT
>JAAUYH010167357.1_pt1 | contig 17798 bp, 14 predicted proteins | sample 7278061 | NCBI WGS metagenome assembly JAAUYH01 (sample SAMN14350203, study PRJNA611818) | marine sediment metagenome | isolation source: surface marine sediment (0.6m) | place: French Polynesia: Moorea | collected 2018-08 | reverse complement strand
CACTACCCACTACCCACTACCCACTACCCACTACCCACTACCCACTACCCACTACCCACTACCCACTACCCACTACCCACTACCCACTACCCACTACCCACTACCCCACCACCCGTCATGCCACCAACTTACTCACAATCAATTACAAAGAGCGAATACCGAAAAATTATGGTTTATTCCCATGATGCCTACGGTTTGGGTAATATTCGCCGTATGTTGGCAATCTGTAAATATCTACTGAAATCTATTCCCAACCCCTCCATTTTGCTGGTTTCTGGTTCGCCGATGCTGCATGACTTTCGCCTCCCTCCAGGACTGGACTACATCAAGTTACCTTGTCTCAATCGGGGATGGGGACAGATGGCGGTGAAATATCTTAATGCCGATATCGAGTCTATTTTGAGATTGCGATCGGAAATTATCTTAGCAGCAGCCAAAAACTATCAGCCAGATTTAGTTTTGGTCGATAAGAAACCAACGGGGATTCAAGGCGAATTGCAATCTACCATTGAGTATTTGAAAACTAATTTACCCACAACCAAGTTTGTTTTGTTGCTACGGGATATTTTAGATACTCCTGAAAAAACCATTGCTGAATGGCAGCGAGAAGACTATTACCGCCAGGTAGAATCCTTTTATGATCGCATTTTAGTCGTGGGAATGCAGGAGATTTTCGATTTGGTACGAGAATATCAATTTAGTCAAAAAATTGCTAATAAACTTCGCTACTGTGGCTATATTCGCAAAGATTCGGGTCTGAAAAACCGTCGCACCATCCGACAAGAATTAGGTATCGGTAAAGACGAAAAACTCGTTTTAGTTACTCCTGGGGGTGGGGAGGATGGCTATTACCTGATTAGTAATTATCTTCAGGGTTTGGCACGGCGAAAAGATTGCTTTAGAAAACAAAACATTCATACTCTAATCTTCTGTGGTGCGGAAATGCCTCCAAACCACCAACAGCAAATCTACCAACAAGCAAAAGAATTACCAGGGGTAACAGTCAAAGAATTTACTAATGACATGATGAGCTATGTCAATACCGCCGACCTAGTAGTTTCCATGTGCGGATACAACACCATTACCGAAGTCTTACAGAAAGGAAAAAAGGCGATCGTCGTCCCCCGCATCAAACCAGGAAGAGAACAACTAATCCGCGCTCAAAGCATGGCAAATGCAGGTTTAATCGAGATGATACATCCCGAAGAACTCAATCCAGATTTATTAGTAAAAATTATTTTTAACAATCTAGCTGTAACTCAATCTTCTATTGGTAGAGTCAATAACTTAGAATTCTCAGGCTTACCCCAGGTTGCTAACCATCTGACTGGACTTCTATTTAACTCTCGTAACATCGAACGAACTTTAATCTTACAACTAGCTTAATCATTTCCACTCATACCTCCTACCTACTACCCTCTACCTTTCACCAACTACCTAAGATCTCCTCCACCTCCTCCACCTCCTCTACTCCACTACCTACTACCCACTACCCTCTACCTCCTACCTAAAATGAAAGTAATGTTTTACTGCCAACACATTCTTGGCATGGGTCATTTAATTCGCAGCGTCGAAATAGTTAAAGGATTAATTCCTGACTTTAAAATCTGCTTTGTTAACGGCGGACAGGTCATTCCCGAATTTGAATTTCCTTCAGAGATTGAAGTAATTAATATTCCTGCGGTCAAAACTGACAGTGAGTTTAACGAACTGCGTCCCGTAGATAGTAGTTTGACTATGGCAGAAGTAGAAACTATCAGAACAAAAATGCTGTTAGATACCTGCGATCGCTTTCAGCCAGATATTTTAATTATTGAACTATTTCCTTTTGGTCGTAGGCGTTTTTCTTTTGAATTGATTCCTCTAGTGGAAAAAGCCAAAGCGATGGGAACAAAAATTGTCTCCAGTGTTAGAGATATAGTCGTTACCAAACAAAACCAACAGCGTCATGAAGAAAAGGTCTGTCGTTTAATAAATAAGTATTTCGATCTACTCTTAATTCACGGCGATCCTAATTTTGTCAAACTCGACCTCAGTTTTTCTCGCGTTAACGACCTCAAATGTCCCGTTCACTACACGGGTTATGTGGTGCAACCAATACCCAAAAAGCTCCAAATAATTTTAGATAAGCCCACAATCTTAGTTAGCGTTGGTGGAGGCAGATTCGGACACGATCTATTAGAATGCGTCGCTCTTGCTGCACCAATTTTAAAAGCTAAAATACCCCATCATCTTCAAGTATTTACAGGTGCATTTAGTCCTGATGAGGTGCTGTCTAAACTCCAAGATTTAACCAAGGATTTAGATAATATAACTTGCGATCGCTACACTACCAATCTATTAGATTATATGCAGCAAGCAGACCTATCCATTGGCATGGGGGGATACAACACCACCATGAACATTTTAAGCACTGGTATCAAAGCCATGATGATGGCATTTCAGGGTAATAACGATAAGGAACAAGAAACCCGTTTGCAAAAGCTAGATAGTTTGGGTCGGGTAAAAATGATTCAACCTGAAGATTTACAACCAGAAAAGTTTGCCCAGCAAATTATTAATTACTTAGAACAAACTCCTAGTAATTTAACTCTCGATCTTAATGGAGTTAAAAACACTAGCGATTATCTACAGCAGCTAATCAGCAAACAAAATATCAAGGTAGTAGGTAGCAAATAATAAATAAATATATCTATACTTTTCTCCTAATTTATAGAAAACGAAAGACGTGTAGTCTTCAGTAAAAATTTTAAGCGAAAGTTAGTTTTCAACTAATACTTTTGCTATTTTCTGTAGTAAAGATGATTGACTATTATCACTAATCTTTAGAATATTTTGAGTCAGTGTGCCAAAATGCAAAGTAGCTATAGGATGCTCAATTAGTTCAGATGTAGAAATAGACTCTCCTGAATACTTTTTTCCAATTAAGTGATAAACTCTAAATCCTTTCTTGATTATTCTCTCAAGATTTTTTGCAGGTGGAACATAGTACTGAATAAATAATTCATTCTTTAGATCGAAGCAGATTAGATTTTGAATTGTGTAGAGAGGTTTAAGTTTACTATTGTAATAAGAAACTACGGGCAGTAATTTGCTACTATTTTCCCCTTCTCTGGATCTATTAACTTCTAGAGTTTTGTTCTCTAACTCCTTAATAAGATTATGTCGTCCTATTAGTGTAGGCGTAAAGTTATCGCTAGTTTCGCTTTATTTTATTTTTTTTAAAAATTTTTTAGCGATCGCATTTCAATAATAAGATAAAGTTACCCGAACTATTTGTTATGCTTAAGTACATATATCTGTACTTAAAAGTATGCTGACCAAACAAACAAACTATACCAATCTACGTCAAAACTTAGCTTCGATATTAGATGAAGCAATTAGCGATCGCAACGTAATAGTAGTCACTCGACAAGGTAAAGAAGACGTAGCAATTTTGGCTGCGGACGAACTGGCAAATATTTTGGAAACTTTGCATCTTTTTAGATCTCCTGCCAACGCCCAAAAGCTAATTTCAGCTATGGAAAGAGCAGATGCGATCGCTGATGAACCAGATATAAAATCTGAAAGTTTAGCCGAACTTTGCCAGGAGTTGGGTGTTGACGAGCGACCCCGCGTCGCCGTAAGGCGCAAGGGAACGCGCGAGTCGTGAAAGGTAGAAGCGTAATATTTGATGTTCAGTTTAGAGAAGATTTGCGATGGTGGGCAAAGAAAGATCGTAAAATTTGCGATCGCGTTTTAGATTTAGTTGAAGCAACCATTGCCGATCCGACATCAGGAATTGGCAAACCAGAAAGACTCAAATATTTGCCTGGATCTCGTTGGTCGAGAAGAATTACTCAAGAACATAGGCTTGTGTATCAGATTAGTGAAGAAAAATTAATATTTCTACAGTGTCGTTATCACTATTGATATTACTCGATGAAAATTCTCTCATAGAAGTTTCACACAAGCTTAATTCCTCCTCGGCAGACTAATAACAATCGCTCTTAAAGTTATTAGTACCCATGCCAACTATTTGTATTACCGCCCAAGAATTTCCTCCTGATGTGGGAGGTGTCGGAGTATCGGCAAAACGTATTGCTCTATTACTCAAAGACTTAGGCTATCAAGTTCATGTAGCGGTATTTCGTTCCGTATTTCGTAAAGAAAGAAAGCTAGCTAAAGCAGGAAAATTTAGTCGTTCTCGTTGTGAAACTACCGCTCAAGATGGCATTACCGTACATCGTTTGTATCCTGGGGTGCGTTCTACGGTTGCCCGCGATCAAGATTACTTGATGGATTCTTACGGACAATTAACCACTCTTCATAAGCAATATCAATTCGATCTGGTTCACGCCTTTTTCATTAACGAAACTGGCTTTCTCACTACCATGCTGGCAAAGGAAAACAAGATCCGCGTAATTAATAGCATACGGGGTGCAGATTTGCACAAGCATATTTTTGACTGCCAGCAACAAAAGCAAATTGCTTGGACATTAGAAAACTCGGACTGGACTACTTTTGTTAGTCGCGATCTGCTGCATCGCGCTAGATTATTTGTTCCCAACATTATTCATCGATCTTCGGCGTTTTTCAACTCCATCGTCCCTGTAGATTTCTCTTCTTTACCTACTCCTCCTTTGGTTAACAAATTACAAGGAACGGTGCTCGGTTCGGTGGGTAATTTTCGCGATAAAAAAGGGATTGAATATCTTTTAGATGCCTGTCGGGAATTAAAAACCGAATTTACATTGCTATTTGTGGGAGAGTTTGTCCCTAAAGAAGCTGAATATTGGCAGCAAGAATTAGCTAATAGTGGTTTGTCAGACAAGATCGTAATTACGGGAAAAGTCAGTCGCGAAGAGGCATTGGCATATTTACCCCACATGGATATCTTTGCTATTCCTTCTCTTAATGATGGCTGTCCCAATGCCTTATTGGAAGCCATGTTAGCCGAACGAGCAGTAGTTGGCACAAATGTAGATGCGATCGCCGAAATTATCGAAGATGGGGTTAATGGCTTACTCGTAAATCCTTACTCCAGTGAAGAATTAAGTATTGCGATCGCGCTTTTAATCGAACGTCCTCTCCTCAGACAAACCTTTGGTAAACTAGCCAAACAGAAAGTTTTGCAAGACCTCAATCCTGCGATGGAACGAGCCAATTGGAATGAAGTTTACGATCGCGTTTTAGCGGTAGACAGCAAATCCAAGGTGCGAGTGTTGGCAGGGTAGTAGGTAGTGGGTAGGAAGCAATCAACTATTAACAATGAACGAGAAAAAAGTAACCTTAATTGTCGTACCAAGAGAACGTTTTAGTTATACTCGCGAATCTCTAGAAAGTATTTATCAATGTACGAAGTATCCTTTCGACCTGGTTTATGTTGATGGTAATTCACCAGCACACATTAAAAACTATTTGGCTCAAAAAGCTCAAGAAAAGCAGTTTAAACTAGTCAGAACCAAGCATTATCTTTCCCCCAATCAAGCGAGAAATATTGGTTTACAGCATATCAGCAAAGAGACTGATTATGTAGTGTTTGTTGATAACGATATTCATGTTAGTCCTGGCTGGCTGGAGAAATTAGTAAACTGCGCGGAAGAGGAATCGGCTACGGTAATCTGTCCTCTAGTGTGTATCGGTAAAAATCTGCATTCCAAGATTCATTTGGCAGGGGGAGAAGCGAGTATAGTTTTGGAACTAAAAAATGGCAAAACGAGACGTAAAGTTCACGAAAAACATTACTTCGTCAATCGTCCCGTTGCTGATGTTAAAGACCAACTACACCGTCGAGAATGCGAATTTGCCGAGTTTCACTGTGTTTTAGTACGCAAAGATATCTTTGACACAATTGGCTTGTTAGATGAAAAGCTTCTCAGCACCAGAGAACATATCGACTTCTCTATGACTGTTACCAATGCAAGAGGTAAAATCTACTGCGAACCAGATTCAGTTACGACCTACGTTCCCGACTCTGGGTTTGAATGGTCGGATTTGACTTATTTTATGCTGCGCTGGAGTGATGCTTGGGAAGTAGCCAGCCTCGAACACTTTATGCAGAAATGGGATTTGGCTAAAAAGGATAAATATTTCAAAAAACGCTACCGTCGCTTGGGACAACGCCGACATCAAGCTTTCTTACGTCCTCTAGTACGTCAGCTTTCCTTTGGCGGTTATGCTACTTGGCTAGAGAAGATTTTGGTAGCAGGAGAGAAGAAGGTGAATCGGGTAATTAGTAGTCGGCATTCGGAGGTAGTAGGTAGTAGGTAGGAGGTAGAAGGTTATGTGTTTTTTTCTTTTTCTATTAGTTTTTTGGTGATGGCAATCAGAATTTTAATGATTACGTCAATTTCTTCTAGCATCAAACTGAATTTTTGTTTTGAAGTTAAATTGTTATCAATCATTAATTCAATCCAGTATTTGGTTTCGGAAGCTTCTTTTAAAGCAATTGAATATTTGGATAAAAAGTCTTTGTTGGATTGAGCATATACTGCTTCTGCACAGTTTGCGCCGATAGAAGTACCAGAACGTAAGAATTGTTTTCCTAAAATCACTGCTGCGTCATTAAAATTATTTGACTTATTTATCTCTGCGTAAGCCTTAATAACTCTGTTGGCAAAATTTTTACTTCTAACTTGAATCGAAATATCAGAAATTCCCATAAAACTAAACGCAAAATAACAAATCTATCTTATTTCCTTATCCTCATTTATCCCCCCATCTTTTACCTTCTACTTCCTACCCACTACCTAAAACCCACTACCTTCTACTTCCTACCCACTACCTAAAACCCACTACCTTCTACTTCCTACCCACTACCTAAAACCCACTACCTTCTACTTCCTACCCACTACCTAAAAAACCTCACCAGTAAATTTAAACTAAAGCAGACCCATGAAAAAAAAGCGTCCTCAAAATCTAAAACAAGGCATATCAGGAATAGGTAGAATAATTAAGCATTTCTTGCCACAAATTCGTCCCCAAAGCCGATTGATTGCTATTTCCTTCTTGGCTTTGCTTGCCGAAACTGGGTTGCGGTTACTCGAACCTTTGCCCCTTAAGTTTATTTTTGACGAGATAATTTACAAGGGGTTTGAGGTAGAAAGTCTTAAAGTTCCTTTCTTAGATAGCCTTAACAGTCTTGGTTTACTAACAGTGTTAGCTTTTGGCTTAGTAGCGATCGCCGTACTCAAAGGAACAATGGCTTATGTCAGTACGGCAGGGATGGCGGTGGCTGCAACTAGAATAATGAGCCAGATTAGGGCTAATATTTATTCCCATTTGCAAAGTTTGTCTCTTTCTTTTCATCACCAGGCTAAAACTGGGGACTTAATTACCCGCGTGACCTATGATGTAGAACGACTCAGAGAAGTTACGGTAATAGCTGCATTGCCTTTATTGACTAATATTCTGACTATGACAGGAATGTTGTGCGTCATGATGTGGTTAAATATTCAGCTGGCATTAATTGCGATCGCCATTTTTCCTCTGTTTCTAATTACTACGGCGGTAATGAGTAAAAAGATACACAAGGTAGCTAAAAAACAGCGCCAACGGGAAGGGGCAATGGCAGCCAACGCAGCCGAAGCAATCGGGGCAATTAAAGTAGTACAGGCTTTGTCTCTTCAGTCACGGCTAGAAAAAACGTTTGCCAAGCAAAACAACAAAAGTCTGACCGAAAGCGCACAAACTCAGAAATTAAAAGCAGGACAAGAAAGAAATGTCGAGATTTTAGTGGCGATCGCTACTTCCATTGTTCTTTGGCGAGGCGTGCAGTTGGTTATGCTGAGAACAGTTACCCCTGGAGATTTATTGGTCTTTATTACCTATCTCAAGGTAGCGTTTAAACCGATGCGCCAGTTAGCAAAATATACGGGACAAATAGCTAAGGCGATCGCTTCTGGAGAAAGAATTGTCAGTCTTTTAGAAATTGCTCCCGAAGTTAAAGATACTCCCTGGGCTTATCCCGCTCGTCCTTTTCGCGGTGTAGTGGAGTTTCGCGATGTTAATTTTGCTTATGAAGAAACCGAAGCTACCCTGCAAAATATTTTTCTGAGGGCATTACCAGGACAAAAAATCGCTCTAGTTGGTGCTTCTGGTGGTGGCAAATCGACCTTAGTTAGTTTACTACTGCGTCTTTATGACCCCCAACAGGGACAAATCTTAATCGACGGCAACGACATTAAAGATTACACTCTAGAATCATTACGCAGCCAAATTAGTATCGTCCTACAAGAAAGTATTCTCTTCGCTGCCAGCATTAGAGATAACATCGCCTATGGTTGCGTTGATGCTACCGAGAAAGAAATTATCATGGCTGCTCGTTTAGCCAATGCCCACGACTTTATTATGAAGCTCCCCGATGGTTACGATACCGTTGTCGGCGAACGAGGTGGAACGCTTTCTGGAGGTCAAAGACAGCGAATTGCGATCGCCCGTGCTGCTATTCGTAATGCACCCATAGTAATTCTCGACGAACCGACTGTAGGTTTGGATAACCGCAGCGAAAAAATTGTCACCGAAGCTTTAGACCGCCTGACTCAATCTTCAACTACCTTTTTAATCACCCACGATCTGAAAACTGCCCAAAACAGCGATCGCATTTATTACCTAGAAGGAGGAAAAATTCTCGAATCTGGCACTCATCAACAGTTGATGCAGCGAGGCAAACATTACGCTACTCTCTATCGCTTACAGCAAACCGTTAGTACTCCAGTACAAAACTAATTAATTGTGTAAAATACTAAAGATAAATTCTAATGAGGTAATCTTGTTTGACTGACAACAAAGAAAGAAAACCGATCGCCTTAAGTTTTTTTTCAGGTGCAATGGGATTGGATTTAGGTATAGAAAAGGCAGGTTTTGATATTTTGTTAGCCTGTGAATCGGATCGGTTTTGCCAGCAAACGATAGCCATTAATCGACCCAATGTAGCTTTATTGGAAGATATAAACAATTATTCTGCTGAAGATATATTGAATGCTGCTAATCTCAGCCAAAATAATTCGATAGATTTAATTATGGGCGGTCCTCCCTGTCAAGCATTTAGTACAGCAGGAAAACGAAAAGCTTTCAATGACGATCGAGGAAATGCTTTTTTAAAGTATATCGCTCTAGCATTAGAATTGCAGCCTAAATTTATCGTCATCGAAAATGTCCGTGGTTTGCTATCCTGTCCTCTCAAGCATCGCCCCCATGACCAAAGAGGTAGCGGTTTTCCCGATCTAGCGGAAGATGAATTAAAAGGTGGTGCGTTGAATTTTGTCTTAAGCAAGCTAAGATTGTCTGGTTATTCTTATTCTTTCAATCTTTATAATTCTGCTAACTTCGGAACGCCTCAAATTAGAGAAAGAGTTATTATAATTTGTCGTAAAGATGGCAGAGATATTCCGTTTTTGCAGCCAACCCATGCTGAACATGGTGAATACAACTTACCAAAATGGAGAACTGTTAAAGAGGCAATACAGGGAATTGAAAATCACTCACATCTGGATTTTTCTGAGAAACGGCTTAAATATTATCGTTTACTAAAATCTGGACAAAATTGGCGCGATCTTCCTGTAGAGTTACAGAAAGAAGCTATGGGAAAGTCTTACTATTCAGGTGGGGGGAAAACTGGATTTTTTCGTCGTTTAGCCTGGGATAAACCATCTCCTACTTTAGTTACCCACCCTGCTATGCCAGCTACCGATCTAGCTCATCCAGAGGCAAATCGTCCTTTATCAATTCAAGAGTACAAAAGAATTCAAGAATTTCCCGATGATTGGGCTTTAGCAGGTTCTTTGCTTCAGCAATACAAACAGGTAGGTAATGCCGTACCAGTCAGTATGGGATACGCAGTAGGAAAACTAGTTAAATCTTTACTTCAAGACAAAAAAATTGAAAACTATCCCAATTTCAAGTATTCAAGATATAAAAATACCAGTAATGAATCATGGGAAAAAGACTTTAATAACCGCAAAGAAAAAGCAACAGTGCAGCATCAACAGTTAGAATTATTAAGCAACTGATTATTTTGTGTTGCGATCGCTAATATATTTAAGAACAAACTTTTTAAATCCTTGTTCGCTAAGATTATATCCTTGCATTAACGGGGGCAGGTTATCCCAGTTAGTAAATGATGGTCTTCCTTTTATAGTGTCTTTGGAAAAAGAGCGAAACCATTTTTGAATCGTTGTATTATTGCGAATAGCACTACTAGAGGAATTTTCCGAGTTGTTTCTGTTCTTTATTTGTAAGGCAAACCATTGTCCTTTATCGTCTTTACTCAAAAAATCAATAGCTTTCACAAAATCACCACAACACCAATACCAACCTTTGTCCTTGAGTAAGGAATTAATATATCTCTCTAACAAATTACCTACACAATTTTCAGCACACATGGAACGTTGATGTTCAATTTGGATTCTTTGGCAAGCTGAATCAGAGTATCCGTAAAATTCGCTCATGATGACAGATACCATTTCATCAGGAACTGTTGACGGTTCTGCTGGTAAATCGCTTCTTCTATATCCTGCAAAATAACGCTCTGCCAATTTATCTAATCCTTGTTGGGCAAAAACAGATGGTTTATTACTACCTCTCCAAGATAAACTTGACTGATTTTGCGACAGGAATCGACAAACCTCTACAAATGAAGTGATTAAAAAACTTTCATCATCGTCAACCGCAATTTTGTCAGCGACTTTGCGAGCTAAATTTTCATCAAAAATATTCACTTGCTATATTTCGAGTAATATCGGCTGCACTATCCTAACTGCATAGATCAGTAAGTGCTATCAAATTGTGAAAAATCTCTCATTCAAGCTTCATAACTGTTTCATTGATACAAGCAAATCTATAAATAGTATCTTCTCATCGGCAGCCAATAGATCTTGAAAAATTTCATTATTAAACACCCACCACCCACTTCCTCCACTCCCTCTACCCTCTCCACTCCCTACTACCTCTTACCTACTACCTCCCCACCCCCCTCCACCAAAGTAATCCTAGTCCGCCACGCTCGCACCACCTATAACGAACAGGGTAGATATCAAGGCAATAGTGATGAATCAGTCCTAACCGCTAAAGGACATCAAGATGCCTATGCTACAGGATTAGCTCTCAAGGAATATAATTTTGATGCTATCTATACCAGTCCTTTAAAAAGAGTACGGCAAACTACTCAAGAGATTATTACTGCTTTTGGAAAGGACAATGTACCACCCGTAGATAGCGATCGCCTGTTAACGGAAATTTGTATGTCCCATTGGCAGGGACTCTATTATCAAGAGGTTAAAGAAAAGTTCGCCGAAGCCCATAATTGTTGGCAAAATACACCTCATCTTTTTAGTTTTAATAGTGTATATCCCGTTTTGGAACTGTTTGAGAAAGCAAGATTATTCTGGCAACAAGTTTTAACCAAACATCAGGGACAAACCATTTTAATTGTGGCTCATGGTGGTACAAATCGCGCTTTAATTAGTACGGCGGTTGATTTACAACCAGAAAGCTATCACAGTTTACAGCAATCTAATTGTGGGATTAGCTGTTTGGAATTTAGCTCCAGAAATAATGCCAAAATAAAATATTTAAACGCTACAGATCATCTGGGGGAAACCTTACCAAAACTCAAGGCAGGAAAAACAGGCTGGCGGTGGTTATTATTATCGGAAACTAATGCCAAAACATTGAAAGACCGCTTGTTGTTTGACAGATTAAGTAGTAGTAATTATGTCAATTTACTATTAACAGAATATTCAATCTCAGAATCAATTGCTCAGAAAATAGCGACAAAATATCAAATACCCCATTTACCTTTAGCAGCAGATCATTTTTCCAACTGGCAACAGACGATTACCAATAGACAAAAATCGCCAATCTCTCTAGAGCAACCTCATTTATCTACTGGTTTAATTATTGCTTCAGATAAACTAATTACTCGAATTTTAAAGAATACTTTTCAAATAAATACTTCCTATGCCCAAGATAGTTTAACTGTCATTCACTATCCTCAAAGCACTAAACATCCAATTCTTCAGGGTATCTTACCTCTCATTAGCCAAGGGATCTCATTAAGCAAATAAAACCATTAAAAATTAGCTAGAGCTATATTAACTATCCATTATTGATAGCAACATAAGAATTACTTTCCCCTTTTATCTCCTACCCGCTACCTTCTCCACACCTCCAAAACAAATGTCAATCATAAGTTTATATGCCTAGATCTAGATTATTTAAAATTGGCATTATTTTCATCTCATCTCTATTTATTTCTCCTATAGCTTTAGGTAACAGTATCGAATCTATTCCTTCAGTATCAAAACTAAAAAATATTCAAACTACAGACTGGGAATATCAAGCTCTACAATCTTTAGCTCGACGTTACGATTGCACTGGTCAATGGCAACAAGGCAATAATACTAGACCTATAACTCGTTTTGAATTTGCGGTGGGTTTAAACAGTTGTCTGCAACAGATTGAAAATCTGACATCACAACAAGATTTAATCGTATTGCAAAGATTACAACGAGATTTCGCTCCAGAATTAACTCGTTTAACAAACAAAGTAGAACAATTAGAAAATAAAGTTACTCAAATTGAATCTCAACAATTCTCTACGACCACTAAATTTAATGGTCAGGTTTTATTCTTTTTAACTGATAGTTTTGGGGGAGATGATAACAGTGAAACTACTTTTGGTTATCGCACCAGATTAAATTTTACTACTAGCTTTTCTGGTAGGGACTTGCTGCGAGTGCGTTTAGAAAATCGTAATTCGCCTCGTTTGGATGATGTCACTGATACTTCTCTAAGTCGTTTGAGCGTTGATGGAGATACAGATGGAGCAACGGAACTATCGGAGCTTTCTTATATCTTTTCCGTGGAAGAAAATACAGAAATTTTGTTCGGTACGGCAGGTGTTAGTCTCAACGATGTGGGTGAAGTGTTAAATCCTTTTTCTAGTAGCAGTAGTGGGGCGATTTCTCGCTTTGGCAGAAGAGATCCAGCGACTTTACGCGCTCCTGGTGGGGCGGGAATTGGCATTAGACAAGAATTTGGCGATCGCATCGCAGTATTTGCGGGCTATTTTATTAATAACGAAGATGTAGCTAATCCTCAAGCTGACAGGGGTTTATTCGGAAGTTCAAATAGCGCGATCGCTCAATTAGTTATCGAACCACAAGAAGAACTGGCTATAGCTGCTACCTACACCCGCACCTACGAACGCAGTGATGATGTTAACTTAATGGGTTCGACTGGAGTTGAAGAAGCTAACGAACCTTTCGGAAGCAATGCCACTACTTCTGACAATTTTGGCTTACAAGCTAACTGGGAAGTTACTTCTGGTTTGGAAATTAGTGGTTGGTTTGGCTACACTCGCGCCCAACAACAGCAAAATGGAGGAGATGGTGCGACTATCCTCAATGGTGCGCTAACTTTTGCTTTTCCCGATTTGGGTGGGGAGAAAAACGTTGGCGGAATTATTATTGGCGTACCTCCTGTAATCAGCAGTCATGATAACGAAGATCTAGTTACAGATAAAACTCCCTTGCACGTCGAAGCTTTATATCGTATCGAAGTCAACGACTATGTTGAAATTACCCCTGGAGCTTTTGCTGTTTTCAATCCCGATACTGATGATGGCAATACTATCTGGGTAGGAGCAATAAGAACGGAATTTAGCTTTTAAAGATCGGGCAGGGTGAATGAAAAATCTCTCATGTAAGTTTCACAGCATCTTCATTGACCTCAATCAAACTACTAAAAGAAGCGTTGAACAAACATTTTTTATCACTAACTCCTCTACCTCGCTACTTCGCTATCTTCTCTACCCAACTACTACCCACTACTTCCTACCTACTACCTAAATTTAATTCACACATCAAACTCAATACATTATGAACATTCTAGTTACTGGTGCAGCAGGATTTATCGGCTACCACTTAAGCAATAAACTGTTAGCTCTCGGATACCGAATATATGGCGTTGATAATCTCAACGATTACTATGATGTTAGCTTGAAACAAGCTCGTTTAGCTCAACTGTTACCCCAAGATAACTTTACCTTTGAATGTTTGGATATTAGCGATCGCGACAGGGTTTCCAAACTATTTACTACTCATAATTTTGACTGCGTAATTAATCTCGCTGCCCAAGCAGGGGTACGCTATTCTCTAAAAAATCCTCATGCTTATGTAGACAGCAATTTAGTTGGCTTTACCAATATTTTAGAAGGTTGTCGTCACGGTCAAATTAAACATTTATTATTTGCTTCTTCAAGTTCGGTATACGGTGCTAATACTAAAGTTCCCTTCGCCGTCGGCGATCGCACAGATTCCCCTGTTTCGCTGTATGCAGCAACCAAAAAAGCCAATGAATTAATGGCTTATTCTTACAGTCATCTATACGATCTTCCCATGACTGGCTTACGCTTCTTTACCGTATATGGTTCTTGGGGAAGACCCGATATGGCTTACTTTAAATTTACAAAAGCGATCGCGCAAGGTCAACCTATAGATGTTTACAATTATGGCAAGATGAAGCGAGATTTTACCTATATTGATGATGTTGTCGAAGCTATTATCAGAATAATTCCCCAACCACCTCATAGATCGGCACAACCGCCATACAAAGTATACAATCTTGGCAATAATAGTCCCGTAGAATTAGGAGAATTTATTGGTGCTATTGAAACCGCATTGGGTAGATCTGCTAAGAAAAATTTGTTACCCATACAACCAGGAGATGTTGTGACAACCTATGCTGACGTAGACGAATTGATGGCAGATTTTGACTTCAAACCCTCAACCTCAATAGATATTGGAGTCAAAAAATTCGTTGATTGGTATCTGCAATACTACGAAAATTTTGCTCCTACAGACAAACAGTCGATCGCCAGAGAATTAATCACTATGAAATAGCGATAGTGTGAGAGGAATTTTAATTACAATATCTGAGCTATTGAATCCTCTGTCGATAATTTTATTAAGTGGCGACGCTCAGAAGGAAAACGAGAGGAGCAAGAGTTACAATCAGATGAGGAAGCTTGTTTACCTTTTACTTTACTGCTGCTGGAATAGCGGGGTTACTGGCTCAAAAACCAGACGCTATTGCCCTCGAACCCACAGGTATGCACTACTCTTGGTTAGTCGCCCATATTGCCGAACGAGAGCATATTGGCGTGCTTTGGGTGGGGCATCAACAAGCAGTTAGCTATCGACGACTTTAATTTCAATTTATCCTTACGTGCCTTGCTACTTTCGCAAATCTACCCGATTGAGAAGTTTGAGAGTATGTCAGCTTTCAAAAAACGGATCGGTGCCGCCAAGGATGAGTATTCATCTGGGGATTTAAACACCTTAAAAAAAGGTGGTTCTAAGCTGTGCCGTACTGAGTTTTATCTCTGGGTGACAAGTGCGATCGCCAATCCGAGAAAACGTCCTCAATCTAATGTTGGTCAACTGATAGCTAACAAATACGATGATCTAGTTAGGCAGTTTGAGAATGATCCAGAGGCTCGACAAAAACTCCTCGCAACACAAACCAAGGAAAAAGCCTTAAAGTCAATGAGAAAGATAGTTACAGCTAATCTCAAACCTCACATTGATGGAGCCGAATTAACTAGTCAAATATTGCTGATGGAAACTATGTTCAATGCTAGTTGGACTAGTAATGTTGAGGTGAAAAGCCTCAATAAAAATCAAGTCCAAAGAAAGTTTGGTAAGTTAATCATCGGAAAAACAACAGGTTATACTGCTAGATGGTTATACCGATTACTCATGAGAAGTTGTCGTAAAGATAAACAGTGAATAGATGAAACAGCGATTTATTTGCTTTTTAATTATCGGATTTATTTTCAGTCTAGTTTTTGGCTGTGTTCCCGTAAATCAGAATGTTCCCAAGTCAGAAAATCACCGACAGTCAGCTAAAACAACCATCGTTAATAGTTTATACCTAGCGCCCCGCAAGGACTTTCGGATTGTAGTCATTAGTGATCTTAATAGTCAGTACGGTTCAACAGAATATGATCCTGAAGTAGAACAAGCGATCGCTTTAATGCCTCAATGGCAACCTGATTTAGTTCTCTGCGGTGGAGATATGATTGCTGGACAAAAAGCCTCCCTAACTAAATCTCAGATCGAGTCTATGTGGGCAGCTTTTGAGCGTCATGTCGCAGCACCGTTAAGGGAACAGGATCTTCCTTTCGGCTTTACCATTGGTAATCATGATGGTTCAGGGGCAATCAAAAATCGAGATTTTATTTTTCAGCAGGAAAGAGAACTCGCCAAGGCTTATTGGCAGCAGCAGCAATTGGGTTTAGATTTTGTAGATCGGGCTAATTTTCCGTTTTACTATAGTTTTCAACAAGATGACCTATTTTTCTTAGTCTGGGATGCTTCGACGCAAAATATTGCTGAGGAGCAATTAGACTGGGTTATCCAAGCCCTCAATAGTCCAGCAGCACAACAAGCAACTGCTAAAATCGTCATCGGGCATTTACCTTTATACCCAGTGGCTAAAACCAAGAATAAGCCTGGAGAATATCTAGCAAACGGAACAAAATTGCGATCGCTTTTAGAACAGAATCAGGTATTGCTGTACATAAGCGGACATCACCATGCTTACTATCCAGGCAAAATTCAGGATTTAGAACTACTTCATGCTGGAGCATTAGGACAGGGTGCAAGACAACTGATTAATAGTGATTTAACTCCAAATAAAACTGTTACAGTAGTTGATCTAGAGCTGGCTACATCTCAGCTTATTTACACCACTTACGATGCCCAGACATGGAAACTAATATCCTTAGAACAACTGCCAACTGCAATTCCTAGTAATGATGGGGAAATTCGACGACACGATCTTTGACCCACTCCCCGCTAGTGCCGCTACGCTTAAGATGTTCACCAAATAGCTTAATATCGGGACGAATTAATCCTTCACAAGATGGACATCTTGGAGGCAAGTCGATCAATTTACCATATCCATGAATTAGTTCTACTCACGACTTGGAAGGTTATAGCGATCACAGACACGAAAAATTAAGTATTGGACAGGACTTGGAAAGTGAGAGGAAAAGGTTGAAGCACATCAAAGAGCTTCTCTGACTAATTTCCGACGTAAATGAATTTTCATAATTGGCATCAAAGAGTAAGCATCTTCGTTCTCTTCTTTCTTTTTGGTTTTGGTAATGAGCGATCGCTCAACCAAAGATTTGACGCTATGTAAAAATTTGAGCCTAGAGGGAGAGTTTTGTATCTGCTTACTCAACTCATCTGAAGATAGAGGATTACAAGAAATTGCTAACCAGTAAACAATTTCTCTATCTAAAATAGATAAAGAAGACAATTCCTGTTCTAGAAGATCGCTAATCGCTTCTAGAAGACTCAGATCTTCAATCACCTGTTCAGCATCTCCTTCCGATAAAATATCCAGGTGATTGTTAGCAATTTTCAAGAGCTGGGGATTATTTTGTACAGTTGTTGATAGATGCAACAGTTCCTGTTTTTTCCAATAGCTATCAGCGCTGGAATTAAGAAATTTCATAGTAGTCTGATCACTAAAGCCGAGCAGATCAAGGAAATGTACTTGATTGCTAGCATAATATGCCAATAGTTTTGGCTTGATCCTACTAGTGGTTATCAGGAGGCTTTGATGATCGGTGGATATAATAGAGCGTAGAAACTGACCATAGCCCTCAAAATGTTCTTTATAGGAAACGCTGGTTTCATTAATTTGCAAAATATACTGCAAGCCATCTAAAACTAGTAAGATTCTTTGTCTCCTGAGACAGTCAATAAACTCCGAAAGCAAAAAGCTTAGTTCCTGAGGCT
>JAAUYH010068710.1_pt1 | contig 17800 bp, 6 predicted proteins | sample 7278061 | NCBI WGS metagenome assembly JAAUYH01 (sample SAMN14350203, study PRJNA611818) | marine sediment metagenome | isolation source: surface marine sediment (0.6m) | place: French Polynesia: Moorea | collected 2018-08 | reverse complement strand
GTGATTGATGCCGGTGGGCCCGATGACGATGGTGGCCTCTACCGCGCTGAGCACGCTATACGCGTCGCATCTCGCCAACGCCGCCGCGGGATCGAGCCCGGCCGCGATAATGGCCTCCCACGTGTGGCCGTCCACCACCGCACCCGCTGCCGGACTGTTGCCATCAACGCCGTCAGAGCCCGCGACCAAGACCGCGATATCGAGAACGCCCGCCATGTCTCGGGCCACGGTGAGGGCCACATGCTGGGCCCGCCCCCCGACCCCTGGGTTGGCCGGCAAACGAATCGTCGCTTCGCCGCCGCCGATAAAGCACACCTGCTCCGGTGATCCCACCGCCTGCAAGCGCCGCACTTGCGCACAGATCCGCCGGGCCACTTCGTCCACGTCGCCGACCAAATCCCGGGCGAAAATGCGGGTCTTGGCTTGGCGCTGCCCCGCAATGGCCTCCGCGGCTTCGAGCATGGTGCCGGTGCCAGCGAGCAAAAATCCCTGGTCTCCGGGACGCGGCGCCGCCGGGGTGTCCGGCATCTTGCCGGCAACGCCGGCCTCCAGCACCCGCCGCACCTTCGCACTCACCCCGGACCAGCCGACCGTGGCCGCCACACAGTCGCAGGCCTCGCGAAACGTCGTGGTATCGGGCACTGTCGGCCCACTGCCGACCGCCGACAGCTCATCGCCGACCACATCGCTCAGCACCAAGGTCGTTACCGGCACCGGGGCTAGTTCGGCCAGACGCCCGCCCTTGATGGCTGAGAGATGCTTGCGCACGGTGTTCAAGGCGCGAATATCGGCGCCGGCGGCATAGACCGCATCGGTCGCCGCCACTTTGTCTGCCAGTTCGAGCCCGGGCGCCGGCAAGCACATGAGGGCCGAGGCCCCACCGGAAATCAAGGCCAAGATCCCACCGCCTTGTGCCGGGGTCTGCATCACCGTTTGACAGGCCATTGCAGCTGCAGCCAGAGAGGCCTGATCGGGAACCGGATGCGAACTGGGGCAGATTTGTAGCGGTGCATTGCCGCCGTCGCCATTGCCGCCGTCGCCATTGCCGCCATTGCCACTACTGCCGGCGCGGGTTTGCGCCAACAGCTCGGCCGGCGCTATCAGTACGCCGCGGCTGAGCTCGAGATGGCGCTCGGCCATATACGACAGTGCCCCCACTGCCATGGCGCGCGCGGCCTTGCCCACTGCCACAATGACGGGATGCGCAGGCGCCCACGACAGCTCGTCCAGGGCCTTGGCCGTGCGTCCGGCGGGATCGAGCTGCGCCGGCAACGCGGTAAAAACCTCCCGCAGCCACTCGTGCAACTGGCGGCGGCGTTCAATGGGTCGGGACATCGTCGACGACATGGTGACAACTCCAGTTTCGCCCAACTGCCACCGTCATTGCAATTTGCAATCGCGCACCATCGCGCTGCACCACCGTCTCAGTCTGTAGTAAGCTGCGCCTTTGCGAGAAGCGCAGTGGACGCCAAGGACCTGCAAGAAAAGTTGTGGCAATTCTTTCCCCGCGGGGGCATTGCCGCACTCACCAGCGGCATCGAGTTCATGTCCCTATGGCGCTGGGGTCGGCTGTCGCTTGCTGTGGGCGCTGTCGTGGGTTTGGCCGCCGTCGGCGTGTATGCAGTGCTCGAATGGGGCGAGTCCCTGCTGGTGCGCGGTGTCGACATTTTTCCGCCCATGGAGACCGAGGGCGTGGGCAAGCGGATTCTATCCCCGGGTTCTTCCATTTCCGCATGGTGGCTGCTCTTGCTCTCGCCCGCCATCGGCGGTCTCATCGCCGGCCTCATCATCTGGCGCTTTGCCCCCGAGACCCGCGGTGCCGGGGTCAACGAAGTTCTCGACGCCTACCACAATCGCAAAGGCCGCATCCGCCTGCGGGTCCCCATCGTCAAATTGGTCGCAACCCTGTTCACCCTGGGCAGCGGCGGATCGGCGGGCCGCGAGGGCCCCATGGCGCAAATCGGCGCTGGCGTGGGTTCCTACCTCGGCAGCAAACTCGGCCTGAGCGCGCGCGAGCGCCGCCTCCTCTTGTTGGCGGGCGCGGCCGGCGGTATTTCGGCTCTGTTTCGCGCCCCGCTCGGCGCCGCTCTCTGGTCCCTCGAAATCCTGTACCGCGAGGACTTTGAATCCGACGGTCTGTTCCCGGCCCTGGTATCGTCGGTGACCGCGTATTCCGTATTCACCATCATCTACGGCCAGGGATCGCTGTTTCACGTCGATGTCGGCTACGTCTTTCATCCGGCGCAACTGGTGTTCTACGGCCTTCTGGCCCTGGCTTGCACCCCGTTGGCGCTATTTTGGATCGGCCTTTTTCGCTTCAGCCAAGAGCGCATCTGGCAGCCCATGAAGGCGCCCATGTGGCTCAAGCCCGCGATCGGTGGCCTGGCCCTGGGACTCATCAGCATCGCCGTACCCCAGGTCTTTTCCACCGGCTACGGTTGGATGCAAGATGCCCTGCGCACGGTCGACGACCCCGCGCGCCTCTTGCCCATCGGCTATAAGGGCTTTGCCCTGCTCCTGTTATTGGCTCTGGGCAAAATGCTGGCCACCTCCCTCACTGTGTGTTCGGGCGGCTCGGGCGGCATCTTTGCCCCGACTCTCTTTGTCGGCGGATTTATCGGCGGCGCCTTTGGCTTGCTCTTTCACACTTGGGCCCCCGACATTGTCGCCCAGCCCACGGCCTTTGTCCTCGTGGGCATGGGGGCCTTTTACGCCGCCCTAGCGCGCACGCCGATCTCGACCATTATCATTATCTCCGAGCTATTTAGCTCCTACGACCTGCTGGTCCCGCTGATGTTTTGCGAAATGCTCACCATCGTCCTAGTGGGCAATCGCGCCATCTATCCCAAGCAAGTCCGCGATGCTCGTCACTCTCCCGCCCATGCCGGGCGCTTCACCATCGATATTCTCGAACACCTCAAAGTCGCCGATCATTACAGCAAGGATCGCGGCGCCGAGCCGGTGCCCGCAGACATGACCCTGCGCGACTTTCTCGCCTATGTATCGTCCACCGCGGATTCATGCTTTGTCGTCAAAGACCGAGGCGGCAATCTGTGCGGCATTGTCTCCTTGGCCAACGTGCGCTCGGTGGTCGCCGAGGGCGAATTCCTATCCTATATGCTGGTGACAGATGCCATGTCGCCCCTCAAGACCATATCCCCGCAGCACGATCTGCGCCGGGCCCTCAAGATCGCGTTGGCGTGTGGCTGCCAAGAGCTGCCCGTGGTCGATCAGGACCAGCCGCGCCGGGTCCTCGGCATGCTGAGCCAACAGCAGATCTTTGCCGCCTACAATGCCGAACTCCTGCGCCGACGCCTGCAGCGCGAGCGCGACGGCGATACCGCCATCGGCGTGGTGCACACCGCCACCGTGCAAACTGGCGCAGTCCAGACCGGCGCAGTGCAAACCGGCGCAGTCCAAACCGGCGCGACCCAACAACACACTCAACAGCCGACCCAGCCCCCGCAGTCAGGCGGCCCACAGAGCAAGTCCTGAGGCGCATCCGCTCCCACTCGGCTTCAGTACACGCTCAGAACGATGACCCCGGCTGGGTGAGAAATTCACGCTCCTCGGCCGTGGTCTCGCGGCCCAGAATATCATTGCGATGGGGAAAGCGGCCAAAGCGGGCCACGATATCTCGGTGCTGGTGAGTAAATGTCAGATTTTTTCGCAAACTCTCCGCGGCACGGGGATTGTCCGCGCTTTCAAACGCCGCAATCAACGTCTCAAAGCCAGCCACACCGGCGTCCTGATCGGCCAGCTCCTCGCTGTGCATCAGCGGCATGAGCATGAAGCTGGCCTCATGGGCCCGCAGCGCCAAAAGTGCCCCCGAGGCGATCCCCTCGCGGGCCCACTGAGCCGCCAGTGCATCTTGGGCGTACATCTCGGGCCGGTCGCGAAACATGTTGCGCGAAAACTGATCCAAAATCACGATGGCGGCCAGCAGCATCCGTGGCTCGCTGAGGTATGCGTCCCATGTTCCCTCGCTCACTGCGTGATAATCGCCGAGAAATTGGTCTCGAATCGATGCATCGAATTCCGGATCCTTGCGCCACCAGCGCTCGCTGCTTTGTGCCGCGGCCAAGCCGTCCTCGTCTAGGGAACCAAACCAAAAGGATAGCACTGCCTCGGCGCGTTCTCGTACAGACATAAAAACCTCCAATAAAGCCTATTCTCACCGATTTCCCCCATCGAACCAAACGTTCGCAAGCACCACCGCACCCCAGATCTGTGGCGGTAAAGCACAGTTCCCCCTCAGCAATGCCATGGATTCTCGGTTATGATCGTCCCAGGCCGAATCCCCGCTCGCCTGCTTGCCTGCTTATATGACTGCTGCTTTTGAATGGTCCAACGTTTGCATGGCCGCATTTGCGCTGGCGCTGGCGACCATGCAAACCAGTGCCCCACGCGCTGCGGTGTGGCGCATCATCGCGCTATCTTTGCTCGGAGCCGCCCTGGTGGGCGCACTGCCCATGGTGGCCGGCAATATCAAGTGGTCGCCCGTGCAGACCATGCAGGGGGTTATTGTGCTGCTCGGCGCCGGCGTGGCCATCGTGACCCCGCGGTTGCGTCTGGCAGGTGCGACCATGACCATGGCCGCCATCACCGCGGCATGTGCCGGTATCGGCGCCTGGCTCGGCCGCGACATCGGCAGCGAAGATCTCGCTTGGGGGGTCTGGGTTGTGCCCTGGCCCTTTGTCATCACCGCCGTGCTCTTGTGTGTGCGCCCCATCACCGCGCTGGGATTTGCCGTGCGCTGGAGCCTTATCGTGGCATCGCTGATGTTGGCCCTCGTCCATACCTATGGCGCCGTGCTGTATTCGCAGCCAGCTTGGTTTGGCTATGGCTGGATCACCCCCGGCGCAATCGATCCGCAATGGCAGCCGCCGTTTATCGAAATCGCCGCGGGCACTGCGCTCATGGCGGTGCGCGCGGCAGCCTTTGTCCTGCCCACCATCGCCATCGGAGTTCATCTGTGGTTTGACACCCATACGCTCGCGGCCCATCGCCAACGAGCGACGGCGACGGAAACGGCGGCAGCGTCTGCTTCGCCGGCCTCTGCTTCGCCGTCGGCATCGGTGTCTTCATCGGCGTCTTCACCTTCTGTGACGGGCTCGACCGGCCGCATGTGGACTGACGAATTCCTCGTCGGCATCATCGACAATATCGCCGACCCCATCTTCGTCAAGGATCGCACCCATCGCTGGCTTCTGCTCAATCGAGCATTTTGCGAGATGTGGCAACGCCAGCGGCGCGAGATGTTGGGACGCTCGATCTTCGACTTCTTGCCCCACAGCGATGCCGAACGCTTTCGCGCCAGCGATGAAGCCGTATTTCTCAGCGGTATCGAACATGTGAGCGAAGAGGAATTCACCGCCCCGGACGGCCGCCTGCGCATCCTGGCCACGACCAAGACCGTCTTTGCTGATGCCAGCGGCAGAAAACTCCTGATCGGCGTCATTCGCGATGTCACCGACGCCAAGCACGGCGAGGACGAGCTGCTTCGGGCCAAGATGGCGGCCGAAGGCGCCACAGAGGCCAAGTCGCACTTTCTCGCCAGCATGAGCCATGAGGTGCGCACGCCCATGAACGCAATTACGGGCATGACAACGCTTTTGCGCAATACCGAATTGAGCCCCGAGCAGCGCGAGTACGTGGCCGCGATTCGCGCCAGCAGCAAGACGCTTTTGCGCATCATCAACGATATTTTGGACTTTTCCAAAATCGAGGCCGGTAAGCTGGAGCTGGAGAGCGCCACCTTCAGCCTGGCCGAGTGCGTGGACAATGCCATCCGCCTGGTCAAAAGCGCGCGCGACATCCGGCCCGAACTCCGGCGCCAATTCGCCGACAACGTGCCCGAACGCGTCATCGGCGATGTCACGCGCCTGCAGCAAATTCTGATCAACCTGCTCAACAACGCCGCAAAATTTACCGAGCACGGCCACATTACCGTTCATTTGAGCGCCCTGCCCATCTCGCAAGATCACTGGCGCCTGCGCTTTCAGGTGAGTGATACCGGCATCGGCATTCCCGCCGACCGCATCGACCGGTTGTTCGAGCCCTTCCGCCAGGTGGACGCATCGACGGCGCGCAAATTCGGCGGCAGTGGTTTGGGCTTGGCCATCTGCAAACATCTATGCGACCTCATGGGCGGCGGCATTTCCGTCTCCAGCATCGTCGGCCAGGGCACGACCTTTCACTTCGATATCGTCGTCGGAGATGCCGAGGACAGTCTGGAACCGGTGCCCATGCCAGTGTCGGCCGACATGGGCCTATCGGAGGTCGTCGAAGTCGTCGACTCGCCCACACAACTGCGCATGCTGGTGGCCGAAGACAATCTCATCAATCAGCAGGTCATGATGAGATTGCTCAACAAGATGGGCTTTCAAGTCGATATCGCCCCCAACGGCGTGGCCGTCATCGAAGCTCTGCGCCACCACAGTTACGACGTCATCTTCATGGACGTACAGATGCCCGAGATGGATGGCCTAGAGACGACCCAACACATTCGTCGCGATGTCCCGTCGAGCGACCAGCCGCGCATCATCGGCCTCACCGCCAATGCCATGGCGGGAGATCGGAAAATGTGCTTGGACGCCGGCATGGACGACTACCTCAGCAAGCCGATTTCCTATAAGCGGCTGCGGGCCGCCCTGGCCAAGTGCGTACCCCACTGGATACTGTGAGCGCCTCGGGCCGCGGCCCGCGGAGGCCGCGGGGGCCGCGGCGCGCAGGGCGCGGGCCGCGGGGACCGCGGGGCCGGGCAACCCTGACGTCTGTCCATCGGCGCCGGACAGATTTGGTTTGGCGCCACTCAGTCAGAGCCGCCACGGACGCTCATGCTAGCGGGCGCTCATTCTAGATGGTAAGGCGCATCGACAATGGTGGCCGCACCGGTAGCCGGAAACGCCAGTTGTCGCCCTGCCGGCGCCACACAGTCGTACAGACCGCGCTCTAGCAGGTAGACGGGCGCCCGGACCCGTATCCGATCGACACGGCCCCTTTCATTCACGCGCATCTTGAGGGTCACCGGGCCGCGCAGGCGCGCGCTGCCGCGGGCATCGGCAATACAGCGCAGGATCTCCTGGGATTGGCCGCGCAAGACCGCGTTGATTTCGCCACTCTCAAGTGCACGTCGCTCCTCTTGTGCCGCACTGGAATGCGAATCATCGGCAAAGTCCAGGGCCCGCTTGGGCAGGGCAATCTTCGGCCCCTGCCATTTGAGTGCGCGCTCTGCGTCGCTGAGCTCGACTGGGAGCCCCCCAGCCGCTGTGTGTGCGTCACGGTCGCCGGGGGCCTGAACCGCGTCTGAGCCCCGCCGACGCTTATGTCGCTGGCGCCGCTTGCGCTTGCCGTTATCGCTGGCGCGGGTCGCGGCGGCATCCATGACGCCAGCGTCGGCCAACGATGTGTCAGCTGCGCCGGCCCAAAGCGCACGCCAGTCGTAGGTGGTGGCCGCGTAAGTTGTGCCAGCACCTAATAGCGCACCGACGACAAGTCCGAGAAAAAAACGCATTGCGACAATGTAACACGCTGGCTTTCGCCGCCAGGTGGCGCGTAGGCGTGCATTATCATTACAGCACTCGCGCAGCGAGATGGGCCACGATCGCTCTATTTGTCTGCGGTTCTGTGAGGCTCTGTGGCGATCGCGAGGGCGGTGATAGCCGTGGCGATTTGCCGAAGAATCGCCGCCTGCAGTGGTTGTGACGGGCGTTTTTTTATCGCCATCGCAAAACCCGGTGTTGACATATAGTCTGCATGGGTCTAGCGTCAAAATAACGTGGGAGTGGAAATCGGAATCGCGAGCAAGTACATAAGTACACGGGTGGTGCAGCGCCACCCAGGCAAACCTGTCATATGACAATCACGATCGACCTAGCGATAGCTTGATCAGTCGACTATCGATCGTATGACTTCGATCGTACGACCGATAGTCGCTTATGAAGTAGCTGGCTAGATCGATCATAGACAGATAGCTATGTATGCGTGATTTGTCTACCTAAGGATGTCCCATAGGTGATAACGCGCACCGCCATCTGTATCTCAAGTGAGAAAGTGGCGATTCCGGTTTCCGCCTCCCATTCGAATACGCAGGCACGTTCGAACTCCGTCGTAGGCGTCCCCGACGCATGTTCGTTACCGTCCAGGCCCGTCCAGACCCGCTCAGGCCCGTCCAGGCCCGCTCAGGCCGGCGCCACGGGCAAAATAAGGCGAAAGCGCGCCCCACAGCCCCGACCATTGCTCTCGGCTTCCAGGTCGCCGCCCATTTCCCGTGCTGCATTGATTGCGTAATGCAGGCCAAATCCATGACCATTCTTGCGGGTGCTAAAGCCGTTTTGAAAAATCCGCGCCATGTCCTCGGCGACTATGCCGACCCCGCTGTCAGAGACCACAATGTGGACCAGGTTCGGCGAGGGCTGCGACACCCGACAGCACAGCGTGCGCGGCCCGCTACTGTCGACAAGGGCCTGGTGCGCGTTGCTGATGAGGTTGTTGAGGATTTGCTGCAGCTTCTGCTGTTCGAGAACGATCTCGGGATGATGGATATACCGTCGGCTGAGCTCAATTCCATCGGCCATGAGCTCGGCCCGATGCAGCGCGAGGATCTCCTCGACTTCGGCAACAATATTGACAGTCTTGGCCACGCGGGCCTGAGAGACATAGTCTTGCTGCTGGACAAGAATCCCACTGATGCGCCCGATCTTGTCGACCATGGTATCGGCGGTATCGGTCAACGTGCCCCGCTGGTTGGTGAGATGCTCAGCCAGTAGGGTCAAAAAACGGCTCACCTGCGCGCTATCTTCACTGGCCAAGAATCGCTCTAGATCATGTTCCTTGCTCGTCATCAATTGCGCCAGCTTGCTTAGGCGCTCAAATGACATATCGCCGAGGCCCTGCTTGAGCGCATGCACCGAGCTGTGTAGACCGGTGAGGAGATTGCCGACGTTATGCAGGATATTGCCGGCGATCTCGGCCATCCCCGCCTGCCGTGCCATATCGGCCAAGCGCTCCTGGGCTTGTTCCAGCTCGCGCGTGCGCGCCTGAACCCGCTGCTCGAGCTCATCGTATAGTCGAGCGTTCTCAATCGAGACCGCCGCTTGTGCCGCCAGCAGCTCGAAAAATTGCTGCCGACTCTCGGTGAAGACATCGGGCGTGAGTCGGTTTTCCAGGTACAGCACGCCGATCATGCGCCCCTGCCGAATCAGCGGCATGCATAGGATCGAACGCGGCTTGTATTTGCGCACATATACATCTTGCCCAACCTCGCCAACCTCAGTTGTGGCGATATCGCTGTGCCCGCCTTCGGCGGTGGCGGCATCGCCCACGAGCACGGTGCGCTCGCTCCGAGCCACCAATTGGATCAGCCCGTAGGGCACATCCGGGCTCTCCAATAGTGGCCTCGGTATCGATTGGGCTTCGGCGGGAAATGCCCCCTCCACCGTCAAGGTCTCGCCATCGGCGTGGGCGTTGCGCAGAATCAACCACGCCCGTTCGGCCCCCGCAGTCTCGGCGACGGTGCGCATGAGGACGCGCAACAAATCCGATAGCAAAAGCTCGCTCGATATGGCCCGCGACGCTCGGATCACGGCCATCAGATCGAGCGCAGCAACACCCATATGCGTGGGCGAACTCGTGGATCCGCTGCCGCCTTCGCTCGCGAACAGTCGGGCATGGGTCTGCTCCAATTCGGCCACTTTGGCCGCGGCGCCCCAACGCTGATAGCAATAGTGCGCCTGGCGCCAGTAGACGGCGGCCACGGTATCCGAGGCCCGCGCGCGATAAAAACGCGCGGCACACTCCGCCGCCAGCGCTTGGCCAAAGACAAAACCGTGTTCGCGCGCAGACACAATCGCGGCATCGTAGTGGCGCATGGCCCGATCGCCAGCGCCATCCAGGCGACAGAGCTCGGCTGTGAGCAATTCGCTCATATGGGCAAAGTTTTCCGGTGCATAGACCCGCCAATGGCGCAGCCGCTCCATGGCATCGGCGACGATCGCCATATAGCGAGGTCGCTCGCTTTGGTCGACGACATCGACGCAGCGCGTGATCGCAAGCGCCCGCAGATAATAGGACACTGGATTGGCCCATACACCGGCAGCACCTTCGACGTTGTCACCCACGCCCTGCTGGCAGGGGAGCAGCGCATGGCGGCGATCGAAGACCACTGCGACCAGCAGCTGATAGAAGTGCACCATAAATATGGTGGTCTTATCGTCGTTATCACGTCCGTAGCGGAGGATCTCATCCTCATTGCACCACACGCCCACCAATCTAGTCGGCTCATCCTTGCCCTTGACCAGACTCGCCACCGCCTCGCGGGCCACGCCGAGGGTCTTGGTGATCGTGGGTTCGTACTTGCCCACCACCGGGGTGACCCGCTCAAGATGAGCCACCGCCTCACTCAATGCCACGTCGCCCACGGTGCACATATGGGTGTAGTTCATGGCGCAATAGCTGGCCCATTGATAATCGCCGACCTCGATGCCGCAGACAAAACCGCGCCATAGGGTCTCTTTGCTGGCGCGAAGGGGCTCCTTGTAACACTGAATCAGGCCGCCCCACATATCGAGAATCTTGGTCTCGACTGCGCGATCGCCGAAGCGCTCATGCAGTTTGAGCGACACCTGCCCCATGCGATAGCCCTCTTCGATATTGCCGAAGTGAAACGACTGGGCGAAGGCGTAGACCATGTAGCCAAATACCGAAGCGGCACAGTTGCCGTGCTTGGCCGACAGCTGCACCATGTACATGGCCGCGATGTGCATGCCCAGGGAGCCGAGAAAAAAGCCCACCGGCCAAATTTCTTGCAGGATGCGACATAGGGCCTCGTATTCGGCATTATCCATGTCGGGCAACTGGGCCAAGTCCTCGAGACTGCGCCCGGCCAAGACCTCCTCGGTACGGGCCAGGACGCGGGACAGCGCGGCCTCGTCGGGAAAGCGCGGCAAGTCGAGGGCAAATTGTGCCAGTACACCAGCGCCGGTGGCAAAGGCCGCGTTGAGGTCGTTCTTCATTTTGTAGAATAAGATCTTGCGCTCGACCACGCGGTAGTGGTCGAGAGGATTCTTCACGTGCCTTTCGACCTCGTCGAGGGCCGCCAATGCGCGGTCGTAGTGACCGGTGAGGGCCTCGGCTTCGCCACAGACCAGGGTCACCGCGCAGGCCAAATCGTGCGACGCCTCCCAGGCATCTGGCGGCAGCGCGGCGCGGGCGGCGTGAGCGAACTGTCGCATCGCGGTAAACGCCGAGCTCGCCTGGGTGCGCTGGGCGGCGGCGAGGTTGAGGCCGGCCAATTGATAGCGCTCTTGCTCATCGTCGATCAGCGCCAGGCCGAGGTTGTAGTGATTGACGATATCGAAGAGTTCTTTGCTGTGCCCGACGCTGTGCCCGACGCCATGCTCGACGCCATGTTCGCTCTTAGGGCTGCCCTCGATCCAGAGCCGGGCCACGCTCAGGTGCAGGGCCTCAAGGGTGTCAGGGGGAATCAGCGCATACGCCGCCTGCTGTACCCGATCGTGCAAAAAGGCAAAGCGGCTGCTGTGGCCCACGCGGAGCTCCTCCATCAGCATCGTGCTCAGCGAATGTTCGTCGCCCTGCAGCATGGCTGTGCGATAGCCGTCGCCCAGGGGAATAATGAGGCCGGCTTCAAGGGCCGGCCATAGACGATAGATCTCGTCTCTGAGGGTGCTACTCTGCACCAGGGCCAGGGTCCGCAGGTCAAAACTGTTGCCGATACAGGCCGCCAACTGCAGCGCATCGACGCATTCGCTCGGCAGGGTGTGAATGCGCCGGACCATGAGATCGACGACGTTGTCGCTAAACCCCCGGGCCTCGATCGCGGCGAGATTCCAATGCCACTTGGCCGCGGCGGGCTCGAAGACGATATCGCCACTCTCGTATAGGGTTGTGAGGAGCTGGCATACAAAAAACGGATTGCCGCCGGTTTTGTGCTGCACCAGCTCCACGAGCGAAGCCACTTCCAGTGTGGATCGGTATAGGGTATCGGCAAAGAGCGCGGCCAAATCCGACGGCGATAGCGGCTCGAGTTTGATTGCGCCAATCCGATGGCGGCTGCTGGCGACAATGCGATCGATGGTCGCCTGCATCGGATGGGCGGCATGGACCTCGTTGTCGCGATACGCTCCGATAAAGAGGACGTGTTCGAGCTCGCCGCCACCGACGCAGGCTTCGAGGAGGCCGAGGGTCCCGGGATCCGCCCACTGCAAGTCGTCGAGAAAGACGACGATGGGATGATGACGACTGAACGCCTGCAAAAAATCGATAACCACCTGATTGAAGCGGCGCTGGGCGTCTTCGGCCGCCAGCTTGGGTGGCTCGGGCTGGGGGCCGAGGAGCGATTCCAGCTCGGGAAGGATATCGCTGAGCAGGCGGGCGTTCGAGCCCAGGGCCTGGGCCAGACGCTCCTGCCAGCGCGCCAGAGATTCCGGATTTTCGCGCAAGATCCCGCTCAGCAGGCCGCGAAACGCCTGGATAAACGAGGCGTAGGGCACATTGCGCTGATACTGATCGAACTTGCCGGCCACGAACTGGCCGCGCCGCTCGACGATGGGCTTTTGCACCTCGTAGACCAGCGCCGACTTGCCGATCCCCGAATACCCGCTCACGAGCAATAGCTGCGCCGGCCCGTCGCAGACCTCGTCAAACGCCATGAGCAAAACGGAGACCTCGCGCTCACGGCCGTAGAGTTTTTGCGAAATGTGAAAGCGCTCGCGTCCCTCACTGCCATCGAGCATCAGACTTCCGAGCTCACCGGCCGCATGAGCCCGGCGACAGCGCCGCAGCACGGCGGCCACCGAAGCCGCGCTCTGGTAGCGCTCCTTGGGGGTTTTGGCCAAAAGGCGCATGACAATGTGATCCACGACCTTTGCCAAGTCCGGACGCAAACTCGAAGGGGCGAGCGGGACCCGCGTCAGATGTTGGTGGATCAATTCGAGAGGATCTTCCGCGGCAAACGGCGTCTGCCCGGTCAGCATTTGGTAGAAGCAAACGCCCAAGGCGTATAAGTCAGAGCGTTGGTCGACGTCGCAGTTGATGCGGCCGGTCTGTTCGGGCGAGATGTAGTTGAGCGTTCCCTCCAGGCGACGACCCGGCGCCTCCATAAGGTGCTGCGGCTCGCGTTCGAGCAGCGACGAGATCCCGAGGTCGACGAGCTTGACGACCGGGCCCGACCGGGACCGATCCTCGGCAATGAGAATATTGGCGGGTTTGACATCCTTGTGGATCAGGCCGTGCTCATGGAGTTGCCCCAGCGCCGTACTCAGGGCAATGGCCACATCGAAAAACGCCGCCAATGGCATGGGGCGGCGGTTTAAGTGCCGTTCGAGCGATATCGCACCAAAGTCTTCGAGGACCAAAATATAGCTATTTTCATGGCGGAGCAGGGCGTAGTATTCGACGAGGCCCGAGTTGCGCACCTTGCGCGCGATTTCATACTCCTGCTTGAGCTTGGCCAAATCGTGCAGCTCGGGGAATGGCGAGGTCGTGGTCTTGAGTACCACCGGCAAGCCATCACTGAGGCGCCGGCCGCGGCATACCAAGTATCGATGGCTGCGATGTAGGTCGGCAGTGATTTCGTATCCCGGTATGGACCATTGAACATGTTCAGCCATGGAAAACCGCCCGGCGTGGCCTCTCCTTTCATACTACGGGCACACCCAGAGCGGTACGTAAATGGCGCAGGTATTGACGCCCTGTGTCGACGCCGTTTGGCGACGCCGTTTGGCGACGACTCAGGGCTCGACGGTCACCACGGCTGCGCGCTGCATCCAGCCGCGCGTACCATCGGCGAGCATCACCCTGCTCCATAAGTCGCGGGTCTCGAGCACCCGGACCTCGGCGCCAGCAGGCAGTGGTTGCGGCAGCGCCGGGGGCGCCCCACCGCTATCGGCCGACAAGAGCGGCACTCCGTCGGTCACCACCACGGCCTGGTCTTGGACATTGTCGTCGACCATGGCCGAGGCAAACATCGCCAGCCATAGCAGCGCGGGCGCAATAGACAGACGCCGCCACAGCCGACGCCGCGGTGACGACCACGGCAGCCAACAAAACAATGCAACTGCAAACGCACATGCGGCGACCACATGGCGGGTGGTCACCGATAGGGTGCCATGCCAAAAAAATAGGGTGGCTGTGGCGCCAGCGCCAGCACCGGCGCCATTAGAGGCCGGCTGCGGCAGCCAATCGGGCGCGCGGGCGCGGGCCCAGGCCAGATTGCGCTCGGCCCGGCGCAGCCCCGGGTCGAGGGCCAGCGCGCGACGATAGGCCAAGGTCGCCCAGCCCAATTCTTGCGCCCCCAACGCGGCGTTGCCCCAGTCGGTAAGCAGCTCGGGACGGCCTGGGCGTTGGCGCAGAACATCGCGGAAAATAGCCTCGGCCCGGGCAAACCCTGCCATTCGCGCCAGCAGGTCGTCATCGGCGAGCGCCCCTTGATAGAGCTCGCGGGCGCGGGCGAGCTCGGCCTCTGCGTCGATATGGGGCCCACCCGCGCCGTCGATGTCGGGATTGCCGGCGTTACGCGGTTCCGTTGGCGATCCCCCGCCCGCCGATGGAGCCGGCGGTTCCACTGACGAGGAAGCGGTTTGGCTGCGCTCCTGGGCCCAGGCCGCATTGCTCGACATGAGCTGGCACAGACCCGGGGCCAAGACCAAGAGCATCAGCGCAGTCTGGCGGTTTTTTCCCGCCCGTGCCCCTGCCTCACTCCCGGCTCGATTATCGGCGCCCCGATGAGAATCGGCACCCCGACTTCGACCCGCCCGCGCCCACGCATCGGCTAGCGCCAACACCTCTCGGCACACATCGGCTTCGAGAGAAGCCTGTGCGGCCTCGCGGCGAAACGATTCGGTCTCTAGCCGTTCGAGAATCGCGCCCTTGGGCCGTTCGCCGGTACATTTGGCCAATGCCCCCATGGCGTTGAGAATATTGGGGGCCGCTTCCCGTGCCGGCATCTGGCCTGCCTCTTCGACCGCGCGCCGCACCTGCTTGAGTGCCCGTTTGATTTCGCCACTATGGTCGCGCCGAGCGCTGGTGCGCGAGCGCCATATCTGCCCCGCCAACAGTATGACGGGCAGGATATATAGGGCGAGGATGAGGGGCATCCACGACGACAGCGGGCGGACTTCGCCCAGAGTATCTGCGGGCCGCGATAGGGATAAGTCGGCGCCGACAAAGCCGCGCAGGCCGGCCCTACTTGCGGTTGCGGCGCCGGTGGTGACCGCGCCAACGGCGGCCGATCCGCCGCCCGCTTGCTCGGTCACCGGGGTGTCCACGCCGGACGGACCGCCGTGGCCGGCGGCGCCGCTCACGACATCGCCAGCGCCGACCACGGCGGAGCCCGCGACCGATAGGGCCACCGGCTCACTGAAGACCGTGCGATATTCGCCTGCACTGGGGTCGAAGTATGCAAAACCAATGCTGGGGATCTCTCGGGCCTCGGCGTTCTTGAGACGCACGGTCACCACAAAGCGCTTGCCCTTGCCGCCGCCGGCCCCGGCGTTGGCGCCGCCCACACCACTATCAACGTCGATGATCTCGCCGGGAATGCTGCCGGCCTCGGGCACGGCAAAGATCTCGGCCGGCAAACCCTGCTCGTTGTCCAGCGGCGGCAGGCTCAAGCCCTCTAGGCGACCATCGCCGCGAACCAAAATGCTGAGTTCGATGGGATCGCCCACGCGGACCACGGTGCGCGAAGCCTGCAGCTGTAGCGAATACGCGGTGCCCACGGCCCCGGCAAAACTCGGCGGCCGGTCCGCAAGTGGCAGGGGGCGAATTTCGAGCTGACGCGCGCGATCTTCGGCCTTGAACAGCTGGGTCTGGGCCACGCGAAAGGAAAATGGACCGCGCTTGGTACCGACCTGCAACGCGGCGACCACTTGCGCGGGCGGCACGTCGATGGTGCCGGGCTTGGTCGCCGTCACGACCACATTCATGCCAATTCGGGTAAATCCGTCGGCGGTCTTATCGCTGCGAAAGGGCAATTCGAGTTCGCGATCGCCGGCCGGTACCAAGAGCGCCCGCCGACTGTCGCGGGCATTACTGCCGTGGACGTCGATCCATTCCGGCATGTTGAGCAAGGGAATGGAAAAACTCTGATCCTCGGGATCGCGGCGTAAATCCCAGGCTATGCCGACGTCAAAAGTCTCGCCCACCCAAATCGGCCGCTGGGGCAGAGACAGGGTCAAGCGCATATCGCGGGTGGCCGCCACCTTGGCCGCTTGGAACGTGGCGGCCCGGGTCTTGGCCTGCCTATCGCCCTGGGTGACGGTGATGACGGGCACACGGTACGTGCCGGGCGCGGGCGCTTCAACGCGGTAGCGATAGACAAATTCGACCCGCCGCGACTCGCTGCGGCGGCCGTTGATGATCGAGATGGACGTCGAGACGTTGGGCACCACGCCCATAAAGGTGATCTTGCAACCGGGAATCTCGAATGGGCTGATTTCGGGCTCGGGCTCGGTATCAAAGCCCTCGGCCGAGACCAAAAGGACAAACGGCAGGGAGGCATAGATTTTCTGCTCGACCCGCACCTGCGCCCGCTGGGCGTGGGCGAGATGGGCGCTGCCGAGCGCGAGCACGACGGCCACGATCGTGAGCACAAGCGAGCGCGGACGCAGACCGGCACAGAGCGAGCGCAGGAGCGGGCGCATGAGCCGGCGCAGCGCTGCAGCTTTGGTGGACGAGAGCGAGGCGATGGGCATGGCTACCAGTCTTTCTCTACGGTTTCGGATTGGCTGCGGGTGCGCGCGCGCTGCTCGCGCCGGCGCTCGGCTTCGCGATCGCGAATTTCCTGCAGCCGGCGCTGCGCCTGCTGGCGACTCATCTCTTGTTGCTGTTGGTCTTGCTGTTGGTCTTGGTTCTGCTGGTCTTGCTCTTGGTCTTGATTCTGCTGGTCTTGATCCTGGTCCTGGTTCTGCTGCGGCGGCTGCAGCAGGCGAATGGCCTCGCTCAGATGGTCCATGGCGGCCTGCTGGGCGCCAAAGACGGCGTTCACGCGCTCGGGGTCTACGCTCATGCCGGCGGCGTCTTCGGCATTTTGCGTCATGCCATCGGCGGCGGTCTCCATCTCGGCGGTGGCCGAGCGCACTTCTTCGGCCGCCTGGGCTAGGCTCTCGGCGCTGGGGCCAGCGCCACCGGCGCCGCCTGGGGTAGCCCCGGCCTGGCCCTGCTGCGCGGCGCTATCGGCCTGGGCGGCCAGGGCGTCGGCGAGGGCTTGGCCCATGGTGGCGTGGGCGTTTTGCTGTTCGAGCAGCGGCGCCAGGTTGTCGGCCAAGGCAGTCTCATCGCCGCCATGGGCCGACGCCGTGGCGTCGTAGGTATTGGTCTGTTGCTGCAGGAGATCTTTGAGATGCTCGATGATGGAAAAGAAGATGCGCCGGAGCTCTTCGATGTGCGCCATGGCCTCGTCGGCGGCGGCTCGCGCATCGGCCACACCGGCGACGCCGCCGCTTGCGCCGTCGCTTCCGCCGTTCCGTACGCCGTTACTTACGCCGCTGGGCGCCAGCGTCGCCAGGGCTTCTTGCATCTGCAGCACGGCATCGCGGGCCTGTACGCGCAGGGACTCGGCCTGCCGATATTGGGCCTTGGCCGCCTCGGCCTGCTCGCCTCCGGGGCCCGGAGCGCCGCCTGCGCCGGTCGGGTCTGCGGCCTGGGCACTTGCCTGAGCGCTTGCCTGAGCTTCGATAGACGCGATCTCGTCGGCAAATAAATCCGCCAACCGACCCAGGCGATCGAGGTTGGCGCCCGCGCTCTGGGCAATGCGGGCCAGCCGCTCTTCGTCGGATAC
>JAAUYH010203807.1_pt1 | contig 17801 bp, 15 predicted proteins | sample 7278061 | NCBI WGS metagenome assembly JAAUYH01 (sample SAMN14350203, study PRJNA611818) | marine sediment metagenome | isolation source: surface marine sediment (0.6m) | place: French Polynesia: Moorea | collected 2018-08 | reverse complement strand
ACATGTGAAAGGTAGGACTCATAAGAGAAATACCGCAGTGGTCCGCCCATTCCCAGAGTGCTGTACAGCCTGTCCTAAGAGTAAGAACGGAAAATACCCTACCTTTAATTCTTGCAGCCAGTGGGCAGCGCATAAGGGTACCAAGGGGCATAAGTCCAGCCAGTCCGGTCGCTAATAAGGCACCTAGTGCACTACCTGGATACCCGTAGAATTTGTTAGTACAAGTTTGATCTTCTTTGCTTGGTGTATTGTTCTGTAAGTTGACGTGGGGAATATTTGAAAAGTGTTCTTGTGATCGCGAATATATCATAAAGCAGCGTCATACTTTCTACAATTTGTGAAATTTACATTGCTCTGTAAGCCGAAGACTCTGGTTATACCCGTTAAATTTGAGGTTTTAGCCGTGCACGCAACACTCGTACGCATTCACAGGTATTGGCAACTGGGTATACACTATCTTCGACAATATGTGTTGAACTTCCGACTTCTTCCTGATGTATGCCTTCTTGAGCATCATCGTACAACTGATGAAGTGCGTTCCGAGCTATAATTGAACGAGATGCATTTTGTTCGTCTGCAGTTTTTCTATTCAAAATTTGATGTAACTCTGCAACTCTGGTTATGGCAGAAACTTCGGACAAATATGTATCTGCGGGTAAAGCAGCTTGACTCTTGTTTTTCATGTTCAGTATCACGTTTTTACAAATCGATTGATAGATGTCATGCACTTATTCGACTCTTACAGAATTAGTATGCGACGTGTTACCGTGAAGCGCAATCATTTCATCAAGTAAGGCAAGGCCGATTCAACCTGATTTTCACTGCAACACTTGCTCTCTAGCCAGCAGTTGACTATCGTCTCTCGATTCGTCTTTTACCATGCTTGGTTGAACATGCCCATGGCATCACTCACATGAGGCAGATGACCAACATGAATGCCGAACCTCCCAGAGTGCGCCGATAGTGGAAAGTAATTCTCTCCGGAATGCCACCGCAAATTAATGTCAACAACATGACGTAACAGCGTAGAGCGGTACCGCATTTTGCATGAGCCATTAACCTGTGGTCTAGAGTTTGATATTTAGAGGTTGACTGCTTGTGAAGAAGTTCAATGCGAAGTCTAGATAGTGTAATATTTGTTTCGTGACCTCCACAATTGTCTATGATTAGCAGAACATCATCTGTTTTCACTTTGCAAACTTCACTGTAAGAGTTTCGGGTGCACAGAATATTCATGGTTACAGTGTACGTGTACTAACGAGTCTGTTCGAAATTCTCAAAGGGTTATAATTGCTATATTGCTGCCTCGGTCAAATTTCGGAGTTGGTCAACTTACGGTTGGGGCTTAAAACGTGGTTCTACTGTATAGGAGGACTGAAATTCCTATCTGTAAATTGATAACTTAAAGGGTTCCGTAAATTAAGCATATTTTAGGGCAACAAGAACGGGTGCAGTCGGGAATTGCCAGACTGCCAGATTGGCAGCCAATGAAAATTCCAGTTACAGAGTTTACAATTTAGCAGCTTGGAGGGCATCTGCCGTTTACTCTCCTGACTTCCAAAGTCTTTGAACCTATAGCAAGACTGTGCGCAGTAAGAGCACGTCTATCGGTACGGTAGTATCTAAAATTGTATCATAGGTTAAATTTGAAGCTGCGTCACGCAAAGTTTTCCTGACGTTTGTCTTATTGAAATTCTTAAAATCAAGGCACGTAAGTGCCAAATTTTGGCTCAGGGCTAAAATCTGGTGTATAAATATTAGATATAGCCCTAGAAATAGCCCTGAGCCAAAATTTGGTACTTACGTGCCTCGCTTGCAACTTAAATCCGAAAAGCAACCTTCTTATTGATTTGGCGTGACCATCTCTCATACAAAACGTTGAAAATATATAGAAATATAGCCCGCCTGTAGAAGTGCTCTGACAACGGAGAAACTGATTCGCAGCTGCTTTTGTATCAAAATATTTGCTTCAAAATAGAAGATTAGGTTGAGGTAGTGTAGTGAAGCGGAAATTGGTTGATAGGTTTATTCGAATATTTGACAACGGTATTTATACTATTAGGCTTTGTAAGCAATATGTAAATAAAATTCTCTAGAGTTATGAGGAAATTTCCGCATCACATCTAGAATCACGTAAATACATAATTGCAAATATCATGACTAGGGATGTCCATGGTTCGGTTTTGGTTGAAACCGGTTTCGTTTTTCCGAACCAGAACCAAACCGAACTATGTGACCACAGAACCATATCCGAACCAAACCAAACAGGATGAACCGATTCGGAGCCATAACCATTGCTCATAAATAAATAAAATGAAAAAATTAGTTATAAAAGACTATAAATTAATTTTGTATGCAACATTTTGGGGTATGATTGTAAATAAAGCTTTAACGCATAGAATAAATTTACTACTTTATTTGAACACCTAGCATTGCCTTGAATTCTCAAAGTTTTATTAACCATTTAATAATCTTTGCCAAGAATTCATCAGCATCAATGCTGTAACGGATTCATCGCTTAGTTTGTTTCTTTTTGCGTCAATTAAATTTTCAGCCAATAAAAAAGCGGATTCGCTCGCAACCGACGATGCTTGTATAGAAAGCATGTCACGGGCCAATTTTGAAATTGAGGGAAATCTCGCTTGATTCGCTTTCCATCAGATTAGTGGATCCGTAAAAGATCTTTTACGAACTGCTGTGGCTTGAAAAGCTAGGAAATTTCATCTGAATTTGAGTTTTTTTCAATAAAATTTGAATCATTTTCGAATCCAGCAAAAATAGAATCATGCTTTTTTCACGAGGTTCAGTAGGGGATGATTGAACTATTGCACCATTTCTTTCCATAAACCTTTCCAGAATCAACTTGTCTTCTTGACTTGAATTTTTAAAGCTTGGGTCAAGTATACACGAAACTTTTTGCCATTACAAAGTTTTCTAGATCAAAATATGATGAGATCTTATCTTTCAGAGAAGATGCAATTGAACTTAGGGCTCCGAATTCAACATCTTCAAAATCATCAATAGCGTCGCAATGCATCGCATAAATTCTTCTAGTCATGCTGAGTGTAACATAATATGATCCACTCTCAGTAGCTGTCACACTATAAAAAATTTTCAGAAGTCTGCAAAGTTTGCCAGCAATTGTCCACTCTTCATCTGAAATTTTGAACGCTTTCAGTATTTCATCTTCGGAGCACAACGTTGTTTAAATCATTTTCGCTTTAGGAGACGCTTGAATCATAAAACAAATTGGTGACCATCGAGTAACAACGTCAAGTCCAGATAAATTAGCGTTCAATAATTTAACTCATTTCCTAACTCTTCGAATCGTTTTCTTCTTTTAACAGAAGTCCTACTTGACTGAACAACATTTCTTAAATCATACAGACAGGATTATATTTCTGCATACGCCACCTGGACAGTTAAATTAATAATATCTGCAATACATCGAGTGTGAATGCCTGGTTTTCAGAGAGATTTTCCAACAGTCTCATTCCTTTGCACGTTTTGGACCCGTTATCGGTTGTGATGGAAACAAATTCTTCGTTGATCTTCCATTCTTTTAAAACTTCCAGTATAATTGGGTGCACGTTTTCACAGTCATGTGGTGATAAAATCGTAAGAAACGTAGCAATACTGATTTCATGTTCCACTATTCGTCAATCCAATGACACGTGATCACTTGGTAGCTCCGGTATGACCGAGCTGACCATCCATCAAGCGTTAAACTTATCCTGAATGACTTTTCGATACTAAAAAATCCATAATTCGTGTTCGTTGAATTTTGAAATATTCCAGAATCCTCCTTTGAATTGTCTGTCGAAGTACTGGTCGATAGCGAGGTTGTAGAAGTTTCAACAGTTTTACAAACTCTCTGTTTTCAACTGTTGTAGAGGGTAATCCAGTATCCATGATAGTAGCAACTATCTATGTTCAATAAGCTGTTTTATTTCTTGTACTTTACCACTGCTCGTAAGGGTTGTTTGTGAGCTATTAGAAAAGCAATGAAATTTACGATAGTGCTTCAACAGATTACTCGTGCCCTGTACATATTTGTAAGTTGCCGAACAATATTTGCAAGATGCGATTCGTGTTCCGTCTGGGTTTTTGAGCGAATGGAATCGCCTCCAAAACGGTTTTTTTATGTTTCTTCGACACATGCTCCGAAGAACTTCGATTCTCAGAAGCAGAAACAATTTCAGAGTCAGAAGCGCTTTCATTTGAGTTCGTTTCTTTGCACACTGACCTTTCGGTTCATACCATGTCCAAAACGATTACTCGTTGTAACAGAATGATTTAGCTAAAACGAGATCAAAATAATTTAATTTCACCAGGCACACTTTTTCTACAATTCATTTATTTTAAATCTTGTGTTCTCTTAAATTAAATTTTCGAAACGGTTCGGTTCTGGTTTTAACCGGCACCAAAAAGGTTGGAAACACAATCGAACCAGAACCGAAAAAATGGAAAATCGTGAAACCGGAACCGAACCAGAACCATGGTTCGGGATCGGTTTCGCGGAACCGGTTCGATTTGGACATCCCTAATCATGACGTGTAAATAGATAATTAATTATTTGAGCTTACCATTATGTTTCCAATTGCTGCCATGATGACAGGGCTTCCGTCATCCCTGATGCTCATCATTTCCGACACAAAACACCACACCAAATCGTGCAATTAGTGTGTCGAGTCGAAGCATATCATAAGTTGGTAATCAAGTACAAAAACGCTAATGATTTCAGTCAGAGATGCTTGACGCAAAACCCTACCCCTCCAAAAGAGCCCGTATTACAGTCGTATGCTAACCCTAGACTCGACACACTAATTGCACGATTTGGTGTACTCAAATATTGACAAGTCACTTATGTATGCTATTAATCAATGTCTTATCTGTACAGTAGTGCACATCCGAACAACAACCAATTGAGAAAAGTTAGTCCCTCTTTTCATTGGCTACAGATCTAGCAGTCTGGCAGTCTGGCAATTTCTGACTGGACCCAATGACAATGCAAATGCTCACAACTGATCAATCCTTATAATTTTATCATCTTCGTACGAATTGACCAGCTACATATCTTCTACCAGACGGCACTAACATGCACAACTCAAGTGACGATGGCAGTGCGAAGGGATTAGACAATGGAGACCCAATCCCGCCACCTCCAGTGAAAACAGACGACTCCGGTGTGAATGTGAGCGCTAATGAAGCGAGAAGCGTCGGTTCGAAAAGTTTCCCACGTCAAGACGAGCGTGAAAGAGATTTCTGCATTGCCTCCTATTGTGACGCATTAACATCTTGTTGGATAGCCTGTTGTATCGGTTGCTGTGCGGAAACTTGTACCAGCTGCGCTGCATAGATCCGATTTCCTGTAATTACTCTTCATTCCTCTCATGCGACACAAAATGCTCATCGCACACATCTAGTCATGCCCCAATTTCTAGGAACCGTGAATCAGAGTGTTTGGAAGGCCGGTCATAGCAAGAACGCTGGTTCACCGAAATACTGTAACGCTTGTCTTTCAGCGCATGACCGCATTTAGCACTGGCAGCTAATTGTTTTCGGTTGCAGTACAGTATGGTCGAGGAGGGTGGGATTTCTTAACTTTTGTTCTGAAATTAATTAAAATTTTGCTAACGTTTTAGTCATACCACTGGTGTCTGGTCCTGGGTTTTACTCTGAAGACCGAATCGATTTCGGATCCCTGCTCCAAGCACGAGATGCGCGACGTAATACTTTCCGGGGTTTCCGGATTTCTAGCCGCATGTGCAGGTGGTTTCGTCCTCCATCGCGCGATCTGGAAGACGGCGGACAAGCATGCTCAAGAAATTGAGCAATTGTCTCCTTCGTATCGTCGGCAAGAGCGGCAGGCTGCTCCAATTGTGGTATGTCAATTCATCTAAAGTTTCCATGACTATCGATTCCTCTCATTGCCGTATGACTGACCTCTGTGCGCTCGTTTTACAGAAAGAGACATTTGAAAACCAAATCGCACGCCGGGCTGCCAACTGGTGGAACAACGGTGTTGACAACATTCACAACCGCCTTTTAAAACTTCCTGGGACAGTCAAGACAATAGTCTCCGATGTAAAGGAGGTGACTAGTGAAAAGTAGTAATGTGACTTTGGTAGTCGCATAGAGCTGCTCTGTCGAAGAAAAGTTTTTGGTAAAACTGACTGTAAGCAACAACACCTCAATTAAATTTAGTTGACCAATTCAGCTTTTACTGCTGCTCTATGTAATGTAGGTTGGGCCGCAGCATACGACCAACTTCCGCAACACGAGCACCTCTATTCACAGGTCTTCCCACACTATGTTTCTTTTTCCTACTGTTTGTGTCCTCTTCTTCATATTGTTCATCACTGCAGATGCGCTCATCTTCGAAAATGTTGAATTTTCTGTGGACGGCGGCTCGACTTGGCTTCAAGAATCATCCGACATCTCGTACTCTTCCTTGCCTGCTTCTGCAAAGTTACGCTTGCGCGGAGGGAATAGTTATATTTTGCTGCCTGTATGTGCCGTTACTAAAGACCCTGCCTTGATAGAATGGCGCGGGCTTAATGTACTTGGTGTTCGCGATGCTGCGCTGTGCGTGAAGCGCAATGAAAATAGTTTTCAACTTTTGTACGCTGAACCTATTGAACTTGTTCCCACGTGGCATAAATATCTGCATGGAACTGCTGATTCAAGGAAGAAACGTTCCATGGATGATGACGTTAATACAAGTGAGACCGGCGAAAACGCACAAGGAGAGAAGGGCAAAAAACGTCGCGGTTTTTGGAGCAAGTACGGTTTTTACATCGGTGCATTTATTTGCTTTTCACTTATACAGGGAATCCGTGAGGGTAACGCCCAATACAAACAGGAAATGGAGGAGGCCGCTCGCGCTGAAGCTGCAAAACAGGCTGAAGCGTCATCCAAAACTAACATTGTCGTTCCTCGAAGAAAGAACAAGAACAAGAAGAATGCAACTAAAAAATCTTAGCACTTGATGTAACGGGTGAAATACGTCTTCGTCAAGTTCACTTACATGACTTGTAAACTGCTCAACCTATTTCTGTCTTAAACCAAAAATCTCAGCCTGAATGTACCACGAACCCGTCGTCACTGTCGGGAATCAAAAACAAATCCGCGACGCAGCACTTTAGTAAGTGTATATTCAATTAATTGTTATCAGTAAAAGTTCCAGAGCGAGACGCTCGAGCCCTTGAGCTCCGGCGCGACATTTCTTGAGGCGGAACATATGCAGGAAGAGGTTTGCTGCGCACTGAGTCCGGAGATGCTATCGTTTTGGAAGAAGTTTGCATCGACAAAGGAGATAATTCTGGCGACAAATCCACCACAGCCACTGAGGATTCCAACTGTTCTTTCTCATTACTCAGATGAATACTGAGGCGTTGCTCATCACTAACCTTTTGCTGACTGTCTCGCACCACCTCTAACACATCATCAATATCGGGTAAAAGTGGTAAACTTTCAGAGGCGTTTGGATGGCCACTCGAATCGAGATTAAAGCCATCACTGCGAGCTCGTCGATTAACTGACGCTTGTCGCAATAATCGACGGTCAGGGAAAAAGGTAGACCTCGATGGTCCACCCATTGCTCGAGGCTTCCAAACAGATTGTTTGGGAATTTCCCGAATCAAGATTGCTTTCGTACCTGGTAGTCGTGCATGCGTCAGCATCCGCATGTTCCGTTGTCTCAAAGAATTCTCTCGATGCGGAACTGCAAGTGAAGAATTGGTATTGTCAACAAAGATATCCGTCTCATCCACAATTTCCTGCGTAGATGTTAGTCACCTTATTAAATTATGGGCGCGCAGATCAGTCGCGAAAACATACCTCTTGAATGATGAACTCAAAAATGTCTTCGATGGTTACGATTCCAAGGAACTTACGATCTGGTTTAGCAACATCATCATACACGATAGCAAGATGAGATTGTCCTTCTTGGAATTCGTTCAACAAATCAGCCAGCAACGCATTTTCAGTACATTCAATGACAGGAGCCACTCGACGCCTCACACCTGCAGAAGCAATAAGAGCGCGAATCGGTAACTTCTCATGCTTGTTCACTAATAGCAGTTGTTTCACTAAAAGCGAACAAACAATATTGTCCGGTGATCCATCGTAGAGAGGAATACGAGAATATCCCTTCTCAAGAATCAGGCGCAAAGTATTTTCATCTAAAAGATGATCAACACTTAGACAAAACACATTCTCGGCTCTTGTTCGGACATCCCTTGCGCATCGCTGTGAAAAATCAAGTGTCCCCTCTAGCACACAAGACACATACGTCAGTAACATGTTTCATGTAATTCATCGTTGATTGAAAACTTACCAATGATTAAGCTTTCATCATGAGTAAGAGCACCATACTTGCTCCGAGCGTGAATTTTTACGAGACCCTTCAATTCTTCACGACTGTATATCTGGCCAAGTTCATGGCCTAGCATCCAATCGAGTACAACCGCAATAGGTTTCGCTATAGGCCACATGAGAAAACGAAGAATACGCACAAAGCCAATCAATCTGCTTCCAATCTCTAAAGCATGACGAGAACAAACAGCTTGAGGAATTATCTCTCCAAACAGCATAATAAGAACAACAGAAAGTAGGAGTGAAACGACACCACCAGGAAACAGCACTTCCAATACAAGCGGTAATAATTCAGTTGCTATTGTATTGCCGAGTAACAAAGTAACCAAGAGAAGATGAGCATTTTTTCGAACAGGAATAATCTTGCGCGCGGCAGCCGCTTCTTTCTCATTACTGCTGTTCATCATCAGTTCCAACCCAACGGTATCGAGGGTCATTAAACCTAATGTCAATCCAGCCATGCAAGCAGCCCAAACCAAACAAAGCGCGGCGATGAGCCATAATATTGGCTTGGGCAATTTGTGTAATGGAGAATGAGATACTTCATTGCTCACATCTTTCTCAGCATTAGTGGATGTGACCCAAAACGCGAACACTATCGCAGTGAGGAATACTTGCGTCAGGTTCCGCATACTATAACAATTCAATATGCGAGCAACTTGCAGTATAAAGAAGGGCTGAGTGAACAAGTGAAGTACTTCAGTTGAGGAGGTAAGATTGCGTCATTGATAGTTGAGGTCATCGATGAGCTAGAATATAGTGCAGTATGACATAAGGATACCCATTACTGTATTAATGCACAGCAATGGATGTTAGTCAAAATGTAGCACTAATCGAATTTTTGATTGTGTACAGTAAGGTATTGGTACAGTACTGCATGTTGAGCAACCATTCTTGGCGAAGTTTGAGCCAGTTCTGTAGGGACTTTCTTTGTTTTTGTCGCTCCCATAAAACTAGGACACTTGGCAATCCGACTGCGGTCGATACTTCGCCAATGACGCATCTACGATGCTTCTAGTCAAATTAAAGAGCACTAGAGGCATGTTTGATGCCGCCACTGGCGAAAGGACACTTGTCTATATTTCAACTGGACACAGAATTGCTGGGTCACACGGATTTACACGGAATAGGCTCCTTCCTTTCTCCTACACTGCCAACTTTCCTTTTCAGAAACCTTCGCAAGTACCGTAGCAAAAAATCTACTGTTGGCGACAAGTACTGTAGGTCAGGGGCAGTGACTAACCATAAATTGTAACACGAGAGTAAAACCCATAAGGCAATTTTAGAACACAAGTACGTACAGTACGGTACGAAATTAGGGTTTGATTTTATTTAGGTGCTAGGTGCCTCGAACAGCACGGTACCGGTACCGCACAGTACATTCACGTACTGTTAACTACAATTCCAAACTTTTTACTTCAAGTTCGAATCAGACATTCAGCATTGATTACAGGGTAGCATTGTGGCGAGATGCACTATTCAATAAAACTTTTAATCTTAAATATTTGCAATACTACTACCTTTCAAAGTTTCTCCAGCTCGTCTTAGTCAATCATGGGGATATTAGAAGTGGACCATGACATTAGCTAATTCCTGTACTATACGAATACCTCGCTAACGCCGCTTCCCTCCCTTTTTCGCACCACCCTTACCTATACGACCATCCTTCACACCAAGCCGAGTCACTACAGAGGTTTTAGAAGCCAGCGCATCGTCACGTTCACGTTCTGTTGCTCTTAGTTGCGCTTCGAGTAAGCGAATCAAATCACCCCCTAGTATTTCGGACGGTACCTCTGCCAGTGAAGCCTTGACGAGCTCTTCTTCTTTTTTAAGTATCACAGTTTCAAGTTCTACTATTATTCGCTTATATTCATCCAACCAACCGCAATCCGATTTCGTTGAATTCACTGTTAATGCGCTTTTCTCCCTAGCATTTCTCAAGATCTCCAATTCAGCTTCTGCCCTTTCTTTCAGTCTTTTGGTTCGCTCGCATTTAGCTTCTGATGTCTTTTGCGCAACTCTAGCTTCCACTGTCTGTTTTCGCGCTTCAACAATATCGTTTTCGTACTGTCGTAATCGAGATGTGATGTCTTTGAGTTCCTTAGAAGACACTGCAGTCAAGCTATTGCTTTTGTAGTGTTTCGCTAGCGTTTTGTTCAAGACAATGTCTCTCAATATTTTCAACCCATCCGCGGGCAGTCCTGAGGGTGCCAACGAGCTTATAAGACCTTTCAGCATAGTCTTTTCTTCTCGCAATGCATCAACTAATTCATTAGCATTTTTCGCCCTTGCAAGCTCTTTCTCAAGTCCTCGAATTTTCTCTTGCATTTTCGCAACGGATTCGAGTTCCTTTCCCTTTTTCGTCATTTCTGCACGAACTTTTCTTACTTCATTCAGCTTCGCTGCACAATCCGCACGAGCCTCTCGAATCTCTTCGACTCTATTCGCACATTCAACTCGCAGTACCGCAACTTCTGCGGCAGATGTACTAGCGCGATTGGAAACAGTGGAAATGTTCGATTCCGCTTCAGAAGCTAGTCGTTTATGTTCCTCCACAAGTTGTGCGTTAGATGCTTCAAGCGAGGCAATTCTGTGTAACATTGCTGACGTATCCTCTTCGAATCTTTCAATTCGATTATCAAGCTCTCGAGTATCGGATTCATGCTCCATTTTCACCGCACCAAGTTCAGCTTCAGTCCGCACAAGAGCAGCTCGAGCAACTTCAAGGTCAGACTCAAGCTGTCCCACTCGTTGACTGACGCCCATGGAAGATAGTGACAGTAAGGCTGCATTTTCCGAGGCAGACTTAGTCGCGTTTAAGTGGTCACGTTCTAGTTCACTGACACGAGCTGCGAATGTATCGCGTTCAAATTCGGTTGCCTTCAACATAGTTTCCAATCTCAAAATGCGGCCACGTTCTTCTTCCAATTGATTGCGAGCTGCGACGATTTCACTCTCAAGTTTGCTTATCTTTTCTGTAGACGCGGTGAGGGAAGTACGGATTTCGATTAGTTCCGCTTCGAGCACAGGAACGGTACGCTGTATCGGCTCTCTTCGATTACAATCAACATTCAATAACGCACGCTGAACATCTAAATTTTGGAAAGCATTGACATCGTCGCGCAGACGTCTCAAGAGCACGTCATCATCTTCTTCGGCTCTAGGAGATGGCATCATTCGATTCAAATCTGAGTGAAAACAAACGGTCGGCTTCCCAAGAAACTCTGTGGCCATACAGTGGATGTATGAAAAAAAAATTTAATACGTGTACAGAATGTCTTGAAAAGTTCGCTGGACACGTTGGACACGTTCAAATAGGTTGCTCCCAATAACGTATTATGGCTGAATTGATTAGTGACAACAAGTTTCCGGACTTCGGCCGACCGGCGCTTCGCGCATGAACTCGAATGTTCAAACGAAACGTAGGGTTTCTGCGGACATAATTTGTTGAGGATTAAGAGAATAGCAACTGTGCATAAATAGTTTACACGACTTAAGCAAAAAATCTCTGGATAGATAGGTGAACTCAGATATGCAAAACTTTGTCTTTGATTAATGTAACAGAAAATTAGGCAACAAATATTCTGAAATTGTACAAAATTTTAGTCAATTCGAAATCTATAACTTATAACCGTAGAATAAATAAGTCAGCATAATTAGCATTTGTATTGGGATATGAAAGGCTGGATGATCTAATATTTATGAAGAAATCTTCTTTATGGCACATTCTACTGGCTATCATGTTTAAATTTCAAACACCAAGGAAATTTGAAGAAAAAGAAAAATTTTAATTTATCTCAATCCTTCACGATACACTACATTTTGCTTAGTCCGAGAGGATGTACTACAAGTGCAACAAATGGAAAAAATTTCAGATCTTTTGTTCGAGATATTGCAGCAAAAAGCTGGCCATGAGAGAAGCAACAGTCTGTCAGATCTATACCCAGCTTGCCTTCAATAGATTGACCTTCTCACTTATTGGTTGTCGTGGCGAAGCAAGTCAGAGCTGTAAGCTGTTTGCTTGTAAACCCAGATATGGGAAATTTTGGTCACCAAGACGGCATTTCATGATAGGTAAATCTAGAAGTTCACCTTTTTTATACCCCGTTAGCCAACCTAAAGTGGAGCACATTGCCTGCAATTCCTTCGAGAACATGTCTAGCTATATCAACATCTACTTTGTTGGGTCGAAGATTTGGTTGCAATATACCAATGTAACCTCTTTTAAGTTCAAGCAGTGAGGCGGTTTCGATGATTAACCATCTCCTTAATTTAAAGGTTCCTGTAGATAGCCCTAGGGGCATTCTAGCACCACTCATGCTCATTCGATGACCGCCGATTCGATTGCATGACCAGCCGAATAGATGGAGGCGCTTCCTGATCATGACATAGCGCACGTAGCGAATGAAAATTTTGAAGTAAGGAATTGCTGTTTTGGAGCATTTGCTATTAGCTATGTAGAACAAAATTAGAAACTTAAGCAAACTCTTGCTGCTCGTGATTTACCCTTTGGATTCATTCTTCAGGGAAGCATTGATGACGACCGACAAATATCTGGAGTGGAATCCTTCAGAGATATTTAACGAACCAAAAATGTGGTGCAGTTAGCCTTGTCTTTTCAATCTTGGATTTAATGCTAATGTACCTACTGAAGCAAAAAATAAGGCTAGATGTCACTGAAGCCATAGCAAGACCACTATTGTACTTTCCAAAATTTTTCGAAAAGTTCTTGACAGTGAAATTGATTAATTTAGCACTAGCTTCAATAGATCTTGAGTATTCAAAAATCTGGGAACAATTTGAGAATCAATCCGGGAATTCGAGCAACAGATGCCAATTTTTGGATTGACAAGTGAGCAAAATTTTTCTTTCGCTGACGAAATGCAAGAATAGCAAATAGCACAGTCGACATACATTTTTCAAAATTACATACAACTATCTTCCAAATTTTCATAATCTCTGTGGCCTCTATGCAAACCTATAGAACATCCTGAACTACTTCAAGCACGACCTAAGTGTTTTCTGGCTCTATACGATCGCGATCAATTTCATTTCGCCTACGCCGAGCTTCGGCAATAAGAGGGGCAAGAGAGATTTCTAAGTTCATTTTGAACTAAAAATTAAACAAAAATAAATCATCAATGACGGAATATAATTAAATAGGATTCCAAAAAGTTAAAACGCAGCTTCATCGCGTATTTGTGAAAGTAAATCCACTAGCTGCTCAAGATGGTTTGTAAAGCGAACAATCTATGCTTTCAACTCTTGGGATATGGTCCGTATCTAGTGGATTTAAATATCAAAGTCTCAAGGCACTGATTGCCTGTAGTATGCTTTCAACTGTTTCACCTATTATTCTATTTGCACTGTTCCTCCGCAGTACGCATCTCGCAAACATCAACAACGTAGTACTGCCAACTCTACAACTTGATCCCCTTCAAATTTATTCCAAAGAATTTAATGCTTAAATTAAATCTCAGGCCAGAGACTGTTCGCTCGAAATACTAGATTTTCATCTTAAAGTTCGGAATTCTGAATTTATTGGCAATGAAAATAGTCCAAATCTAACATAAACAATTCATAGAAGTGACTGTTATTGTATTAAACCAGAAAATTCATTCGTTATCCCCAATTTCGGTTTAATCTGTTTCAAAAATTTAGAGTATCAAATTCATTTGGAAAAACTTCTCTGATTAGCCTGTGACTGTGCTTTGTCGACCACATTTTATCTTAACTATTTTAGTATTATGGAAACCATAACATTCCTTGATATGAAAATGGAAGCCTTTTTCTGCAGGCTGCGATTTAATAGAAAACTCGCGAATAATAATTTCATGCTATTTTTCCCAATTTATAAGTAAGTTGCTAGGTCTGAGAATTGTTAATTACAAAAGAAGAACCTTCGCTAAAGCAGTTAGGTTTGCTCTGTCGACAGTGTTCTTTCGAAAGCGAAGAAATTGTTCGATTGAAATTGTAAATTTATTTGGTAATTGATCGAGGAAAGGATTATTCTCTGACGAGATTTTGCTTGACTTACTTACCTATTATGAATAAATACAGCTCCTTTTTCATGTGGAATATTCAGCAAGAGTGCTATGTATTCCTATAACGTTAATTAAATATTACTTTGAAACAATAATTTCAGCGCGCGATTTTTGTTTTGGAAGGATTCCGATTTATAGATAGAATATTATGGCCTTTTCGAAGCTTTAATCCGCTTTACTACAATATTATGCATTAAATCAGACAAAAACAGGCCAGTTTCATGAATAGATCGGGGTAGACATAAAAGGTATCTTGATGGAAACATGCGAACCGGTTCCTCGCAATTTTCTGCAGTGAGAAAGGAGTCATGATCGTAATGTTAGCGGTGTACAGTATTTACTAGACTTCGATATTCAACGAAATGAAATTTTGAGCAAATTATTTCTCGAATAATTTGAATCCCATTGTAGTGCTTGTCTGGGCTGAACCTGCCACCAATATTAAGAACTTATTTTATGCAGACTGGAAATGAATATTAGCGTTGAATCTTTAGGGTTCGTCAACTTATTGGTTTAAATAGGGTGCGGCTGTCAACCTTACTCTTCAATAAATACTTTGCGAAGAATTGCCATATTTTTCCTGAATTTTCTTCAGACGTGTCACTCGCACACCTGTTGTACACGTGGGATTTATTAACAGCCCGAAAGAAATGGAGAATTCAGCACTCAATACTGCCTCTTTGTGTCATCACTGTTACTTGAAGGATTGATAATTTATTTAAAAAACTTTGACATTTTAAGGTTAAGTAGTTCTCAACTGACTTTTACTCATAATTAATGAAATTTTCGAATTGAGGCTAGTTCAGATGCTATTTTTGGGTATTTTTTTCTTCAACGACAATTATCTTCCACTTCCAGTCTTTGATGTTCCCTGTCTGATGAGATGCTTGATTTCAGATGGCAATTCCATTTTGGTGAATTCTGATAGCTTTTTTTTGTACCTTCGATTACACGTACAATGTACAGAAATTCGAGTACATCATGTATGAATTGTAATTTTAACTTATCTTCTGGTTTCAATTAGTGTCTTATTTATTAAACATGGCAAGCAAATCAATTTAGAACAATTACTCTACTGGTAAGTGTTCTACTTCTTGAAAATCTAGAAAAATGATAATTTTCTGTAATTTCTAGTTAATTTGCGAAATTTAGTTCAATCTGATTTTTTCACAGTCAAAATCATAGATCTAATTACTATTATTCTCTATCAATTTTGCAAAAAAGTAGTAGACCAATGTCAAGGGAGTTTGTGTATAATATTTGTGCAATTAGATCGACAGGTTTTTAAATTTGACGCAGCAGGATTCGAATAATGTGAGCAATTCATGATTGTTTTGGCGCAATATGAAATCTTTTCAATGGTAACACATTGGAACAGCGTCGATCAAGAAGTCTTCATTATAATTTTTCTCTTAATCTATCCATAGATGATAGAGTGTATCTGAGCTGAATAGTGGTAAAAAATTTGAGCTGTTTACTACAAGTACTGTTCCTAGATTTTATCCTACTTGAGATAATTCAGGTGAATTGACTTATTAGCGTAACGTTGTACGCTTATCATGAAAATATAGTAAAGTCAAAGGTTGTTCAGATCTCGTATAATATCACGCGAATTCCAGAAAACAACGGATAATCGTAAGATTCTTGTCACCTTCAAGCCTTTTCAACGCTAATTTTTGTCAACTACAACTAGTGTGAAGAGTAATCAATTAGATAAATGGACGGCTTGATGGCTGGAAATTGTGAGAATAGAACTGTGAAAAGGAAACTATCAATCTTCTCTCTCAATATTGATCCTCTCCCGTCGTATGATATAAAACCAAGGTAAACTGTGTGGATGCAATTTGAAGATCTATCTACTTGTGCGGAACCGCAACTCTTAATATCTAGGACTTTCGTTGGTGCAAAATCAGTTACGGGGATTTCAGATCGATTGGGGAATCTACAACTCAAACTAATTCTATCTACAACTGACATCAGTAGATTTTTCTCTTCTACTTCTCAAGCTCCATCAAAATCTTTCTTCACGGAGTATTAAGATGGGGCTGCATTATTATCGAATTTTGAGTTTTCGATTAAGTGAAACAAAGATTGACTTCCTTTTGAGAATGCTTATTAAAGTATAATTCACTAATGAAGGCTCAAAAGTAAATTAGCTGTTAAAGCATATCGTTTCACACAGTGCGTTCTTTCTCAATTGGTAGCAAAAATATTCATCAAGACTATCCATTAGCCATTTTTCAAGGTTTGCACTAGTTCAAACGGGTCTAAAATGTATGTATTTTCGTGGCATAATAGGTATTTGTGCTTATCTCTACGAACTATTAAATCGGAATTGTCATAGCAGCCTGTTATCTAAGCCGGAGCTCAAGCAAAATTCGATTGCTCATTGTAAAGCCAGGTGAATTGAAATTCTTCGAAAGTTTCCTTCAACAGTCGTAACAGCTATCAAAATTATAATTCCAGGACCTTGAGATCATCTGATTTGTATCAGCCCATCGCCTGATTGAAAACACAAATGGGGGACGTGTTAGAACTGTATTAAGATTCTTTCACTCTGTTTATTGTTTTAAAATTTTATAAGTCCAAATGAATGCATCAATCAATTAATCCATTACGGTTTCAATTTTAAGTGCCGATACACCATGTGACGCAAAATTTTTCTGAATAAAATTATTTCTTCGTAACGTTTTAGGCCAAACGGTAGGCATTACAGCACAGAATTCTGGAGTAATTCGATCGAAGCTGCTGTTTTGTTTACCTCGAATATTTCTTTTTCACTCAACAAAATGTTTGCTTCGAGTTAGACTTCTTGTATTATTTATTTTAAAATGTCTTCTAGGGAAAGATCACACTAATCCACTAACATAACCTTCCATTATTATTTGTTGTTCAAGTCAGTTTTGTTAGGTTGTCAGTAGTCATATCCTGTTTTGATTTTTGTGAAGATCGCTTTAGAATACGCGCCCGGTTGATTCATTTTCAAGTTTCGTTATTTTAAAAGTTATGAATAGAAGTACGAGGCTTTTCGCGAAAAAAAGATGAGTTTGGAAGTTCAGTTCGGCTCTGAAATGGATTTTGTGAATTCGCTGACATGGTGTTCTGTTATGTATGGCTGTTTAATTCAAGAATACAGTTTGCTTTGATTTCTATTTCCTGTACTTAATTAATAAAAGCGCTATGCGTGACATACACACGTACCGTAGTGAAGTTGTTAATCAAACGTATTAAGTTTTTCAAATATTTCGGATGGCGCTCGTAATCCAGTTTCGTACAATTTTTGGTACTTTACAATAGAATTGATAGAATAAAACTATTCAGTTCCAAGTGGTCGTATCGAAAAACATACTTTCACACTTGCATTCTTTTGGAAATCTT
>JAAUYH010063241.1_pt1 | contig 17803 bp, 17 predicted proteins | sample 7278061 | NCBI WGS metagenome assembly JAAUYH01 (sample SAMN14350203, study PRJNA611818) | marine sediment metagenome | isolation source: surface marine sediment (0.6m) | place: French Polynesia: Moorea | collected 2018-08 | reverse complement strand
CGGCTGAAGCAGGAGTTCGAGGCGATCGGCTTCTACCTCTCCGCCCACCCGCTCGACAGCTTCAACACGGTGCGCGTCGGCGCGGTGCCGTCCAGCGACATCGAGAGCCGCCTGCGCGGCACTTCGACCGTCTTCAAGATGGCCGGTGTCGTCATGTCCAAACGCGAGATGTCGACCCGCTCGGGCGGCCGCATGGCCTTCGTCATGCTGTCGGACTCGGCCGGCGTCTTCGAGGTGACCCTGTTCTCGGAAGTCCTGGCCGCCTCCCGCCACCTGCTGGAGGGCGGCACCCCGCTGCTCCTGTCCCTGGAGGCCCAGCGGGCCAATGGCGACGACTACCGCCTGACCTGCCAGCGCATCGAGCCGCTGGACGAGGCCGTCGCCCGCGCCGGCATCGGCCTCAAGGTCTTCCTCGACGAGGCCAAGGCCGCCGCCCCGCTCGCCTCCACCCTCGGCCGCGAGGGCAGCGGCCGCGGCCGCGTCAACATCATGATCCCGGTCGGCGAGGGCAGGGAGGTCGAGATCATCCTCCCCCAGGGCTACGCCATAACCGCCAAGGGGAGGGCCGCGCTGCGCGCGATCCCGGGCATCGTGGACGTGCAGGAGGTGTGAGCCGATACCCCGTGTTGCGGAGCGAGGCTGCAAGGTGAGCGTCAATTGGCGGTCAGGTCACGAAGCTCGGTCAGTACCGGCGCATTTCCCGCAAATGTGGACTCGAATGAACTGTCGTTCACAAATGTCAGTCCCCGGAACTCCTCCAGGAACAATACGTACTCCCAACCGACATTGACCGAGAAGGTGCACATATTGGCAACCGGTGCGTAGATGGATTCGAACAGCCCCGGCCTCCCTTTGAAGATCTCCAGCACCTGCAACTGAAGGCTCAGAATGTCGCAGTGGACGGCGTCACAGGGGATGCCGAGCTCCTTGGGATGTGCCACTTCCGCACCGATCACCTTGGCCCGGACGACTCCGAGCGCCTCCTCCAGGCCTTCTTCAACAGTCCTGACCTCCGGTGGCTGGCAGCCGGACGCTTCAGCGTTCGCCAGGATCACGGCCGCCGCCACCATACAAGCAGAGGCAATTCGGGTCGTTCCATGCATTGGCCGTCTCCGATGGTGACACTTGCGATTGCCTTTCCGGCCAGTGTCCGAGCCAAGATCGGCCGGAGTGTGACATCGGGTGCGCGCGTTCATCGGCAGCCGAAGAAAGGCGCTGGCACGCATTCTGCCCTAGAAGTCGGCTGACTCCGTCCCGTCAGAGCGATCCGGGGACTCGTGGTCGTGCGCGGTGTATGAGGTCGGCCGTTTTGCCCACCCGGGCAGAGCACCCGCCGACCCGTCATTGCGAGGAGCGTAGCGACGCGGCAATCCACTGCTGACGGCGCCGGTGGATTGCTTCGCCTTCGGCTCGCAATGACGCTCAACGGGGTGCAGCGGCACCTGGCTCCAGGCTCATGTGCCCCGCCGGGCTCATCTGACCGGCCTTCTTTGCTACCACGAACACCGTCATGCCGTTGCCTGGCTGCCAATAATGGTCGATCTCGAAGCCGGCATCGGTCAGGCTGTCCTCCAGCTCCTTCGCGGTGAACACCTTGACCAGGGGTATCAGCCCCACGGCCCGGCCGATCGGGATGATGAGCTTGAACCACTTCATCTTCTCGCCGATGCAGACGGTGCTGCTGACGAAGACGCCGCCGGGCTTCAGCATGCGGTGGACCTTGGCGATCACCGCCTCCTTGTCCTCCAGCAGGTGCAGGATGCTGTGGCCCATGATCACGTCGTAGCTCTCGTCGGGCGCGGTGAAGGTGTCGATGGCGGCCTGTTCGAAGGTGACATTGGCGACCCCGGCGGCCTCCGCCTTGCCCCGCGCGATCTCCAGCATGCGCCCGGAGATGTCGGTGGCCAGGATGTGCTTCACGAAGGGCGCCTGTACGATCGCGGTCGAACCGGTGCCGCAGCCGAACTCCAGCACCTCCATGTCCGGCCGCAGGTACTCCTGCGTCACCTGGAGCTTCTTCTGGTAGGCGGCCTCGTCGGAGACCGGCTGCCGGGAGTACTTGTCGGCGATCTTGTCCCAGAACTTGCTGCTCGGCCCGGTCATTGTCCGTTCCACGTGTTCGATCGAGGTCATTGCGTGAAGTCCTTTCCGGTCTTCATAGGGGTTTTCCGGTGACACAGGCGAGGCTCAATCGCCGGCACAGGGCGCGCCGGCCGGCTCGACCGGGTCGGAGGCGTCTACCTACCCATGCGCAGATCAAATAGGAATTGCGGAAATCTGCAGTTCCGATATACGAAAATGCATGCATTGGCAGTCCGTCTCCTTCGACTGGAACCAGGCCCGGGCGTTCCTCGCGACCGCGGAGGAGGGCTCGCTCTCCGCCGCCGCCCGGGCGCTGGGCCAGACCCAGCCGACCCTCAGCCGGCAGGTCGCCGCGCTGGAGGCGCATCTCGGCGTCACTTTGTTCGAAAGGGTCGGCCGGTCACTGGTCCTCACGCAATCCGGGCTCGAGCTGCTCGACCATTTCCGAGCCATGGGCGACGCGGCCAACCGCATCTCGCTTGCGGCGTCCGGCCAGTCACAAGCCATCGAAGGGCATGTCCGCATCACCGCGACCAACATCGTGGCGACCTATCATCTGCCCGCGGTCCTGAAACGGCTTCGGGAGACGGCACCGGCGATCGAGATCGACGTGGTCGCCTCGAACGATGTCCGTGACCTGACACGGCGCGAGGCCGACATCGCCATCCGGCACGGGCGCCCGCAACAGCCGGACCTGATCGCCAGGCTCGTCGCGGAATCCACCGCCCATCTCTACGCGTCGAAGGCGTATCTCGACCGCCATGGCCGGCCGACGACCGCAAGCGACCTGGCGGATCTGGACGTCATCGGCTTCGAGGAGCCCGAGCGTCTGATCGAATTGCTCAACGCCCACGGTCTCTCGCTGACCAGGCGCAATTGCCGGCTGACCACGGCCAGCGGGACCGCGATGCTGGAATTCGTAGGGCAGGGACTCGGCATTGGCATCTTCGTCAAGGAGACCGCGGACCTGGTGCCCGACCTCGAACAGGTGCTGCCGGATCTGGACCCGTTTCCCGTCCCGACCTGGCTGGTGACCCACCGCGAGCTTCATACCAGCCGCCGCATACGCCTGGTGTTCGACCTGCTGGCCGAGTCGTTCTCAGGGGATAGTCGGGTCTTCTAAAGGGGGATGACGCGAACCCGGCCCGAATTCGTGCATGAGTACTACGCCGGCTTGCGGTCACATCCGTTCAGTCCGTGGTCGGTTCAATCGGCGGTCCTCGCCACGACCGTTACAGCGTTGCCCCTGTTCGGCGCCCAGCGGTGCTCGATGGTGAAGCCGGAGGCCGCCAGGCTGGCTTCCAGCGCCTGCGCGGTGAGGGTTCTGGTTCTGGGCAGCATCCCCAGGGCGGCGGCGACCCCGGTGAAGAGGGCCAGCCATTTCGGGTTTCCGGGCACGAAAGACGTGCCGCAGATAAAGATCCCGCCGGGTCTGAGCAATCGCCGCACCTTGGCGATCACGGCGTCGGGGTCCGCCAGATAGAGCAGGACGCGAAGGCCGATGACCGCGTCGAAGCGTGCGTCCGATGCCCCGTATTCCTCAATGGCGGCCTGCTCGAAGGTGACTGTGTCGATCCCGGCGGTTTTTGCCTCGTCCCGGGCGATCTGGAGCATGGGCCCGGAGATGTCAATTGCCAGGATGTGCTTGACGAAGGGCGCGAAGGCGATGGCTGTGGCGCCGGATCCGCAGCCGAACTCCAGTATCTCCATATCGGGCCCCAGATAGTCCTGCGCGACCTGCAGGTCCTGCCCGGCATTGGATCTGTCTGTGGCGCGCAGCCGGGCCCCGACACGCTCCAGGGAATAGCGCGAGGCCGTCCTGTCCCAATAACCACTGTTCGCTCGACTCATTGTCCCTGCCATGTTGCTGTTCGACGCTTTTGGCTATCGTCTATCAAGTTGATCGCACGGGCTACCCTTCCGAGCCGCCGCATAGTTGTTCCGGAGGTCGGCACGGCTCCGCGTCAGAGCTCCCGCTCGGCCAGCTCGCGGAAGGCGTCCGGCACGGCGCGGCGGTCGCCGAGCATCACCGAGCCATAGCCGATCGACTCCCGGCCGAAGCGGTCGCGGATCGTGTCCATGGCGCGGTCGGCCATCCAACGGGCCGCACCCCTGCGCGTTCCGGGCCGCCGCTCGTCGGTGTCGAGCGTGTAGGGCAACTCGAGCTGCAGTTCGGTATCGAAATCCAGGTTCGACACCGAGATCGCCAGCAGCGAGACAGTCTTCTCGTCCGGGTGATCGGCGAGGGCGGCGCGGACCAGATCCTCGGCGACCTCCGCCAGGATCAGGGTGGCGGAGATGGCGGCCGGCAGGGTTATCGAGCGGGTGACCGCACGCAGATCGGCGAAGCGCACCCGCACCGTCACCGTGCGACCGGCCCGGGACTTGGCGCGCAGCCGTGAGGCGACCCGGTCGGCGAGGTGGAGCAGGGTGGGGCGGATCACCGACTCCACCGGCGGTTTGCGGCCGAGCGCCGATTGCGACCCGACCGACCGGGCCCGGCGTTGGCTAACCACCTGCCGGGGATCCTGGTTGCGCGACAGCGCCGCCAGCTTTCCGCCGACCGCCCGGCCGAGGATGCGCTCCAGGGACCAGCCGGGGGTCGCCGCCAGCTGGCCGATGGTCGACACGCCCATATCGGCGAGCCTGAGCCGCACCGCCGGGCCGACGCCCCACATCAGCTCCACCGGCAGATCGTGGAGGAAGGCGGCCTCGCGTCCCGGATCGACCACGACCAGCCCGTCCGGCTTGGCCACCTGCGAGGCGATCTTCGCAAGGTGCTTGGTCCGCGCCACGCCCAGCGAGATCGGCAGCCCCACCTCCAGCCGCACCCGTTCCCGGATGCGCCGCGCCATCGCCTCCGGCGGCCCGAAGAGGTGCTCGCAGCCGGCGACATCGGCGAACGCCTCGTCGATCGAGATCCGCTCGACCAGCGGCGTGAAATCGCCCATCACGTCGATCGCCGCGTCGCCCAGACGCTGGTAGTCCTCGAAATGCCCGCTGACGAACCGCAGCTCCGGGCACAGCTCCCGCGCCCGCCGCCCGGGCATCCCGCTGCGCACCCCGAACGCCTTGGCCTCGTAGGACGCCGCCAGCACCACCCCGCCGCCGACCGCGATCGGCCGACCGCGCAGGGACGGATCAAGCAGCTGCTCGACCGACGCATAGAAGGCGTCCAAGTCAGCGTGCAGGATGGTGGCGGTATCTGCCATGCTGACCATTCACTCGAAATCGGATAGGGGCGTGGATCGATGGGCCCGCCGGTGTGGCCATTGGCGAGAAGAACATAAGAAGAACAAATTACATTGATGTCAACAGGCGGATGCGGTTTTGGGATGGCGACCGGGCATCGGGGTTCATACGATCACGCTTGCCTCGAACGGTCGGAGTTCCTAGCCTTCGAGGGGGTGCGGCGATTTCAGCAACCCTTGCGGATATTGATGGTCGGTCCAGGTGGCGAGGGCCGGCAGGCTTGCATTATTCAAACGGGTCGAAGGCCCGGCAGTCGCCGCTCGGCTTGTCGAGGCGCTGATGGGGTATCTTAGGGCGCATTGGCGCGGTGATCTCCCGCTCGCCGTCAGTTTCTGGATCAACGGCGTGGCGCTGAACGTCGCCGTTCTTCTTATCATGCTTGTTCTTCAGCCCACTTTCGACCGGCTGCCGTTCGACACGGTGCTGATCGTCGCCGTGTCCCTGACCGTCGTCGAGGTCGCCATCGGGGTATGGCAGTTCGTCGGCATCTGGCGCAGCGCAACCAAGTGGGCCGAGCGTAATCAGCGGGTCGCCTGGGCCACTTTGGCGAAGCTGGCCGTCATTCTTGGCGTGGTTCGCAGCGTGGCGATGTTGGTGACAAGTGCGCAGGACCTTGTAACCGTTGCTGAGATGATGAGCGACCCGGCGCTGCGCGATTACGAGGTTGAGTTGGTGGGCGGGGCGACCGTCGCGCTGCGCGGAGCGATCACCAACGAGTCGGTCGACGAACTTCTCGCCGGCCTATCCGACCCGGACATCGAGCTGCTGACGGTCGACAGCCATGGCGGCCTGGTACTGCCGGCCATCCGCCTCGGCCGGCATATTCGGCAACATGACGTTCAGGTCTTGGCCGATTACCAGTGCGCGTCTGCCTGCGTGCTGTTGCTGGCAGCCTCTCGCGAGCCGGCGATGACGGCCGGAACGGTCGTGACGTTCCACACCGTCGATGACTCCGGCGAGTTCATCAATCCCGAGTTCCGACAGTCGGCGCGGGAAGTCCAACAGGAGGGGGATGACTTCCTGCGGGAGATGGGCGTTCCGCAATGGGCCATGAGCCGGGCGAGCCGGCAGGAGTTCTGGACCCCAACCCTCGATCAGCTGGTGGAGATGGGCATCGTCCGATGGATCTATCTACCGATGCTCGCCGAGTATGTTCCGGCCGTTGAATACTGTCGCAGCTGGCCCGTGGACTGCAGTGCCGAATGATCCGTCGAGGGCGATGGCAGCATTGGCGGTCTTCGTTCCCATTCGCTGACCGATCGGCGGCGCGACGAGGCAATCCGACCGGACCCTTCGGCATTCCCGCCGACCGGGTTGGAAATCTCAGCTCTTGGTAGTGGCGCGTCGGCCGTCCGGGCGTCGGTACGGCACTCCTTTCGCCGGAGATGCCGGGCGGCAACACCGGTGCCTCCACAACGCTTGCAAAATGACCCGGTCCGGGCTATCTAGCCGCCGCGTTTCATCACACACGTGGGCATCGCGGCCTGCCGACGCAGGGCAGGTCCATCCGGTGTCCGTTTGTCACGTACGGGAAATCCGCCGTGGCACTCGGACCTTTGCCCGCGGCGGAACAACCGGAGAAGGACAGAAAAGACCATGGCGTCTCCGACCTTTACCTTGCGCCAGCTCCTGGAGAGCGGCGTGCATTTCGGCCACCACACGCGCCGCTGGAACCCGAAGATGGACCAGTTCATCTTCGGTGTGCGCAACGGCGTGCACATCATCGACCTGCAGCAGACGGTGCCGCTCCTGTACCGGGCGCTCGAGGCGGCCCGCGAGGTGGTCGCCGGCGGCGGCCGGGTGCTGTTCGTCGGCACCAAGCGCCAGGCCCAGGACAAGATCGCCGACGCCGCCAAGCGCTGCGGCCAGTACTACGTCAACCACCGCTGGCTCGGCGGCATGCTGACCAACTGGAAGACCATCTCCCAGTCCATCAAGCGGCTGAAGGAGATGGATGATCAGCTGGCGGACGAGGAGGCCTCGGGCCTGACCAAGAAGGAGCTTCTCGGCGTCACCCGCGAGCGCGACAAGCTGGACCGGGCGCTGGGCGGCATCCGCGACATGGGCGGCCTGCCGGACATCCTGTTCATCATCGACACCAACAAGGAGTCGATCGCGGTCCAGGAGGCCAACAAGCTCGGCATCCCGGTGATCGCGGTGATCGACAGCAACTCCGATCCCGACGGGATCACCTATCCGGTCCCCGGCAATGACGACGCGCTGCGCGCCATCGACCTGTATTGCGAGTTGATGGCGTCGTCGGTGCTCTCGGGCATCGAAGCCGAGATGATGGCGTCGGGCGCCGATATCGGCGAGAGCGAGGAGCCGGTCGAGCCGGCGCTGGCCGCCGAGGGCGAGGCCGAGCCCGCTGAGGAGGCCGCCGCGGAGGCGCCGGCGGAAGAGACCGCCGCGGAGACGCCGGCGGAGGAGGCCGCCGCGGAGACGCCGGCAGACGAACCCGCCGCGGAGGACTCCGCCGAGGCTGCCCCGGCCGAAACCGCGGAGGCGGCGGACGCTGCGGACAAGGACAAGCCGGTCGAGGAGGCGGTCGCCTCCGCCTGACCGGCAGCGACACATTGAGCGGCGGCGTCGCATGCGCCGCCTGGACGCACGGAGATAGGGCGCGCCGCGCTACGGCGCGCCGGTATTCAAGAGGACGAGATGGCGCAGATCACCGCTGCCCTGGTCAAGCAGCTCCGCGAGAAGAGCGGCGCCGGCATGATGGATTGCAAGAACGCCCTGAAGGAGACCGATGGCGATCTGGAGGCCGCGGTCGACTGGCTGCGCACCAAGGGGCTGGCGGCGGCCGCCAAGAAGGCTGGCCGGGTCGCCTCCCAGGGACTGATCGGTGTCGCGGTCGACGGCACCGTCGGCGCCGCGGTCGAGGTCAATTCCGAAACCGATTTTGTCGGCAGAAACGAGACCTTCCAGGGCTTTGTCGCCACGCTGGCCAAACTGGCGCTCGGCGCCGGCGGCGACCTCGAGGCGCTGAAGGGGATGGAATACCCCGACACCGGCCGGTCCGTCGCCGAGGAGCTGACCCAGATGGTCGCCACCATCGGCGAGAACATGAGCGTGCGCCGGATCGCCGAGCAGCGGGTGTCGAACGGCGTCGCGGCGCGCTACGTCCACAGTGCCGTCGCCACCGATCTCGGCCGCATCGGCGTGCTGGTCGGGCTGGAGTCGACCGGTGATGCGGAGAAGCTGGCGGCGCTCGGCAAGCAGCTCGCCATGCACATCGCCGCCAGCCGTCCGGAATCGGTCTCCACCGAGGAGCTCGATCCGGCGCTGGTCGAGCGCGAGCGCACCGTGCTGCTGGAGCAGGCGCGCGAGAGCGGCAGGCCGGAAGAGATCATCCAGAAGATGGTCGATGGTCGCATCCGCAAGTACTACGAGGAGGTGGTGCTGCTGGAGCAGACCTGGGTCATCGACGACGAGAGCAAGGTCAAGGACGTGCTGGCGGCCGCCGAGAAGGATGTCGGCGCCCCGGTGTCCGTCTCCGGCTTCACCTGCTTCGTTCTCGGCGAGGGCATCGAGAAGGAAGAGGCCGACTTCGCCGCCGAGGTCGCCGCCACCCTGGCCGGCTGACATCCGGCCCGGCCGCGCGCCGCCGGGCTGGCGTCGCGCCCGAGAATCGCAGAGTGTTCGCGGCACCGGCTTGGCCGCGCGCCCGCCGGCGCCGTCGAACCATGGGAGGTCCGCATGCCGTCCGCGCCACTCTATCGCCGTGTGCTGCTGAAGATTTCCGGCGAAGCGCTGATGGGGGACCGGCAATACGGCATCGATCCCGACACCGTCGACCGCATCGCCGGCGAGGTGGCCCAGGTCGTCGAGCTGGGCGCCCAGGTCTGCCTGGTGGTGGGCGGCGGCAACATCTTCCGCGGCATGGCGGGCGCGGCCAACGGCATGGAGCGCACCACCGCCGACTACATGGGCATGTTGGCCACCGTCATGAACGCCCTGGCGCTGCAGAGCGCCTGCGAGCGGCGCGGGCTGCACACCCGGGTGCAGTCGGCGATTCCCATGGAAACGGTCTGCGAGCCCTATATCCGCCGCCGCGCCGTGCGCCACATGGAGAAGGGGCGGGTGGTGATCTTCGCCGCCGGCTCCGGCAACCCGTTCTTCACCACCGACACCACCGCCGCCCTGCGGGCCTCCGAGATGGACTGCAACGCGCTGCTGAAGGGCACCAAGGTCGACGGGGTGTATGACGCCGATCCCAAGAAGGTGGCGGACGCCAAACGATTCGAGCGCCTGACCTACATGCAGGTCTTGTCCAACGACCTCAAGGTGATGGATCATTCGGCGATCTCGCTGGCGCGGGAGAACGACATCCCGATCCTGGTCTTCTCCATCCACGAGCCCGGCGGTTTCGCCAAGGTCATCACCGGACAAGGCCGGTCAACGATCATCACCGAGGAGGAATGAGCCATGACCGCTTCGGATATGAAATCCCTGAACAAGCGCATGGACGGTGCGGTCAGCGTGCTCGCCGAGGAGTTTGCCGGCCTGCGCACGGGACGGGCATCGACCACGATGCTCGAGCGCGTCTCCGTCGACGCCTACGGCGCCAAGATGCAGATGGACCAGGTGGGGACGATCAGCGTGCCCGAACCCAGATTGCTGACCGTTCAGGTCTGGGACGCCAGCCTCGTCAAGTCGGTGGAGAAGGCGATCCGTGAGGCGGATCTCGGCCTCAATCCGCAGCCCGACGGGCAGCTGATCCGTGTTCCGGTGCCGGAGCTGAACGAGGAGCGCCGCCGCGAGATGAGCAAATATGCCGGCAAATATGCCGAGCAGGCGCGGGTCGCCGTGCGCAATGTGCGCCGGGACGGCATGGACACGCTGAAGCGTCGCGAGAAGGACGGCGAGATCTCGCAGGACGAGCACAAGGCCCTGTCGGCCGAAATCCAGACCCTGACAGATCAACACATTGCCAAAATTGACGAGGCTTTGGCCCATAAAGAACAAGAAATCATGCAAGTGTAGGGATCAGGAGCCGAATCGAGGACCCTGATCATGGTGCGAGGCAGATTGCGGGCCGGGCATTCCGTCCGCCCGTTTGAGACCCGCCGGGACGGCAGGCCGGGCCTTGTGGCCCTGATCTCACCGGGTCCGGACATGCCGGCCCCAAGCCTTGTGTGGACACCAGCCTAGACGCCTATGCACGGAACCCTGTCGGAGGCGGCGGCGCAGCCGCCGGCGCATGTCGCCATCATCATGGATGGCAATGGTCGCTGGGCCCGGGCCCGGGGCCTGCCGCGCACCGTCGGCCACCACCGCGGGGTCGAGGCCGTCCGACGCACGGTCGAGGCCGCCGCCGAGCTCGGCATCGGCCATCTGACGCTGTTCGGGTTTTCCAGCGAGAACTGGGGCCGCCCGGAGGAGGAGGTCTCCGAGTTGATGGGCCTGCTGCGCAAATACCTGCGCAGCGAGGTCGCAGACCTGCATCGCAACGGCGTTCGCCTCAGGGTGATCGGCGACCGCGACCGGCTCAAATCCGATATCGTCGACCTGATCGCCAATGCCGAGCAGGTCACCCGCGACAACACCAGGCTGCATCTCACCGTGGCGCTCAGCTACGGCGCCCGACAGGAGATCACCGCCGCCGCCCGGCGTCTTGCCGAGGCGGTTCGCGACGGCGCGCTGACGCTGGACCAGCTCGATGAATCTGCCCTAGCCGAACGGCTGTCCACCGACGGGATGCCGGACCCGGACCTGGTGATCCGGACCAGCGGCGAGAAGCGGATCAGCAATTTCCTGCTGTGGCAGGCGGCCTATGCGGAGCTGGTGTTCATCGATACCCTGTGGCCGGATTTCACGCGCGACCATCTGGAAATGGCGATCGGCGAGTATCAGCGGCGCGAACGGCGCTACGGGGTCTCGGTTGGCATCTAGCAGTCTCGGCAATCTGGCAACGCGGGTCCTTGCGGCGCTGGTGCTGGCGCCGGCCGTCCTGGCGGCGATCTACGCAGGCGGTTGGATCTTTGCGCTCACGGTTGCCGCAGCCGCCTTCATCGGCCTGCATGAATGGATGTCGCTGGTCGGCGTCAGGGGGCGCGACCGGCTGCTCTATGCCGGGCTGCTCTGCCTCGCCGCGGTGATGGCGCTGGTGCTCTTCGTCGGCCTTGCCGAGGCGATGGCGGTCCTCGGGGTATGGACCGCGGCCCTGCTTGCCCTGGCGATGGTCGCGGGGCATCGGCATTTCGTCCTGGTCGGCCTCGGCATCCCCTATGTCGGCATTCCGCTCGCCCTGCTGATCTGGCTGCGCGAGCTGCCCAATGCGGGATTTGCCCTGGTGTTGTGGCTGTTCCTGGTGGTGTGGGCCACCGATATCGGCGGCTATTTCGCCGGTCGTGCCATCGGCGGACCGAAGCTGGCGCCGCGCATCAGTCCGAAGAAGACCTGGGCCGGCCTGGCGGGCGCGGCGGGTGCGGCGGCGGCCATCGGGGCCCTGGTGGCCTGGCAGCTCGGCGTGCCGGTCAGCGCGCTCACCCTGGCGGCGGCGCTGGGCGGCATCCTGGCGGTCGTCGCCCAGCTCGGGGATCTCATGGAATCCGCGGTGAAGCGGCGCTTCGACGCCAAGGACAGCGGCGCGCTGATCCCCGGCCATGGCGGCATTCTGGACCGCATCGACGGATTGCTGGCGGCGGTGCCGGCAATGGCGCTACTCTATTTCGCGTTCAACGGGAGTGCCTTTTCATGACGGCGGCCGTGGATATGGCGCCACGCCGGCGCGTCACGATCCTGGGATCCACCGGGTCGGTCGGGTCGAACACCATCGATCTGATCGAACGCAACAGGGACCGGTTCGACGTCGAGGCGCTGACCGCCAACCGCAACATCGACCGGCTGGTCGAACAGGCCCTGAGGCTGCAGCCGCGCCTCGCCGTCACCGCCGACCCGGACAGCTACCGCCGGCTCAAGGATGGCCTGGCCGGCAGCGGCGTCGAAGCGGCGGCCGGCGCCGAGGCGCTGGTCGAGGCGGCGGCGCGACCGGCCGACTGGGTCATGGCGGCCATCGTCGGCGCCTGTGGCCTGGCCCCGACCCTGGCCGCCGCCGATCGCGGCGCCATGGTCGCCTTCGCCAACAAGGAATGCCTGGTGTCCGCCGGCCCGCTGATGATGGACCGGGTGCGGCGCTGCGGCGCGACGCTGCTGCCGGTGGATTCCGAGCACAACGCGATCTATCAGGTGCTCGATTCCAAGGCCAAGGAGTCGGTCGAGAAGCTGATCCTGACCGCCTCCGGCGGGCCCTTCCGCACCGCCGACGCCGAGACCATGGCGACCGCGACGCCGGAGATGGCGGTCGCGCATCCGACCTGGGACATGGGCGCCAAGATCTCCGTCGACAGCGCCACCATGATGAACAAGGGGCTGGAGATCATCGAGGCGTCCTACCTGTTCGGCCTGCCGTCGGAGCGGATCGACGTGCTGATCCACCCGCAATCGGTGATCCACAGCCTCGTCGCCTATGTCGACGGCTCGGTGCTGGCGCAGCTCGGAATGCCGGACATGCGCACGCCGATCGCCTACACCCTGGCCTGGCCGGAGCGCATGGAGACGCCATGCCGCCGCCTGGACCTGGCCGAGGTTGCCCGGCTCGACTTCGAACCCCCGGATCCGGTGCGGTTCCCGGCCCTGCGGCTGGCCCGCGAGGCGCTGGCCGCCGGTGGCGGCGCCCCGGCGGTGCTGAACGCCGCCAACGAGGTGGCGGTGCAGGCCTTCCTCGATCGCCGGATCGGCTTCCTCGACATCGTCCGCGTGGTGGAGGACTGCCTCGCCGCAAACGGCGACCACCCCCTTGAAAGCCTGCACGATGTGAACGAGATCGACGCAGAGGCTCGGCGCCACGCCGTCAGTCTTCTTTAAACGATTGTTGCTAGAACCGCTGTATCGCTGCCGCTGCTCGGGACCCTCATGGATTTCTTCTCCGGTACCCTGATCTCACTCGCCGCCTTCCTGGTGGTGCTGACGATTCTGGTCTTCGTGCACGAGCTCGGCCATTACCTGTCGGCCCGTCGCAACGGCGTTCGGATCGAGGTGTTCTCGATCGGCTTCGGCCGCGAGATCTTCGGCCATACCGACAAGGCCGGCACCCGCTGGAAGTTCAGCGCCATACCGCTTGGCGGCTATGTGAAGATGTTCGGCGACGTCAATGCCGCCTCCCAGCCCGGCGAGGAAACCGTCGAGATGAGCGAGGCCGAGAAGGCGGTCTCCTTCCATCACAAGAAGCTGCACCAACGCGCTGAAATCGTTGCCGCCGGCCCGCTCGCCAACTTCCTGTTCGCGATCGTGGTCTTCTTCGTCCTGTTCGCCACGTTCGGCAATCCGATCCCGCCGGCGGTGGTCGGCGAGGTGGTGCCGGGCAGCCCGGCGGCGGAGGCGGGATTGCGGCCGGGGGACCGCATCCTCTCGGTTGACGGCCAGCGGGTGTTCCGGTTCCGCGACCTGGGCCTGGCGATCCGCGCGGCGGACGGCGCCGAGGTCACGCTGGTCGTGCAGCATGAGGGCGGCGAGGAGACGATCCCGGTCACGCCGCGGCGGGAGATGGTCGAGGCCACCGATGGCAGCATGATCGAGGTCCTGCGGATCGGGGTTGCCGTGCGCACCGGGCCGGTCGGCATTGCCGAGGCGGCGCCGATGGCGGTGTCGGAGACCTATGCCTTCGTGCGCGAGACGTTGAGGATCGTCGGCCAGATGATCACCGGCCAACGCGGCACCGAGGACCTGGGCGGGCCGGTGCGGATCGCCAAGACCGCCGGTGATGTCGCACAGACCGGCCAGGTGACTCTGCTCTGGTACTACATGGCCCTGCTGTCCATCAGCCTGGGATTGATCAACCTTTTCCCGATTCCCATTCTCGATGGCGGACACCTCCTGTTCTACGCCATAGAGGCTGTGCGCGGCCGGCCGCTCGGCGAGCGCGCCCAAGAATATGGTTTCCGGATCGGACTCGCTTTGGTATTAACCTTGATGGTCTTTGTGACCTTCAACGACCTGATTCAATTGAAGGTCATCGCTTTCCTGAGAGAATTAATCTGATAATGATGGGCGGGGCCGTCTGGGGGATCACTTGTGGCGATTTGTGTGGCGGGGCGCAGGCATCCGGGCTGGAGTCCTTCCCGTACTCCTGATTTTGCTGGCGGCCGTTAGGGCCGACGCACAGGCACCATCATCCGACAACATCGTCCGCGAGATCATTGTCGAGGGCACCCAGCGGATCGACCCCGCGACCGTGGTCTCTTATCTCACCGTCCGGCCAGGCGACCCGTTCGGCGCCGGGGCGCTGGACGATTCCCTGAAGAGCCTGTTCGCGACCGGTCTGTTCGCTGATGTGGTGCTGCGCCGCCAGGGCGCGGCCCTGGTGGTGACGGTGGTCGAGAATCCGATCATCAACCGGATCGCCTTCGAGGGGAATCTGCGGATCGAAGACGAGGTGCTCGCGGCGGAGGTCCAGCTGCGCCCACGCGTGGTCTACACCCGCACCCGGATCCAGTCCGACGTCCAGCGGCTGCTCGAAATCTACCGGCGCAGCGGGCGGTTCGCCGTCACCGTCGAGCCGAAGGTCATCCAGCTGGAGCAGAACCGGGTCGACCTCGTCTTCGAGATCGACGAAGGGTCGCTCACCACGGTGCGCCGCATCAGCTTCATCGGCAACCAGGCGTTCAGCGACTCCGACCTGCGGGACGAGATCCAGACCACGGAATCGCGCTGGTACAACTTCCTCACCTCCGAAGACACCTATGACCCCGATCGGCTCGCCTTCGACCGCGAGTTGCTGAGGCGGTTCTACCTGTCGGAGGGCTATGCCGATTTCCGCGTCATTTCGGCGATCGCGGAGCTGACGCCGGACCGCGAGGAGTTCTTCATCACCTTCACCGTGGAAGAGGGGGAGCGCTACCGCTTCGGCACCGTCAACGTCCAGACCGTGCTTCCCGATCTCGATACCGAGCTCCTGCTGTCGGAGGTGGTTTCCGAAGAGGGCGACTGGTACTCCAGCGACACGGTGGAGGAGACCATCGTCAATCTCACCAACGCGGTCGGCGACCTGCAATATGCCTTCGTCGACGTCGAACCCCAGGTGCAGCGGCTGCGCGAGGAGCAGCAGATCAACATCACCTATCAGATCAATGAAGGCCCGCGGGTCTTCGTTGAGAGGATCGACATCACCGGCAACATCCGGACGGTGGACGAGGTCATCCGCCGGGAGATGGAACTGGTCGAGGGCGACCCCTTCAACACCTCTCGGCTGCGCCGCTCGGAGGCCCGCATCCGCAACCTGGGCTTCTTCGAGCGGGTGGAGGTGTCGCAGGACCTGGGCTCGGTCCCCGACCAGACCGTCCTGACCGTCGAGGTCGAGGAACGCTCGACCGGCGAACTGTCCATCGGCGGCGGCTTCTCGACCACGGACGGCCCGGTGGGCACCATCAGCCTGCGGGAGCGCAATCTGCTGGGCCGGGCGCAGGATCTCCGGCTGGCCGCCACCATCAGCGGCCGGACCCAGGAGTTCACCCTGAACTTCACGGAGCCCTATTTCCTGGACAAGGACCTGACGGCGGGGTTCGACCTCTTCAACACCACGACCGACAATCAGGACGAAAGCTCGTTCGACGAGGATTCGACCGGCTTCGGCCTGCGTCTGGGGTATCCGCTGGGAGACCGGCTGCGCCAGACCGTGCGTTATCGCCTCGAGGACCGGACGATCGAGAATGTGGATGCCGATGCCTCCCGCTTCATCAAGGAGCAGGAGGGCACGACGCTGACGTCGCTGGTCGGCCATCGGATCGTGTATGATCAACTCGACAGCCGCATCGAACCGTCGGATGGCTACCTGCTGGAGTTCGGGAACGACTTCGCCGGGCTGGGCGGCGATGTCAATTATCTGCGCACCACCGCTTCCGGGAGCATATTCTTCCCCGTGTTCGGCGACACCGTGCTCAATCTGCGCAGCGAGGCCGGCTACATCTTCGGTATCGACGAGGACGTGAACATCGCCGACAGGTTCTTCGTCGGCGGCAACCTCATTCGCGGGTTCGAACGGTCCGGCATCGGGCCAAGAGACTCCCAGACCGACGACGCTCTGGGCGGGAACCTGTTCGCGGTCGGCTCCGTTGAGGCGGCGTTCCCGGTCGGGTTGCCGGAGGAGTTCGGGGTCCGGGGACGCCTCTTCACCGATCTGGGGACGTTGACGGATGTGGACGACGACGGTGCGGAGGTTCTCGATGAGGCCTCGCTCAGGCTGAGCACCGGCGTCGGCGTGTCCTGGTCGTCGCCGTTCGGCCCGATCAAGGTCGATTTTGCGTTTCCCGTGCTGAGCGAGGATTTCGACGAGGAAGAAGTCTTCCGGTTCAGCTTTGGAACGAGCTTCTGAGCGATGATCGCCCGCCTCGGCGCCGCCGCCCTGGCCCTGTCCGTGCTGGTCTGCGCGGTGCCGCCGACGGCCACCGCCCAGGAGGAGCGGCCGCTGGTGATCGTGGTCGTCGACTTCCAGAGGATCGTCCGGGAATCAGACGCCGCCGCCACGGTTCGGGAGCAGATTGACGAGTTGCGCACCGCCTATCAGGGCGAGTTCGCCGCCATCGAGGAACAGCTGCGCTCCGCCGAAGCCGAGCTGACCAACCAGCGCCCGGTGCTGCCCGACGAGGAGTTCCTGCGCCGACGCCGGGAGTTCGAGGCCCAGGTCACCGAGGCGCAGCGGCAGGCGCAGTATCGCCGGGCCGAGCTGGACGGCGCCCTTGACAATGCCATGAACCGCATTCAGTCATCGCTGCTCGACGTGATTGCCGAGATCGCCGAACGGCAGAAGGCCAACGTTGTGCTCAACCGCTCCAACGTGGTGATGGTGGATCAGGAATTGGACTTCACCACCGAGGTCCTGGAGGAATTGAACGCGGTGCTGCCCCATGTCGATGTCGTCGTCCCGAACCAATAATCGGCGCGGAGGGGCGTGACGCTACCATGGCTGATCCAAGATTCTTCGACCGGTCCGGACCGTTCACCCTGGCGCAGCTGGCCGCGACGTCCGGCGCGACGCTGGCCGAGGGTGTCGACCCCGAACGCCAAATCGAGGATGTCGCCCCGCTGGAGCGGGCCGGGCCAGGGGATCTCGGCTTCCTTGACAACAGGAAGTACCGCGCCGCCTTCGCGGCCAGCGCCGCGGGCGCCTGCGTCACTAGGCCCCAGTTCGCCGAGGAGGCGCCCGATGGAATGGCGCTGCTGCTGTCGGACAATCCATACAAGTCCTATGCGCTGATTGCGCCGGCTGCGATCCCGGGCTTGATCGGCGGTCTCGGGTAGAACGCCTGGGCAATCAGCGCATAGGACTTGTATGGGTTGTCCGACAGCAGCAGCGCCATTCCATCGGGCGCCTCCTCGGCGAATTGGGGCCTGGTGACGCAGGCGCCCGCGGCGCTGGTCGCGAAGGCGGCGCGGTACTTCCTGTTGTCAAGGAAGCCGAGATCCCCTG
>JAAUYH010045590.1_pt1 | contig 17803 bp, 3 predicted proteins | sample 7278061 | NCBI WGS metagenome assembly JAAUYH01 (sample SAMN14350203, study PRJNA611818) | marine sediment metagenome | isolation source: surface marine sediment (0.6m) | place: French Polynesia: Moorea | collected 2018-08 | reverse complement strand
TCCTGCATTGATGTCTCTGTCGATTTCCTTGGTTTGACAACTAGGACAATCCCAGGTGCGGATATCAAGAGGCAACTTATCCATCACAAAACCGCAATGGTTACATCGTTTGACGTTTACCCCATCTCCATAACCTGTTCCACATCAGATTAGTTAACTTTTTGAATGCATTGGATGAATTCCAAGGACTTTGGTAGTTACACCATCCCCTAATCATAGGAATCAGTTGACCAATGAGTTCTGATTGAAAGAAACAATAAATTGGTGATCGATCTATATCAAATAAGTCGTTGCTTCATGGTTTTTTACAGTCGCGGTAACTGAAAGAAAAGATTAGTTATTGTTAGCGATCACCCTCTCTGAGAAAGCGATTTAAAGCGATCGCATGAGTCATATAGTATCTGCTGAACTATTCAGATCAGATATATCAATCGCGTAAAATCTGTAGTTAAAGCGATCGCAAGCCATATATCTGAGTCCTACATCGTCAAACTCTAGAGATCAATCAGCATCACTAACCTCTGTCAGTAGAACCTTACCATCTGCATTCTCTTGAGCTAGAACTTGGTCTATCTCTAACCCATGTAAGAATCTTTCTGTCTGATTACCATCCCCATCAAAAGTGAGGGCAATATGGTCGCCATCTTCTTCAGAATTATTTGTCTTTCGGTACCCCTATATTCAAGCTTTTGTCAACTTTTCCTTGTTTCGCTTTTTGAACGCATTCTAACCAATCTTCCCAAGTTGCGGGGTCGGCAATTTTCCCATCTCCTAAAGTACCCATATCACCAAGCAAACTTCCAATAGCACCAGATTGCGTTCTTTCATAGACAGCAACTAAAAACTCAAACATGGCATCATATGCTTCTTTTTCATTCAATTCAATATTCATTAATTACCTCTTGGTGGTGTCCGTCTATTTAATCCTGTCTCAGGATTATATGTTCTTGTATCGCTAATGTCATTAACTCCTGCATTATTAATTATGCCATCCCGTGTTCTTACCCAGACTTGTTTACCATCAGGCATTGTCTTAGCAAACCAAGAGTTACCATAACTATCGGGACCGAGATAATTATGATAATTATTAGCAAGATCTCTTAAAATTTGGCGGTTCTCAGGAGTATCTGAAATATGTCCTGGACGATCTCGTAAAATATGTCTAATTTGAGAATCATTTACTGGAAAATCATTGCCTATATAACCTGGACCGAAAATGGGATTGCCCTGAGAATCAGTAACTTCTATATCTACATCAAAACGATCTACAGTTAATCCATCGTTTAATCCATCGTTCCCCTGAGGAAAAGTCTCAACTTCGATACCAGTATCATTGTCAACAGGAATTCCATCAATCGGATTTTCAAGATCTAGGTTTCTATCTAAAGGAGGAGTTACCCGCTGTTCAGTAAGGGGTTCGGACTCTTGCTGGTCTCGATTGATACCATTAGGGTCAAATGCTCCTGGTTCGCTGATAGTAGTTTGTTCTGGTTGTTGGGTTTGAGAGTCGCCGTCTATGTCTACGAAGATATCAATGAGAGGTTCGATTGAATCTGGATTTTCTATCTGTCTTCTAAAGTCATCACGTAAATCTATATCATCTACAATCCGCTCAAAAGTATCTTCTATAAATTTTCTAGTCCTCTCAAGACCCTGTTCTAAAGGGTTATCTTCTCTTTGCTCACGTTCTCGTTCGCGTAAAATTCTTCTTTGTTCTTTTTCTGCTGGATTTGTTGGAGGAGGAATTAGACCTGTTGGCAAAGTACCCGCGGATGCGGGTTCGCCAAAGACAGACTCAGAAACATCATTCCAAAAATCGCCATTATTATTACTACCAGGACCGCTGTTGGAACCAGGACTAAAGCCAGGACCAAATCCAGGACCGAAGAAATCGGGTCCACCAAAAGAACCAGGACCACCAGAAGAACTAACGCCACAGAAACCACTAGGATCTAAATAGAACAGAGGATTATTGCCCACATAGCGATAGATATTGCTATCCCCTGCGGCAAAACTTATTGGGTCTTCACTAATAAACCGACCTGCACTGGGGTCATAGTATCTGGCACGATAATAATAGTTTCCAGTTGACCCATCATATTCCCGACCTGTATAGCTAAAGTGAAAGTCAATATCACTATGAGTCTCGTTAATTATCTGCCCAAAGCTATCGTAGGAAATCTGATTAACAATATCACCATTGTTATCGAGAACTACCCTAACGGAGTTCTGATGGTCGGTTAAAGCCCACAGCACTTCTCCATCTGCATTCTCCCTCGCTAATATTTGGTCAATCTGTAACCCATGTAGGAATCTTTCAGTCAGATTACCCTCACCATCAAAAGTAAGGGCTATATGGTCGCCATCTAAGACATATCGTTCGACTACTGCCTCACCTGCACCATCCCCATCAGCATCAACAGATTTAGAGATGCGATTATCAAACACATCATAGGTATAGCTAACATCAGCCGTGACATTGCCATCAAGATCTTTAGTTACCACCGCCACTAGGCGATTGCGGTGATCCCATTCATATTCCGTTACGACCCCTGTAGCTATCTCAATCTGTTTTGTGCGATTACCTTCGTTGTCGTACTCATAGTCATAAATACCATCAGAGAGTAATTGATTATTATCTCCCGTTACATAGCCAGCATTAGTGCGGTTGCCGTTATCGTCATAACTATAGTTCTCATCAGCCTGATTTTCATAATTAGCATCAACTAATTGGTCACTATCGTCATAACTAAAGTCAGCAGCCCCATCTGGAGTTGTGAATTGGGTAATGCGATCGCCTTTATCGTATACTAGACCAAATTCAGCTAAAGTAGTCTCATTTTGCTGATGGGTTAAGTCGATTAAGCGACTAGCTTGATCGAAGGTATAGGTACTATCCGCGATTAACTCTATCCCTGCTAAGTCACTATAACGAGCCACTTCTGACATTTGTGAAGCAGCATCATAGCTTAAGTCAATTCGCTTATCACTGACTCCCTCTCCCGACTGAGTAATCTTGGTCACACGGTCTAATTCATCGTAGGTAAAGGTTTCTATTCCCTTATCAACGCCATTAATGCTGTCTTTTACCTGAGTCAGATTATCTACGGGGTCGTAGGTATAGTTAAGGACTACATTGGGGACACCTGGAGTATTGGCATTATCAACAGAGATTAATCTACCATCGAGGTCGTAATCATAGCTGTAGGCTGAATCAGGATCTGAAGCATTCAATAGTTGATTCGCTGCATCGTATTGTAGATTAATGTTACGGATGGCATTACCAGACTCATCTAACCAAATTTCGGCTGTGTTGCGATTGAGATTATCGTAAACAAAATCAATTTCTCGACCATTGCGGTCGGTAGTCTTGAGAACATTGCCTACTTTATCGTATTGATAGGTAAAGGTTTTGCCTAATTGGTTGGTATCGGTTAACAGACGATTGAGCTTATCGTAGGTATAGCTAGTGGTATTCTTTTCAGGGTCGGTAATCGAAAGTTGATTACCAACTTTATCGTAGGTGTATCTCGTGGTTTCGGTGTTGGGATTGGTAACGCTTATCTGACGGTTCAGTTTATCGTAGTCAAAGTGAGTGGTAAGGTTAAGAGGATCGGTAACAGTCAGCAGATTTCCTACAGGGTCGTAGGTATTAGTAGTGGTTTGCTGATTGTCATTGGTAAAGGAAAGTTGACGATTGAGTTTATCGTAGGTATAGGTACTAGTTCGATTTAACTCATCGGTAGATAAGATGAGATTCCCCACTTTGTCATAGGTAAAGGTAGAGGGTTGATTGGGATTGAGATGGTCGGTAATACTAATAATACGATTAAGTTCGTCGTATCCGTAGCTGGTGATATGTTGATTAGCATCTCTTACAGAGAGGAGATTTCCTACAGGATCGTATACCGAGGTAGTAGTATGTGTTAGAGGGTCAGTAACACTAATTTGCCGATTGCGCTTATCATAGGCGAATTTAGTGGTGCGCTTAAGTTCATCGGTAATGGCGATGACGTTATCTACTGCATCATATTCAGTTTCAATCGTCTCCCCAGCATCGTTAGTAATAATTGTCTGACGGTTGAGCTTATCGTATTGATAGCGAGTAGTATGGTCATTAGCATCGGTGACGGAAGAAACATTACCCACCTGATCATACTCAGTGCGGGTAACATTTTTCAGGGCATTAGTCACGCTGGTTTGGAGGTTACGCTTATCATAGGCGAACTCAGTGCGACGCTTTAGTTCATCTGTAACCGCAGTAACGTTACCTACCGCATCGTATTCCGTTTTAAAGGTATCTCCAAAAGGATTAATGATATCTGTCTGACGATTCAGCTCATCATATTCATAGCGGGTAGTATGCTTATTAGCATCCGTTACCGCCGTTAAATTACCTACAAGGTCGTAATCTAATTGAGTCAGGTGTGTTAGGGGATCTTTAACTGATATTTGACGATTGAGTTGGTCGTATTGGAAATAGGTGGTACGGTCTAGTTCATCGGTGATGGCAGTAACATTACCCACCTTGTCGTATTCTGTTTTAACCGTATCTCTCAGATGGTTGGTAGCTACTGTCTGACGATTCAGCTTATCGTAGGTGAAGTAAGTACTATGCTCATTAGCATCAGTAAGAGAAATTAAGTTACCTACCTTATCGTATGCAGACCTAGTAACGTGTGTTAGGGGATCTGTAACAGTAGTCTGGCGGTTTAGTTGGTCATAGGCAAACTTGGTGGTGCGTTTCAATTCGTCGGTAAAGTCTAAGAGATTACCTACAGGATCGTAATTATAGGTAATGCTTTCATTGTTGGCATCAATTTCTTTAATCAGACGATATAGCTTGTCATATTCGTAGCGAGTGGTATTGTTTCTGGCATCGGTTACAGAGGAAACATTACCGACTGCATCATATTCCCTAGTAAATGTATGGTCTAAGGGGTCGATGATCGATGTTTGCAGATTGCGCTTGTCGTAGGTAAAGCGAGTAGTACGGTTTAGTTCGTCAGTAACGGCGGTAACATTACCCACCTTGTCGTATTTAGTTTTTACCGTATCTCCCAGATGGTTGGTAATGACAGTCTGGCGATTCAGCTTATCGTAGGTAAAGTAAGTACTATGGTCATTGGCATCGGTGACGGCAGTAACATTGCCCACAGCATCATAGGTGGTACTTGTTTTTTGAGTCAGAGGAGCGTTAATTTCAATCTGACGGTTAAGGGCATCGTAGGTAAAGTTAGTGGGGCGATTTTCTTCATCGGTTACGACAATTAGATTACCTACAGAGTCGTATTCAAAACTTGCTACGCCATTTTCAGCATCAGTAGTGGAGATTAGGCGATCGCGGTTGTCATAAACTAGATTCGTAATTCGCTTTTCTTCATCTTTTGTAGAGATAACGTTACTTACCTTGTCATAAACGGTCGTGGATTCACCCAGTAAAGCATCAATTTGCTTAATCTGACGGTTAAGTTCGTCATATTCATATTCAGTACGATTTTTGTTAGCATCAACTACAGCAATCAGGTTATCGGCTGCGTCATATTCATAACTAGTAACGTTTGACTCAGCATCGATGGTACGTTCAAGGCGATCGCGATTATCGTAAAAGTTGCGAGTGATATTACCTAATGAATCGATCACCGCAACCACATTATCATCTAGATCATATTGATACTTAGTGCTGTTACCTTCAGGGTCGATAGTTTTAATTAGGCGGCTACGACTATCGTAGATGTTTTCTGTTTTTCTTCCTGCGGCATCAATAACGGCAATGACGTTTCCGACATTATCGTATTCATAAGTCGTTTCTTGCCTTAAACTATCAATCGTTTTAGTTTTACGGTCTAGTTCATCGTATTGATGCTGAGTAGCATTATTCTTACCATCAATAGTCTCAATCAGATTGCCCGACTTATCATAATCAAAAGTAGAGACGGGACTGATTAATTCTCCCTCTCCATCAGGATCGGCTTCAATGATTTCGATAACTCGATTTTTCTGGTCGTATTTATATTCAGTACGGTTGCCATTCTCGTCAATTACCGCCGTTTGATTCCCTGCTAAATCATATTCATAACTAACGCTGGCTTGATCTGCCGTACCAAGGGCATAAGTTTCTCGAATTATGCGCCCAAACCGATCATATTCATAGTTTGTTACCCTACCCAATGGGTCAGTCATCGTATCAACTAGACCAGCATCAGTATAGGTATAGCTAGTGACGACATCATCATCTCCACCCACTTCCCCAACTACTCTAGTGGTGGAGAGTAAATTACCGTTATTAGGGTCAATGTCGTAAAGAGTTTGATGACCTAATTCGTCAGTTTCGGAAGTGACTTGGTTGAAAATAGGGTCATAGGTATATTGACGCTCAAAGAGACTAAGGTCAGCAGAATCATCTAATTGATTTAATTGAACAGCAATATGATTAAAATCAGTTTGAAGTCTTTCAGAAATAAAAACAGGAAAACCTTCCCCTAAGGTGACGATATCTTGATAAGAATTGTTATCAATGTCTTCAATGGCAAACTTTTCAGGCTGATATCCAGCAAAGTAATTTTTATTCGGCGAAAACGTTCCATCTCCTTTGCCCAAAAGAACATAAACACTACTATCTCCCAAAACTATTAGGTCTGATAGATCATCATTATTTATATCTTCTGATTTGAAAGTTCTTTCATAATTTTTCAAGTTGAAGCCAAAATCTCGTTCTACTTCAGAACTAAAAGTGCGATCACCTGTATTTAGGATAGTAAAAAAGCTACTTTCTCCATTTTTTCCTGCTATTACATCTTTTCTACCGTCATTATTCAAGTCACTAACAGTAAAGGTATCAACACCCGAACTCAAAGGATAATCAACTGCATCAGCAAAGTTACCGTTTCCATCACCATAAAATATAAAAAATCCATTTTCATAACTTTTCCCTGCAACAATATCGAGATTGTTATCTCCATCAATATCAACTATGTTTAGTTCGCTTGAAGCTTCTTTCTCAAACCTGACTTCAGGAGCAAAAGTTTTATCTTCTTGGGCTAGTAATACAGAAAAAGAAGTTGACCATTCAAAAGCATAAATTAGAAGGTCTGATAATCCGTCATTATTGAAATCTTCAGCAATAATTGTTCTGGGAAATGTTCGTGGTTCTCCGTAAGCATAATAATTTGGCTCTGAATTGAAAGTTCCATCAACTTCACCCCACAGTACAGAAAATTCTGGGGCATCTGGATAATTACTGTTAATTGTGGCTAAATCATTAAGACCATCTCCATTAAAATCACCCAGTGTAACCCCATAAGGTCTACTGCGTAATTCATATTCATCTAGCCTAGAAAAAATTCCAGCTCCATTGCCCAGAAAACTGGTGACTTTGTTGTTTAGTGAATCGGTAGTTACCAAATCAGGAAATTCATCGGAGTTAAGATTAACTATACTGAAATGCTCGGAGTTTTGGGAAATGTTTGTTTCTAGTCTCTCTTCAAAAATTTCATTTTCTTGATTATTAAAGATGGAGATACCAAGGTCACGATTTAATCTCGCTAAATCTAGCCATTCATCACTATCAAAATATCCAAATATTGTCTCACCTGCAAAACTGATAGTTTCAGTCTGTTCTACAGGTTCGGAAAAAGTTCCATCTCCTAGTCCAAATAAAATGGATGTACTTCCTTTGTTTGACGATACAACATCAATATTGCCGTCATTATTAAAATCTCCTAAATCAATTGAATCTGAATTTACTGGAGATTTGATAGATATTGGATAGTTAGTAAAGTCTTCAAAATCTCCATTTTCTTTACCCAAGGATACTTTTACGACACCATCAAGTACCAGTAAATCTTCTTGATTGTCTTTATTCAAATCAACTACAATCGTTGATGCAGGATATCCTATGATCTCGGGTTCATAATTGCCTTGATCAAATGTTCCATTTTCATTACCGAATAAAATTCCACCACCAAGACCAGGGGCATTTAATACTACATCCAACCAATCATCATTGTTTAAATCTACTGCATTAATATGTTTACCAAGCCTATATGAATTGTTTATTGGTACTTTGTTGAGTTCAAACTTGCTGTTTGTAAAGCTACCATCACCTTGATTGATATGTAAATAAATACCATTTGACTCGGCTGAGAAAGTATAGGAAACTATATCTAGCAAACCATCATTATCAAAGTCTCCTGTTGTTAAATCAAAGATACGATCTGAATTAAAAATATTATCTGCATCGGGTAAATTGATATCTATCGAGTTGGGATTATCTAGGGAAAAATCACCATTTCCCTGATTAAACATAATCTTGATAGCTCCTGGAGCATAAATATTTAGAACTAAATCCAGCAGTCCATCATTATTGAAATCCCCCACAACTGGTTTTGAGCCAATAGGATTCTCAAGTTCGTATTGCACCGCAGGGAGGAAGCTACCATCAACTACACTCAACAAAACATTTATAGTATCTCCATATTTCTCAATAAATACCAAATCTGACTGACCATCATTATTTAGATCTTCAGACAGCAAAATTTCTGCATCAGTATTATCGTTGAGGTTAATAAATGGCGAAGGAAAAATGTCTTTCTGTCGCCTATTGGTGGTAACTTCTTGAGTAGTTTTGACTACATTTCCTCGATCATCATAGATATAAGAAATATCAAAATCTCTGGCGTTAGTTTGAGCAGTAATTAGGTTTTGTTCATTACGTTCTACAGAGGGCAAATTTCCCTGAGCATCTAACGCTTTGACTAGTTGACCAGAGCGATCTACTTCTGTTTGTGTAACGTTCCCTTTTCCATCCGCATAAGCTGCGATTGGTTCCTCATTTTCTATCAGTGCTAAGGGCGCTGACAAAGGAGCGACTGTCGCTTCAGAACTATATACTCCCTGAGTAGAGAGTGGATTTACTTTTACTGTCGAGCCATCTTTAAGAATTGCATCCCTAGCTCTACCCAATGAATCGTAAAATGCTTGTTCTTTATTCTCTCTTTGGTCAATTTCACTGACCATGTGACGGTTATCATCGTAAGACCAAGTACGAGCAGTATCATCAGGGTCAATAATACGAGTCAGGTTTCCAGCTTGATCGTATTCTAATTTAGTTGTTCTTTTTGCAGGGTCGATAATGCTGCTAACTAGTCCTGCTTCGTTATAGGTGAATAAAGTTTCTAACCCTACCGAATCGACTATCTTGCTTAACTGCTGCTCATCTCCATAAACGTACTTGGTTTGATTCCCATTACGGTCAGTTATGGATTCAAGCTGATTATCTGAATTAAAGATGTACACCATCTGATCTTTCATGGTGCGCTTGAATGTACCGTCGGTCAGTTTTTCTAAAGTAGAAAAGTCTCCTGGAGGTGAAATATAGCTTTCATTTCCCTCGTCAGAAACTTCAAATAATAATTCACCGCCATCACCGTCAATTAATAGTACTGAGCCGTCACTATTTTCCACTAGCTCCTGCCAGCCTGAAATACTCCAACCACTACCAAAATCACTGTCAATCGTATTTACATGAATAAAGTCACCAATCTCATCAGAAGAAGAACCTGTAAATAGATTGTTAGATAATAGATAAACGCCACTATTGACGGTGTAATCATAAAGACCTGATGGAAGCTCTCTCATGTCTGCCTGGAGTCCTACTGACAGATTTCCACTTTGACTGGGAATTGACCAGAAGTGTTCTCCTCCATCTAAGCCGTAGTCCTTACCTTCGTATCCAGGTATTTGATACTCAAACCCATTTCCCTGAACAGTTAAATCAGCTATCAGTTTTGATCCAGGATTTAAATTACTGACATTATCGTAACCAAAATGAATGATTGGTCTTGGATCTGCCCGTAAAGAATCATAAGTCAGGGTAATCCCTCGATCTGAGCCGTTAGAGGAATATGTAGTTAGATTATGGGTTTCAATTACTGCACCTGAATGATATTCAACCTCAGAATTAAATCCACCACTGGCTTTACAATCGGGACATTTATTATCTTCGTTGCGTATATCTTCTTCTGGATCTCTTTGCTCTTCTGGAGGCGGCGACCAGAAATGCCAACTACTATTCCTAATACCACCCTCTATTGTCTCAATGATGCTGCCATCGTCACTGACTCTACCTGTTCCTACATTATCGAAATCGCCAGTTTCGGGATTAATCGACCATAAGTCCATCTCCATTCCCGCAGCCCAGCCCGCACGATTAGGTAAGCTCAATGGTGCGGGGGTCTCGAATACCATTTCCCCTGGTTGAATGGTTATTACCATGTCAGGGGACAAATTCTCAGGTAATGCAGCAGGAGTTAAATCGGTAGGAACTTCAGTAATACTCAACGTTCCTGTAAAAGTTTCTCCTTCTTGAGTCGAAAGTGAACCTGCCTCCACAAACACCGATGCCCCAGGAATGTTCTCCGTAGTCACAGTGGCATCTACAGACGGGTCGATAACCTGTCCACTTGCCACATCTAAAGCGGGAAGATAAATCGGACGGTCAATGTAATTGTGGAACCCTTCATATACTTCCTGTCCCAATACCAAAGGCAGTTTTTCAGCAATAAAGGGATAGACTTGATCTCCTTCAATACCTTCCCCTCTAACTTTTAAAGTATCGTCCGTCAGAGGTTGGTCGGTTTCCAGGGTAAACGAACCATCTGCATTAGTAACCGTCTCTAAGTCCCCTAGTTCAATTACTACTCCTGCTAAAGGCTGTTGTTCTACATTCTCAATTACCCCAGAGATACGGGTGGTAGTTATGGGGTCAGCTACTACGTCTAAAGTCACTGTTTGACTAACAGATTCCGCTCCATCGGTAGCAATGATGGTAAATTCATAGCTACCAAGCTCATCGGGTTGGGGATTGAATTTTAACGTACCGTTGCCTTCCAGCATTCCTGTGGGCAAATCGTCATCAGCGTCTAACCGATAGGTAACGTTATCTCCATCGGGGTCAGTAGCAGCTAGATCTAACTCTAGTTTCTTACCTGGAACGACGGTTAAATTACCAATGGGTTCAAATATAGGAGCAGCATTGGGACTACCTACTAAGACTGTTGTATCTAAGCCCAAGGGAACTAAATTAGGATTACGGAAGACAACCTCTACCCTGCCAGATATTGCTCCTGTATCCAATCCTCCAGGTAGTATGGCAGGACGTAGATTAAGATAAGGATTGCCTGTACTATCTGTACCTGAAGGTTCTAATAGCTCTACTCCTTCAGGGAGGTCATTAAACAATACGGCGGTATTGCGGCTAATCGGTTCGCCATTATTCTGAATACTGACCTGTGCTTTATATTCTCCCGTACTGGCATCGAAACGAACATTATCAATGATAGTTTCCACATCCGTTGTGGCTGTCAGATTATCCAGGTTTAAAGCCTGTCCTACAGCTACGGTACTATTATCTTCAGGGAAAATCGGATTAACAAAGCCTTCTAAATCCGTCGTGCTAGCTAAATTATTAACCGTAACTACGCTACCCGTATCATCATCTTGATTGAGTAACTGGAATACTAATAAGCCTTGCTCAACATCGGTCAGACTAGAGGCATCAATGGTGACTGTTCTACCGTCAAAACTAACTATACCTGGAGTAAAATCACTTTGTTCTCCCGCTAAGGAAAAGACTGCTGTACCCTCTGTACCATTATCTAACAAGGTTTGACTGGGATTGGCTGGGTCTACTAGATAAACTAGTAACTGGTCTTCAATAGCTTTCTTGTCCAGATCAGACCACACCGCATCCAGATCAAAGCTAATGGTGCGTGTGCCTACTTGTTCCCCCTCATCATTGGTATCTAAACCCAATGCCACAGGAATTCTCGTTTCTACTATATAGCTATCCTGCTCTCCCAGAATTAAAGCAGAATCATTTTGTGCGCCCCAGCCCTTTGTATCATGAGGCGTAAAGAAACTATCTCCTACCTGAAAACTGACTTCCCTATTGCTCTGATTTCCTGCGGTGTCCGTAGCCGTTACGGTAACTGAATGTGTTCCTGTATCTAGTTCGCCATCATCTAAATTAGAGTCAAAATTACCAGTATCGTCTACTGTGATGACTTCAGCTTCCCCTCCATCTAAACTGTAACTTACCTTGGCAATGTCATTTGACTCAGTTGAACCAATCAATCTTGGTCTACTGCTATGGTCGCCATCAACTAAGGGAGTGGTTAATTCTAGAGTTGGCGCAGTCCTATCCAAGACAAAGGTTAAGATACTGTTGCGAACTACCCCTGTCCCACTATCGGTAGCTACGACATAGAGAGTGTAGTTGCCATCATCCAAGTCACCACCGTTAATCTGCTCAAGCTGTTCAATCCCTAAAGTAAAGCTACCGTCAGGCTGAACTAAATCACTAAAGTCGGCGGAATTAAGATCATCAAAACTGGCACTAAGACCAATATCTCCTTGCAGGTTGGTAATAGTTCCTGAGATAGTGGCATCGGTAGAAATGTTATCTGTATTGTTGACTCCCGTATCGTTGGTCAAATTCAGATTTAGCTCAATCGGTGGGATATCATTATTGCTAATCGTACCTGTGCCGATACCATCTTCTTCAGAAATAACTCCAGATACGGGATTACTCAAGACCACCTGAAATAACTCATCAGGCTCAACTTCCAAATCTCCGATAATGGGAACCTCAATCGTTTTACTTGTTTCTCCTGGTTCAAAGGTAAGAGTTCCCGTTTGTGCCAAATAATCGGAACCTGCCACTGCTGTATTGTCTTCAGTGGTGTAATCGACGGTTACGGTCAAGCTACTAGGATTGGATAGGGATACAGTAAAGACGATATTTTCCGTTTCAGTATCCAGTTCAGTATGGCTGGGGTGATCAATAACTATTTCAGGAAGAGGATCGTCATTAGTGATGTTAACTACAGCCTGGTCACTATCAAGAATAATGCCATTAGGATTAGTCAGTTCAACCGCCAGGGCTTCATCTCCCTCGTAGATCTCATCGTTCAAGATAGGAATCTCAATCGTCTTGACAGTTTCTCCTGGGGCAAAACTTATAGTACTGTTAACAGTTTGATAGTCTGTCCCCGCTTGAGCCGTATCATTACTAGTGGCAAAATCAACGCTGACTACCTCCTCAGATGGAGCAGAAAGGGATACTGTTACTGTAGCTACGCCACTATCTTCTGCTACTGTCGCTGAATCAATTGTTGCCCGAATCTCTTCTCTTGATGAAGGGATGGCGTGCATCTCAACTCGACCGTTGAACGTAACATCTCCTTTAGCTCCTACAGAACCATATACACTTGTCCTACCTTGAGCTAAAAAGTCTTTCGTCGTTAGGAATTCCCCCTTGAGTGTGGAACGACCCCGAATCGATAAATCTCCTGCGGCTATTACCCTGATGTTATCTTCTGTATCTAGTTCGCTCTGGGAATTGTAGAATTCAATCTTGCCCTGACTATTGGCAATCAGATTGTCTCCTGTAAACTTGGTATTACTCCTGACCTTAATTGATTTAGCAGCCAACAAGCTAGAATCTTTAATCTCAACTTGTCCCAGATCGATCTTGCCTTGTTCAGCAATTAACACCACGTTATCCAGTTCATGGTTGCTGCCTTGAAATTTGATATCCCCCCGTTCGACAATAATGACATAGTTGCTGAGGTCTACCTGATGAGGAATAGTCAATCCCTGACGTTGGACTCTTACTACTGTCGGATGTAAAGGAGTTCCTGGGGCGGGAAAGTCATTCGACCATTGGCTAGTATTATTCAAGGAAGTGGAGGCAGCTAAAGTAACCTCTTGACTAGCATCACCAATAGCTGTGTCAACCTGTTCCTGTTTAACTACATCATAGTCAGGGACATCCACAGTTTGGGACTCGACCATCTGGGGTGGAGTCAGACCACTGTATTGATGCTTAATTGATTGCGTAGCTTTCCCTGTAGAGTAGCCTGGAGCAACTGTTATGGCATCATCCACTAGGATTTGTTTGTTTTGACCATCGACAAGGGGATTTCCTGTCTCATCTCGTTTAACAGGTAGTATGGGTTTACCAGCAAGATTAAAACCCTCTCCTGCATAGATTAAGACATCATCATCGAGATTTAGGGGTTCTCCATCATAGTCCCCGCGACCTCTGAGTTTTAACTGTCCTTCGGCTCTAACCGCATAATTAGGGGGTGTAGTGTTAATCGGTGTGTCGTCAAAACTGATGGTAAAGACCGAATCTGTAAAATCTTGATCTCCTCCACCAGTCCAATCTTCCCAAGCTAGGTCGATGGAGCCTGAATCATTAATCCTTGTTTGCAGGTGGTCGAAATTATCTGGATTACTTTCTTTGAAGGAAAAGAAGGCTAAGGGCTTTTTATTTACGCGATTGCCCGAATTCTTTTTGAGAAACTTGTGACTAGTATCATTCTGAATCAGATAAGAGCCGAACAGGGTATCTGGTTCTATCTCTGCCGAAAATTGAACGCTAGCTGCTCCATTATCAAGGGTAATAATGCGCCGCGCTGGGTCGAGTGCTGCGGCAGCATAACCATTGTCTCCTGGTAATAAATCCCCAATGGAGCCTGTGGCATCGTCTACTCGATATAGACCGACTTCGTTACGAAATGCTGCTTCTCGTTGGATAAATTCTAGAGTAATGCGAGTTGATTCGCCGTTAGTAAAGATCGATTGGTTGAGATTTGTTGGTGTTGTAGCAGAAAATGCTGACCTGCTCAGATCAATCTCTGACCCAGTGAGGCTATCTAACTCTTCTGGTTGTTCCTCATCGGCAACAGCCGCGTCTAAGATTAAGGGCTCAGATTGAGCAAACAGTGTTAGTTCAGAAGTATCTGAAGAAGATGATTGATCTAATCGGTCGATGTTTTGAACCAGATCATCAAGTGAAGATGACTCTTTCTCAATCGGGTCTATATAAGATGATTCAAATTCACTTTCACCGTCCGTATTTTCGACTTCAGAAAGGAGCGTTAAACCTTGATTTAAGGGATTAGATGTATCCAGAGAATCATCAGAAAAACCGTTAGTTTCACTCATTTAGGGATAGAGATAAAAATAAATAGAGGCAGCCTAAAGTTGACGCGGTTAAGCGGTTCTAGACCTAAAAAAAAGTACTAGAACGAGAAACGCATCGCAGACGGCGTTAATAAAATAGTTAATTTATTCTCACGAGGTAATTGGAGAAGATAAGGGGACTTATCTAAATTTTCTCGCTTTGGCAGTGATTTCAATCACCTTCTATATTGATAACATCCCCAAAACTGAAGTGTCCGTGTAAATTAAGCGGTAGAGGGATTTTTCGTGATTTTTACGGAGAGAATAAGCTAATTTTTGTCAACTATTGGCAAAATACGAACATCTCACCAAAAACACAGTCGATTTGAAGCAGAGCAAGGCAGTCAATTCAATAGTTTCACGGAGTTAGATCGCGTATGGAATCAACTAACTTTGAGGCGAACAATTTGATTGCTTCTGCCATACAGCTCCATAATCATGGTCGATTTAAACCTCGAAGCCGATACACAGCTAGTAACCGTCTCTGACCCTGACCCCACCGTATCAGTACTCTGGGACAAAGCGGTACAGCAAGCGATAATTAACACCAGCCCTGGACCGACCATCGCCTCTCGCGCCTATAGCCTAATGCACACTGCTATATTCGATGCTTGGGCAGCTTACGATCCTGTTGCCATCGCTACAACCTATGGCGAGGATTGGCAACGTCCTAATGCTGAAAACACCACTGCCAACAAGCAGAAGGCGATGAGCTATGCTGCCTATGAAGTAGTCAGTGATCTGTTCCCAGGGCAGATACGCTTATTCGACCGCCTGATGGCAGATTTTGACTACGATTTAGAACCTACTACTATTCGGGATCTAACTACACCAGAAGGAATCGGTCATTTGTCTGCCGATTCAATCTTGAAATCTCACTACGATGATGGTTCCAACCAACTGGGTAACAATTCTTGGGGTGAGATGGGAGTTCCCTATTCCGATATCAGCGGTTACCAATCTACCAACCTAAACGAACAGCAGATAGTAAATCTCGACCTGTGGACACCCGAAAATGTAGCCCAAGATGGCGAACCCAAGCTACAGCAGTTTCTCACTCCCCACTGGGGTGATGTAACTACCTTTGCTATTGAATCAAATGAACTACTTCCTCCACCCCCAGAACCATTCTTATTAGTCGAAGGACATGCCGATCTCGAAGCCAAAACCATTACCTTCGATGGTTCGACGGTAGACATTGATCGCAGCTTAATCGGCACCATTATCAATCCCGAATTTATCGCTCAAGCCGAGAAGGTAGTTGATTACAGTGCCAATCTCACTGACAAACAAAAGTTAATTGCCGAGTTCTGGGAAGATGCCAGCGGTACGTCTAATCCTCCTGGTACCTGGATGACTTTCGGACAGTATGTCTCTGCTAGAGACGACCATACTTTAGATGAAGATGCCCGACTCTTCTTTATGTTGGGGAACGCCGTCTGCGATGCGGGAATTGCTACTTGGCGGGCTAAGAGCTTTTATAACTATGCCCGTCCTGTCAGAACCATTCGCGAACTTGGGGAACTGGGTTTGATTGGCGAATACGACGAATCATTAGGTGGTTATGCCATCGAAGCATGGCAACTAAATAAAGGTATGAAAAAGATTTTAGCTAGCAATTTTCTCACCTACCAGACTCCCAATAGCGATCCTTCTCCGCCATTTGCCGAGTATACTTCAGGTCATAGTGCTTTTAGTGCTGCGGCGGCGGAAGTATTGAAATTAGCCACGGGTAGCGATCAATTTGATGCTGATGTGACTTTTGAACCAGAATCATCGCGGTTTGAACCAGGTCTGACACCAACGGAGGCGGTAACTTTAGAATGGAATACATTTAGCGAAGCAGCCATAGAGGCAGGTCTCTCCCGTCTCTATGGCGGGATTCATTTTAGCGATGGCGACGAATACGGGAGGTGGCTCGGTCGCGAAGTTGGTGCTGCGGTCTATGACTGCGCACAGTTCTACATTAATGGTGGAGAGCGGAATGTTCTCTAAAAGGAATTATCGACAGTCTCAATTTCACGACTTGGAAGGTTTCTAAATCAAAAGATATTTTTAGACGCGCTGCGCTTAGCTGATCGCAAACACATCAGGCTTTTCCTCTCTTAGATTTAAGCCTGTTGTCCCCCCGTGAGGATTTATCGAGTAAAAAGTTAAATTGTTAAATATGTAAATATTAAGTTATGTAAATAGAAATTTTAAGTGATTACTCATTATTTTGTTTACTTTTATTACAGAATATTTAATTATTGTTATCGAATTGTGTCAAATCAGTTGTCTGGCAAATTTTGAGCAGCATTTTTTGATAGAAGTATTTTACGCATACAAGCCTGTTGTTTGGGTAGATAAATAGCGATCCTATGCAGAATACCCTGCTAATATAGCCAACTACTAAAGGAGATTAAAATTATATGTTCACCCAGGTTAAGTCCACCGTTCGTCACGTTAAGCCAGATGTCGTTAACGGACGCGATCTACTTAGGGTGGTCTATGTCGTGCTAGAGCCCCAGTATCAAAGTACTCTGACTGAGGCAGCTAGGTCGATTAATAGTAATAATCCACATTTAGCCATTGAACTGAGTGGTTATTTAATCGAAGAGTTAAGAGATGAGGAAAATTACGCTAATTTTAAACACGACGTTGCCCAAGCAAATATATTTATTGCCTCTTTAATCTTTGTCGAAGATTTGGCACAGAAGTTGGTTGAGGCAGTAAAACCTCATCGCGATAACTTAGATGCTGCGGTAGTCTTTCCTTCTATGCCAGAGGT
>JAAUYH010136657.1_pt1 | contig 17808 bp, 14 predicted proteins | sample 7278061 | NCBI WGS metagenome assembly JAAUYH01 (sample SAMN14350203, study PRJNA611818) | marine sediment metagenome | isolation source: surface marine sediment (0.6m) | place: French Polynesia: Moorea | collected 2018-08 | reverse complement strand
TGTGCGCCCTAAGAAGAAAAGTAGGCAGCTTCAGTAATTAGATTAAGTTAAATTGTGATTGCTAGTTGTGAGGATTGCAATTATCGAAATACAAGATACGATGATCGCGCCACATGGTACATAGGTAGTGTTGGGTTCGTGTGTATCCAGCTCTTCCCTAACTCCTTCAGTGTAGCGGACCGACAAATAACCAGCAGAGGAACCAGATATCAGGAAGAGGAATGATGGGGATTGCAATCTCTACAGACAGAATGCTTCTATGGCAAAATGCAATTACCCCACCTATCAAGTCATCTTTATTGATCCCCAAACATTAATGGAAGGAGCCCATCGGCGACTATTCTCAGATAGATGCTGAACTCAAGAGTATATTGAAGGAGCTAAGGCAGACGGATGTCGATTATACCAGCAGCATAATGAGGACTGAGATCATCTATGATCCTCTTGAAGACAGCCTCTATGTATTCTTTTCGGCGAAAAGCCTCCGGGGTCCGACGTATGTTAGCAGACATGTCAAGCATGATGGCAAACAACGGAGGCCCCGTATGCTCATGCTCCTGCAAATATTCAGCCCCAGTAGGACAGGATACCATGAGTTTAAGCATAGCCCGGATCATACCATGAGCTTGCGTTCGAACGTAATCATCGCGAATGCTCCTCAAGAAAAACACAATTGAATCACATATCACGCGGTCACGAAGCTGGAGGACAAACGGGAAATAAATCAATCGATTACTGGGTCCGGGTTCATGGGTATTGTTGGGCGAGGATGCGGCACCAACCGCAGTATCCATGGGCACTTCAATAACACCTTTAAAAAGGAAATTGAAATCATCAGGGTTAGGCGAAGTTTAGCGGGAAGGAAGAGTTAACTCACTCTCAGGTAAGGTGGCATCGCTGTCTCGTGTAGACACAGGAGCCTGAGACCTAGAAGGATCTTAAATTGTTTCTGCTTTAATTTCAGGGTCCATAGCCGACCATGGAGGTACAGAAGCTGACATGATCGCTTGGTCTTGGATGAGTGCTCGGCTTACGCTCGGGCGAAAAGTGGACACGAAACCAAGGCTTGGTTCTACGCTTGAGCGGATAATGAACAAGAGTTCAATGCATAGTTTTATGCTTGAGCGCAAAGGAATCAAGAATTCAACGGCTGATTTAAGATTTCACCGGGCAGGGTATTAGACGAACGAAATGATTCGAGATGCGATGAAGAGCGATGTTGGCGGATTTGCTGAGCATATCAATGGTATAACGTCAGGGTACGAGACGATTCTGGTTATTAGAAAGTAATGACGTCATCAAAATAAGAGGATCGAAAATTGATGCATCCCACTTCCCGGAGGACCCAACAGGGCAAGAAAGAATCGGATTCCAATAACGATTTCGTTTAATAATCTCCATCTCGCTTTCGCTTGACCCCTCGTGGCATCGACAGCAGTTGTCTCTTCAGATTCTTTAGTTTCTCGCCCGTGCGACGATTGCGGATTACTTCATTCAACTCGGTAATCTTGACTTGCTGGCGTCAGGGCCGCCACATTGAAATAACGAAGAAGACGATAGTACTAAAGGGTATGGATCACACGAGTCATAAATAAGGCTAGGCCATTGCCGCAAATCAAGGACGACTAACTGCTCAACAATACCCGCCTCATACAAGCGGGCAAGATAAATGTGCCCGTGTATGCGCCTCTCAAATATTCAGTCGAATCTGACCTGAGGAGGTTCTCTATGACCATGCGGAGGTAGATTCTTCACCTTCTTGATAGATAACTCACCGCCTAATTCCTAGAAGACAGGTCCAAGATGACCAACACTAGTAAAGTCGCTCATTTCTGGCCTATCTTCAGAGTGGGGACGCGCCCGTTGCGATGCTCTCCGGGAAGCCTCCGTGAATCTACAGCTCACGGACAACGCTTTCGTATCACCAAGTAATAGGAACGCCACATTGCATGCAGCGTCGACAACGCAACTGCAGCCAGAACTACGAAAGCGAAGCATTCCGAAACAACAGATGAAGTATTTGGTAGTCCGAGTGTTGGGCGCTCGAGCGCCAGGTCCACCTACCAGAATCCCGAACCCTGGATTGCCGTCGAGCCAGCGCTTGAGCGTATTCTTGATCAGTACCAAGGCCACGCTCTAAGGAAAGCCTTCAATGTTCACGTAAGGCCGCGCAGGGCCTTTTCCCTGGCGACGCAAAAGGCGAGCTGCTCTACTCACAGCACGATACGGCCAATCGACACAGTAATGATGCATTTTTGGTGCCCAGGCGATGGCTAATGATTCCCAGATGATAGGTCAAAAGCCGGATACAGCTCCGTCGAGAGAACTGGAACCGAAGTAAGAATTACACGAAAGATGAAATTCGCCATCACCGCGAAGGATAGCGGCGACGTTCCAGTTTTCTGCAGAACCAGCTTGGGCGGTTGCAACAGAAACATCTTCAGTCATCGCACAAGGACGCGGATTCAACTTGGATACGGTTTGCCTACGCTCTATGTGGTTGCTGACGCTTCCCCAAGTATTCACAGCGTAATCTGCAGCCATTCGATCAATAATCGAGTCCATTCGCCCGAATCAGTCCGTGAATGAGGAAAGCAGTGCTATAGAGACGATGCGGTGTCCCACGAACCAAAAACAAAACAATGAAGTTATAAGGAAGTTGGAGCACTCTAACACGATAGGGAGAGAGTCAACTTGTCAGCAGACGCTTAAGCCTGCGATATTAATACGCTTAAGCGCGATGAAGATATTGATACAAGCTCGAGCGTGATGAAAAGGAGAATGCTGAGAATAAGTACGAACCGAGCGCTTAAGCGCAAAGAGATGTCAGGTCCAATAATGTACGCTTGAGCATCGACATAAATACCAGAGAGTTCGGTCAAGTGCGGTGAAGTGATCGTCGGAGCAGAAGGAATTGTCGTGGCGGGGGTTAGCACCGATTTCACGGAATCACCCATAAGATGATGAAATAGACAAAGTATGAGGCGCTCAAGTGCGCAAAAAAATCTCATTGATTGGTCGAAGTAACCACCCGTTACGCTACGATATTGAAGTGATCGCACGATGCTGATGAGATTAATTTGCACCAATTACATATGAGAACCTGTAACGCTGACGTCATCGACAAAATGAGAAGAAAAGCCACCGCTTCCTTGCCGTAACCATTCTTTGTTCCACTTAAGCGAACCTCACTGAGTGGAATGGGTAACATTCGCTTGAGCGATTTATTTAATAATGGATGGTATAATAAGTGGGAGGTAATAGTCCAATTCTGATGCTCGCTCAGGCAATATCTAGTTAAATGACCCAGCACCAGTGTGCTAGTCATCCGAGTTTGGGTCGAACCCTCGAGGGCGCGCATCCATTCGCGCACGACACTGCTTCAGATTACGCTTAAGAGTTTTCTTTTCTTGGTGTTTGATGCGCTCGAGCGCAAGTTTTTTTTCCAACTGGTCCTGTCGGCACTTCGCTTCTTCGAAATCACTACGATTATAGGCGTTGTTAATAGCCTCCTTCAACTCATCTTTCACCATTGGCTTCTGAACATCCAGTTCTCCAGTTTGACATTCACGTTCGATACGAGCATTGTCGGCCGCATACTGCAACGGAAAGACAGGAGGAGAAACAACTCCGTGCCCCTGAGCGCCTTGACTATTACGCGCTTGAGCGCTATTGTCGTTCTTCATTCGAGCATCATGTTGTACGATTTCCTCCCGACGCGACAATTCGTCCGCGACGGCATCATTCAAATTCATCCATGCCTTGTGACGGGGTCCGCCACTCCGGTTAGCTTGACTCCATCGACGGGTTGCGGCTGGGCTCAAACGAATTTGTCTCGCATACTCTTCGATTAGCATGGATTGACTGTCAATGAACCCCTTCAGCGCTGCCACGCGTTGACTTACGTCACCGTCCCCCTCGGGAGATTCCCGCTTGAACTTGTCGGGTTTTAGGTCGCGAAGACATTCCCAATGCCGCTGTAGTTCGCAAGTACAGACCTCGCACGTGTTCGCAGCTGCGCGAGAGAGGTTGCGTCTCGTACATTGTCGGGAGTCAACTCTTCTTTTGAGTGCTCTCTGGTCCCAAACATCCTGTTCTCAAGAAGATGCGCTTGAGCGCGTAAATCATGAGGCGGTTGAGCGCCGGGATATTGTTGAAGCGGGCGTAGAGTCGCAGGACCAACGTAGGCGTACGCCAGTTTCTTGTTTTTCTGGATGCACTTAACCGGCTTACGCTTAAGCGCACTGTGGCGCGGATGAACTGGCATGATTGTACAGGTGTCGATGGTGTTCAGTGAATACAACGTTGACGATTGAGGTGAGGTGAGATGATCGATCACCGATGATGCCAACTTAAATGAACAACGACGCTCGAGCAACGAAGCTTATCATAACATTGGCTCAATCAGAATCATTCAGTTAGCTAAATCAGAAAAACTGAATCCCAAACACTTCAAGAAATGGAAACCAAACCTTTCTTAGAACAAAGAGAAACTTATGCTGATAAAATCATATGCTCAAGCTATATTGAAAGTCAGACTGTCTTTACGACGACCCAAAATTGCATTCCTTAAAAAAGAAAAAAGGACGGCGAAAACCTGTGAATAGAAAAATAATATTGAAAATGGATTCTATTACGAGAAAATACATGAGTCCGTCAAAATATTTCCTATTATCGTGCAACCATTCGTTGGAAAGCGCGTAATCCCCGCAAAATGCCGTCACCCTTGCAAAAAGGGGGACTATTTCCCTCCGGCCCCCGAAAAGTTTAACAGGAGCTTTAATCCTGAGTGGCGACACTTGCGCTGCCGGCCTAACTCGACTGGAGGTTAATTTGAATCGCATTTAAAAACTCCATCAATGCAGAATCGGTCGAATACCCTAGGTTCTGCTTTGTCTGAATTTATCAAGCCATCGTCAGCGACACTTCGCTACGATTTATATGTTGGAATTTTCTTTACGTGCATGAGATGAGCATGCATAGAAGCGGGGTCGTTCTTTTTGGCATGTTTGGGCGATTTTAACGTGAATTTTCTATTCAAAAGGCAAATTATAAAATAGAATTCCATGATTGGATCCAGAAAATCAGTTAACATCTTTTCAGATTGACCAGAAGAAAATTATTCTACGGTCAAGAAAGCTCTGTCATTTCCGCTGTGGGTCAGGTATTTTTTATTGATCGGGGTATAAGAAAAGAAAGAGGTGAAGAAGATAGAGTAGCTTTGGGTAGCTAAAGTTCGTTCTGAGTAAGTCTTCAACCTTTCGTTTGTATAAGTTTGTTTTTCACTAATTACGAATCTTCCACACGCTGAAGGAGTTTTTTTCTATGGTTCAACCTTTCATTGTAGTCTCTAACCCTAGGTTTATCGCTGCTATTACGTTTTAGTATAGAATTTTTCTAGAATAGTACGTATTGAACCTAGTTAAAAGATCAAGATCTCTGGTTACAATTTCACATAACTTTGAGCTATTAGTTGGGTTGGTATCACATACTAAGAACTGAACTATTAAATTTATTGGAATCATTGGGCAAATTTTTATTGGTTTATCATCTAAATAAACAAACTATGTTACGAATATTGCCGTGAAAGATGAACAGGTGATATCAAATAGAATTATATCCACTGAATTGTTGTAAGTTAATCGCACCAGAAGAACTTTCCTAAGTAGACTGGCGAAAATCAGTGACAGCTAACGAAAGCAATTTGTCATAAACATTGATGTAAATGAATTTAGCTTGGATCATCATTTCATTTGTCAGGAGGTTGCTACGGAGAAGCACACAGATCTTCTCGACTAAATAATTGTTAAGTGTACACAGTAATTCAAGAGAAGAATAACAAGAGCAATTATTTTACAGAGTTCGTTTAGAAGCGTACATTCGCAAGACTTCAATACAATCCGCGATGGTTCAATGATAATCTAGTCAAATGTGTCCAAATTCGGAATTTCTGTAGATGCATCAGTCATTCATACACAGATTTGTCATGTATTTGTTGACAGAGAGTTTTCAGTTTCGAAATTATTACAAATAACGTACTCTTCTCACAATCAGGGGAGATATTACTGTTGCTTTCCTACCCATAACGTATGAGACCTCAATGCGGCGGCATAATGGAATGCACAACAATGAAAAATGTGATAAGCCTCTTACCTCTATTTTAACCGAAGACGCATCTCGAGTATTCTTTGGGTTGAAACTAGAAACTGTTGAATTTTGTGACAAGCTTTATGGTTTCCACGTCAAATCTCGATATATTCATCCCTGATTCATTGCCTATGCTCCAAGCAGAATATTTAAGTTAAATGATTGAAAACAAGATATTTCATTTATGTGTCCATAATTTTAAGATTTTTTCATGAACTCTTAAATTTAAATAATTTGTATTGAAGAATCAAGAACTAAATACATCTCGGCATCAATAGAGGTTTAATGAATTTTAGGGTCCATTTCATTGAATTATTGTTCTTGCTTTACCTGTTCCGCCACCATGCGCATAAAAAGACAGGTATCGTCCATTGCAATTCGACCCTGGTTATACTCAATTCTGAAAGCAATAATTCTAGCGGTATAACTCTCTGAAGACTCAGACGAAGAAACTGATCGCTAATATATACGGTATATAACAGATAGAGTGTCTTTCACGAAACGATTTGTATCTTTAATAACTTTCATTGATTTTCCTTGAGTCTGCCTCATGAATAATACAGATTTCACGAGAGACCTGCTTTCACTATATTTTTACAACGACATGTTACTGAGCTAATGCCATTTCTAGGACTTCTGACACATTATTCTCATCTAATACTCTATAGCCCATGCATACGACCGCAGAAATGGTAATTCACCAGGAGTGTACTAACGATCTCCCTTTCTCAAGCGAAAACTTGACAGGCCCCTTTGACACGAGACCTCACGGTTTCGCCTATCTTCATCAAAATTGAGCTAATTGCAGTTCGCTGCCATCGTATGTTCGTAATTCCAGAAATTTATAATTACACTTGTTTTCGGAAGCGAACGATAACCTATGTAAGTACTTCACTTCGAAATAGATCTCAATCTTAAATCCACCTCCTTTATTTTTTTACCTAAATTCGATGTCGCATTTAGCTTCAAAAGCCAAAAGTGGTTTGTTTTGCAGTATTACCGCTTCGTTGGAGACTCGTGATGACTACGTTTTACATAAAATTTCTAAGGTAGGAACTAATTTCGAGCAGATAAGTAGATAATACTCAAAAACTAAATGGATATTAACCATACAACGCCAGTTGTCATAAAATATCAATAGATCACTCCGAAACGAATCCTGCACCAATTTTCCTCCAATAATACAACCGGTATACTTTCAAATCATACCAATGGGATTGGTTCTTCATAATCAGACTTTTGCATTCCACTTGAAAGGAAGCAATGTTAGTGTCTCCAATTATTCGTTGAGAATATTGCTAGAGTCATTTTCCGAAGCAAAAAGGGTTTGAAACCAACGGGAGACCTCATCTTTTGGTCGCACGATAGTTTTAAACAATGGATGGGTTCCAATTTGCTTCGATCGATGTTTGAAATCTTATTGCCGTCTGGCTATTATACTCTAGAGTTTTTAGTTATTTCTTTCTTAATTCATTTTAATGGATTTTCGGTGCTACCTTTACGATACCCTATTTCCAACATTTGCCTATGCTGAATCGTTAAATTGATGTACTATTCAGATAGTCATAATTTGTAGAGTAACCAATTAGATTTTCGGTATATTATGTCCTTACTCAAACTTGAACGCAAATAAAATATGCACATACGGATTAGGTCGACTAACTTTTAGTTTTGATAATAAAATAATTTTCCGAGCTTCGTGCTTCACAGAGCAGTTTTCTTTGCTGTTCTTGGTAAATCTTCGTGTTCATCACTGTTCTGAAAGCTAATTGATTCTTTATAAAAATAAATATTTTCCGTCATTTTTTCCTCGAGATTTTCCAAGTCTAATTTAGAGCAGAATTACTCAGCTCAGAGCGAAAAATGTTTCTCCTCTTTCTTCTGTAGCATGAAGTAAGGAGGAGTTTGATTGGTTTAGGCGTTGAATTTGCAGAATACTGGAATTTTTAGTAAGCAATAATCAGGAAAACTCTGTCACCCTGTTGTGTATACGTTATTTAAGTTCTCCTGAATAGCAATGAATCTTATAATTTAGTCTTCTCAATCTGTTACACTATTTTATATTACCATAACTATACGTGATACATTCCGGAACAAATCATCAACTAGGTTCATACTATTTGGTACGTGGATGGCACATCATAGAACACATCCAGATGAAGAAAATTTTGATTCTGCTGCTAGTAAAATGTTTCGCTGATCGAAATCATCTTTCGAGGTGATAAGTTTAGATACATATCGAACTGAAAATGAGGCAGGACACTTCGTTGTTGAGAATGTTTAGTAATAATTAGAAATATCTTCTTCAGGTTGTACAAGAGACCAAAATTAATTTGAAAAGAACCCTTTCTGTTTATATCGTCTTATTGCCAATCAGTTTCCTAGAATATAGTCGTACAGATTTTACAGGGGTGAAAAGCGATCATCTACAATATCCCCTCCTTATATTTTCTTCATTTACGTGCTTCTAAACCCGTGGTCAGGAATTTTCTGTTAAATTGAATTCGCACTGTAAAAGTCGAACTATTTATATTAATCGCAGTTGCCGACGCTCATTATAACCGAATTGTTAATTGGTGTCGCAGTGGAACGCAACATTGCTCTTTTTTATAGAATCGTTCTACTGTAACTTCTCAGCATTCATTATCGCACCTGCCCAGACATTTTGGATACTTCCCAAGGTAATTATTGCTATAAATATCGTATTTTGAGTTCTTCACGACGGCCACCTTCTTAGTTTATTGTATCGAAGGCAAGTGATATTATGAAAAGAAATATAGTAAATAAAGGTGGAATTAAAGCAATAGATGAATGTAAGCTAATTCTTGATCATAAGCATCATATGATGTCAGTTCTTCAATCTGATGTCATTATCCGAAGCAGAACCAAATTCTCTCGTAAATCTACGAATGTGGAAAGCCATTTACCTATTCTCGTCGATTTTTGCACTCTTCCTCATCATATTTGAACGACTTGTTTTAATCTCAATATCATATACAATCAATTCATCGCAATTCTACTGATTCTGCAGTATAATCTATGTGCAATATTGAGAACGAGTGTACCCTATAACCCTATGTGGCTTTACTGATTGCAATGAATTTGTTGTATTCCTCGCTGAATTGCTTCATCGAAATCATGTATTTTACATCGATTAAAAAGGAATGAGCAGCCGAGGTCAGTCCCATAGAGTTCATTTAACCTATTACGCCGGAATGGTACATCGTTTTTGAGTTCGGCGATATCAAGTACAAACTCGTTCATCAAGTAGCGATATTTTACTTTCCAAAGAGGTCCTTTCCTTGAAATAAGGTAATAGTGGAACGCATTCGAAAGAGAATTCCCGAATTATTGACGTTTCAATTCAAAAAGTTAGCTGTAGTCTAATTTCTTTGGAACGAATCGCACAAAACAGGTCACAATTGAATGATTTATTACTTAGGCTCAACATGCTTGATGCAAGGACACACAACAGCCGGCCCTGACATATAGTATTACTATGGATTGAAAAATCATTGAATTAATTGCATCAAAGAATTGATTGTGACGCCGTTCGAGGATGATTTACGATGACCGCATTGCCAAAGAAGTTGGCAATATCAAATGTTAGCAGTTCAATGGTAGATCAGGCAGCGGCTACGAGATCTTTGGTTCCATGCCACGAATCGAACAGACTACCGAGATAATACTATCGATAGCCTTTTTCCAGAATCTTGCATTGAAATGCAGTTATGTGTAAGTCTAAGTGTTAGCACTGTCTTATTTCTACTTATTCTCGAATACTATATTGAATCTGTCAACCTAAATACCATTACAGACAGTGAACCACATGACCTATGCTACTAGACAATGTTTGTTAAATATCAATACAGGTAAAAGAGACAAATCTCTCGATACTAGAGTGATTTTATGTGATCATTACAATATAAAACAGCGAAGATGAATTTCTACCTATCGTTCAGGATATGGCTCGATTTCTGGCTTTTCAAGTCGATTCTCTGGTATCAAGTGGTAGATATCAGGATGCCAGGTTGATAGACAATATTGAGAACTTTTGTTCCCATTCTTAAGGAATTTAGTTCTTGAGATCGACAAGGAGTTTCGGTGTTGGATTCGGGATCATTTTTTCTACCGGTAGATGACGTCCTTCGTCGGTTTCCTACGATCATAAGACAGAGCTTTATCAAATTAAAGTTGATGTCATTATTTCAAATGGGCAAATTGATCAATTTTGTTGCTCGATTTATTCATAGGAAAAAATCAAATTTGACCACATACTCATAATTAATTTACGTGAACAGATCATTTTAATTTTTTGTGAATGTTTTTTTCGATTTCAATATTTAGAAAAAGTGATATCATTCACAAATTTAACTTCGAATAACCTTTGCATCTAGTACGAAACTTACGAAATTTTCTTCACTGATTTGATTAGACATTTCTATAAATATTCCAACTTGAACGAAACAATGAATCGAGTAAGCCTTTATTAAGAAGAGTATTGATTTTTAATTGTTACAACACTAGCATTAGATATAGTTACTTTGGAATGATTACAGTTATAAACAAGATTGAAAAAATGTTTAATTGCCACTTTATGACAATAAGGTAAGCACCAAGGCATCAGTAGAGCTTTATTGTTTGACTGATGAATGCCGTCGCTTCATTACGAGCCTCCTTCAGAAGAAGCAGATTTCCGGTGTCGTGGCGTTCGTTGCGAACATCACCTGGGCCGATGATGAAAGGAACGAGTAGCGAGGACAGATACTCCGGGCTGTACCCTGCTACTGAGCCCTATGAATCTGGAATGTTACGCGTATCTGCGAAACACGAGATCTACTACGAACTTTCGGGGAACGCGAACGCGCCGACCGTTGTATTTGTGCACGGCGGCCCAGGAGGTTGTACGCAGGCAGAACATCGGCGATTTTTTGACCCTAACGGTAGGTAAGACACAAAGAAAATTAATGGCGGATGACACCAACAACACTAACACTCGAGCGAACGCAGCGTATCGTATTGTGTTATTTGACCAACGCGGATGCGGGAAAAGCCGACCGTTTGCCAGTACCGAAGAGAACAACACGCCGAATCTCGTATCCGACCTCGACACATTGCGTACGCATATAAGTGCCGAGAAATGGGGATTATTTGGGGGTAGCTGGGGAAGCACACTGGCATTAGCGTACTGTCAAGCGCATCCGGAGACGGTAAGCTTTGTCGTTCTTCGAGGAATATTTCTTGGACGTAAATCCGAGATCGAGTGGTTGTACGAACGAGGAGGCGCTGCACATCTATTCCCGTTTGATTTCGAGGCGTATCTCGAAGGTTTGCCGGAAGAAAAACGCGACGCGCCCTCGCTTCTACACGCGTATCATTCAATTTTGACCGGCCCACAATGCGAAGCACGGGACACAGCAGTGAGCGCATTTTGCAGCTGGGAGTCGGCATTATCGTATTTCCCAGGGCGCGATGTGAGACGTCACGACGAAGTGAAAAGACGAACACGACCAGAAGCTACGAAGAATGCGGTGGTCGTCAGTAGGAAGGGAACGCCAGAGAAAATGAACCCGGCACTCTCTGTCGCCGTTCTAGAATCGCATTATTTCGTGAACGGATGTTTCTTTGGTTGCGACGAAGAACTGTTGATGGAGGAACGTATGGGACGTATACGTCACATCCCTGCGGCGATAGTACAAGGCCGATGGGATATGGTATGCCCAGTTCGGTCGGCCTACGACCTAGCCAACGCATGGCCAGAGGCGTCTTTTGCTTGCATTCCCAACGCGGGTCATAGTGCGTTCGAGGAAGGAACGAGGCAGAGATTGGTTCAACTCACGGACTATTTCCGTTCGTTGAGTGCTGCACAATGAGCAGAGTTGAACCAAAGGAATTTTCATACCGTTTATTGTCATACTTGAAACCGTCTAAGTAAATGGCCGATAACAATCTATCTACTTTTCTGCATCCGACCGTCGTGCACGTTCATTATGTAAACAAAGAGCTGTGGCGCTGAAAGCATGGGTGAAGTAGGGAAGAGGATAAAAAAGAAGATGAGGAACAAGAAACGGAGGAAACCTCGACGGCTACGGCGTAGTTCGGAGGTGCGTGACGAAATTGCGCTGAGTTTTGTAAAGGAAGCAGAGAAAGTAAGGAAGAAAATAGCGGCGAAGGAGAAGAAAGAAGAAGCAAGAATAGCGAAGGAAGAACGGCGGCGACAAAGGCGCAAAGGATCGAAAGAACGTGAAGAAGAACGGAAGAAGCGAATAGAAAAGGAACGGATAGCAAGGGACAAGTTGGATTAATCGGATGCTTATTGAGCATAATGCACAATACAGTTGGAGAGTTGGGCTAATTCTGTAGTTGTTCGATACAACTGAAATCAGAATGGTGGCTACAGCACTGTACCGGTACAGTCCTGTACTGGTGCCAGTACCGTAGATTCCGCCAGTTGAACATGGCACTCGGCAACAAGTACGAGAATGTTCGACTGGCATGCATCACGGAGAAGAGATGCAGGATAGCTCAGCCCAAGTACTGTACCGTCAGTGTTCATTTCAACTACTGTAGAATATACTAAACAAGACGCTTTACATAACCACATGACGTTCGTTGTACAGTACAGGACTGTCCACAGGCTCACATAGAGATGCGGAAGAATTGTGGCAATGGTGCTCTTCTCCACTGCCTCCAAACACCAGAATTGGCACACTTGCGTGACGTCACTATCCACGCTGGCGGGGAATCCTTCCTCGCACATCGGGTAGTGCTGGCAAGTAGTTCAGCAATCCTCGCGAAAAAACTGGGGTGCAACACGCGTGAATTGCATATTGCAAACGTGAGCGCGGCGACCTGGCGAACCGTACAGGACTACATGTACAAAGGTGAGCTAATTTACGACACTGCACAAGTCAAACTAGACACGATAGTGAAAGTAATGGTTTGTGCACAACACTTGGAAATGCGCGTGTTAGTCGGCGCGACCGAGCACGCACTCATCGAAAAGTTGAGCGCCACAAATTGTTGCGTCTTGCTCGAGCTCGCACATCGGCATGCACTGCCGCAACTAAAACAGCGCGCGATGACTCGGATCCGCACACGTCGCGAGAACAAGCAAACGCCATATGATCACCTCGATATCACAAGCCATGTACTGAAATTCGTCATGCTCGTGTTGATGTTGGCGATATTCTTCGGCATCGCACCAACACCAACACCCAAAATCGGGACACAAAACAACGCCTAGTATCACTGTTTCACTTCACCACAATGAATGATGGACACACGTTCAACCGGTTTCTCCTTATCCAGTTTCGTATGTTCGACTTTCTTTATCACATCCATCCCCTCGGCAACGTATGCGAAAACGACATGATTCTTGTCCAAATACTTCGCCGCCGACCCAGTCAAAATATAGAACTGACTTCCAATCGGATACTCTGCCCACGCCACCACCCCAGTCTCGGAATGGCTTAGCACGCTATGATGGTCAATACTGACCTCCTCTCTGAACGTGCCACCATAAATCGAATGTCCAGTCGCCTTACTTCCACCCTGAATCACAAAACCAGGTACGACGCGATGAAACGAATCACCCCTAAAGCAGCGATCGTTATCGAACGGCGCGGTACAAGTGACCAACGCGCGAAAGTTTGCCGCAGATTTCGGCACTGCCTCCCCAAACACACCCAGCGTCACACGTCCGATATTCTTCTCACCAATGGCCAAGTCCAAGAAGTACATCGCCGTGACACACGTGCGCGAGGTAGCACCGAATCGACCTGCAGGTATCTCCCTGATGCAATGCGCGTTCGGCACGTCGCCGGTGTCATTAGCAGCTCGCAGGTCGTCATCGGGATGGACGGTGACGAGAGTGTCCTCCTGAGTCGCGGGCGCGAAGAACAGGGTGTATCCGATGGCGCACGCCAGCGCGACGAAGGCCGCGCACGCGGCGAAGGTGAGGAAGGCGGCGACGGGCCGGGTGCGAACGAAGCGACCGAGGCGCGCTCCCGTCGTTCGTCCCTTCGACGACGTCGTGGCCGGCAGCAGCATGCCGTCTTCCAGTGCGAGACCGTCTGGGGCTCGACGGCGCGACATGGCGGCAATTATCTAAATCCACAACACGGCCGAACTCGCGATTCCACGTGCCTTCGACAAAGCATACGCGGCTGGTGGGTGCCCTCGTACAGTAAGTCGGCAAGAGCTGATCGGTCGCAAAACCTAAGCCGAAATGAGCGAAACTGCGTTATTCTTGCGGAAAGAAATAATGATTGGAAATTGGCAATCCCCAATTTACGACGAATTTCCTACCTTCGAATTCCGCATTCTATGCACCCAGCAAGGGTTACAGTTGTATACCTTGGGAACAACAGCTGCTCTTTGCTTTGTAGGTAAAATGAATACCCATTTAATTGCTGTAGTTACCTACGCTTTTTACTTTGCTTGTATAAAGTCCTACTAAACTTAAGACTTATTACCAGAACATAGACGGTAATGGCTTGGGTCGTTCATGCCACAATAACTCGAAAATACCACCCACCCACGCCAAAACCCAAAAACACTGCGAGGTCCACAGGAGAAGTTACCGGCACACTGCACACCTACGGCACCACCCCACCGCGCGTCCACACCAGGGCCATGTCAGAGCGGTTCGCGGTGTGGGTACATCCTGCGAAGGGCGCCCCAGTGGAGGTGACGAGCCTAGCGGCAGACGGGCGACTGACAGCGGTGTTCAGTGGCGGCACGAAACAGGCGCCGTCGCACACGGAGGCGGTGAAGCTGGGCAAGTACATCGACAAGGTGAGCGCGAGCCAGTATCGTCTGAAGAGCGCCTTCTCCTCCTGGCGGCTATCAGCCAAGCACAACCTGTCGGTGGCGATGAGGCGCACCGAGCTGGCACAGTCCATCGACGAGCTGCTGGGGCTGGCGCTATGCATCAGCGTAGCGGGCGATGTGGCGCTCGCACCCGAGAATGGGAGGCGCCAGCAAAGACAGCCCATAACGGAGGAGGTGATCATCGACCGCGCCGGCATCCCACGCCCTGGCCGCGTAGACCCGGTGAACTCCGATCGCAAGAGTTCTAACCAACAAAATCAGAATTGCTCGCCGCTCGCTGAGGCACCTGCAGCTGTGACCACGCGAGCGCAACGAACCGCTGGCAGATGTGCCGAGAAGAAGCCTTCTACCACGTGCACAGAGAGAAACTCCGACTTTGGCGAGACAGAGACCAACGTGATGGAGCCGAAGGAGGACAAGACAAAGCCGACGCAACAGAAGCAGGAGAATACGAAAACTTGCCAAGTGACGGAAACCCAGAAGACGAAGAAGGAGGCCAGCCCTGTTCCGACGAATCGAGAACACCGTGGCTCAAAAGTTGGCGCAACAGGGACAAATGGCAAGCGTTGCCGCGCCAACGAAGTGACACGAACAAAATTGTTAAATCGAGTATCGCAAAACAAGAAAGCTAAGGGGATCACGGAGGTGCAGACCCGAACGGTGCACCAACGCTACACAGCGGAAACATCAAAGAAACGGCGGTCGTATATCGAGGAGGAGGTGGTGCTCGATGGTGGGTCGGGAGCATTCTACAAAGTGCCGAAGAAAAGGCACGATGAGACCGCGGTGAAAGTGCTGAAGCGAATGGCGCGGAAGGGTGGAGTGGAGAAGGCGGACTCGAAGGCGAGGATGGGTGCAGATTCTAGGCATCGGGCGATCGCGAAGCCGAAGTCGAGCAAGCAGTTGAGCAAGGCGGAGCGACGGCGATATCACGCCGAGATGGAGGGCATGCTGAGTCGTGCGCGGGCGGCGAGTGCGGTGGCGGAGGCGAAGGAAGCTGCGGCAAGGGCGCAACACGCAGGCGACCCGTACCAGCTGGCATGCCTGGACATCGGCGTTCGTATGTTGTCGCGGCGCTATGCGAAAGGTGCGGCGCACCCGAAGAAGCGGCTCGCATTCGAGCGAGACCTGCGTGCGTTCATGCGGGAGAGGAAAGAACGGCAGTACGTGCGCACGATCCGAGGCAAAGAGGTGGAGTTGTTCAACCTGTTCAGCGCGGTGATGCGACTCGGCGGTTACGAGAAGCTCGAGGGTGGGTTGCGCGACGTGTTCAAGCAATTGGGCTATGACGTGTCGAAGACTCCGCGTAGTAAGCTGGCGCCGATCTACGTGAACGAGCTGTACGCCTACGAGGCGATGCTGGTGCAGGGACGTGAGGTGAGCAGGGACGAGCTGCGGCAGTTGTTGGCAGCGAGACTCGGTGAGAGCCAGGAAGGGGGTAAGCGATCTAGTACGCGCTTGGCGAAGGTTTAGTACAGTAGGCGCGTGTAAAAGCTATGATTTTAGTCGAGTGTTTGAGATGGAAGATTTAGTGAGGTAGAAAATGAAGAATCTAAGGCTGAATTGACTCGGAAAGAAATTGAAGGCGAGAAATTGTTCGCAACTGTACGGACGCTAGAGATATGAGACAATGCGCATAGAAGCGATGTATCGAATAGATTGGCGGACGACAGAAACGGACCGAACAATGAGGCTTGATTCAGGAGGAGAAGGTGAGATCGAAGTATTACACACATACAGTGTTTAGATAAGGAGAGAGTACAAGAACGAGACAATAAGGAATAGATAAGGGAGAATTCGAGGGACGGGCTGATTTGATTCAATTGCAACTCAATACTGCAGCATAGGGACGGGATGGGATGGGATGAGAGTGGTGATGCAAATCGTATTTGAGTGGTATGCAGATTCAAAGTAACGGGGTCCAGCAAAGGACGATATGTAATTCCTACAGAAGCGAATCCAGAAGCGTGAATGACACCACAGTACAGTACAGTACGGACGGTTGGCGATCACAAGTGCATCGAACGAACGGTCGACGATCGCGGCTACGATCGCGTGGGTGCATGGCGACGCTCTCTCACCAGCTCGCGCACAATAGCGGGAGTCGAAGCACCACCGTGACAAGGCTGCGTAGATTAGTGTGGAAGAAGAGGACAAGGTGCCATGCAGTATACTGTAGTGGGGAATGTGGGTACTGTATAGTACAGTCGTGTCGTAGGTATAAAAAGCGAGATGATGTGTGCTGGCAAACGGGTATGATAGGGTGGTTGTGGGATGGGTGGGTGTGGGTGAGTGGGTGGGGCGAGGTGAGGCTAGGTGGTGTACGGTACTGTAGTAAAGAAGGGTGGGGTGGGATGGGGCGGGGGTGGGGAGTGGGATAGTTGAGTTTATGGTAAAGGAAGAAGAAGGAGAAGAAGAAGAAGAATATATCGGTTACGAAGCAAAAAGTAGAAGGAGGAGTATCGAAGAGAAGCACACAAACAAACGTGGAAGACACGAGAGAGAAAAAGAATGCGTTGGAGTGTGCAGTGCAGGGGTGTGGTAGTGGTGCAGCAGCGTTAAGAGTTGTTGGAGTAGAGAAAAAGGAAGCAGTAAGATTTTTGACAAAACAGCGAGAGTGTGCAAACACACACAGATATTTGGTACAGTAACACACACGCAACGCAAGACAGTGGGGGCATGTTCAGAAGCGCGCAACCAAAATTGAAATCACCGCATTCATGTCTGTATGTGTGTGTGCGTACATGAGTGCGCATACGCATACGCGTGGCGGTGGGCGTGCAGTAGAGTAGAGTAAATGTAGAATGAAGAGGTGTGCAATAGAGT
>JAAUYH010002993.1_pt1 | contig 17808 bp, 30 predicted proteins | sample 7278061 | NCBI WGS metagenome assembly JAAUYH01 (sample SAMN14350203, study PRJNA611818) | marine sediment metagenome | isolation source: surface marine sediment (0.6m) | place: French Polynesia: Moorea | collected 2018-08 | reverse complement strand
CCAGGTAAAAAAATGGCAGGACGCTATGGCGGAACTCAAGTGACCATTCGCAAATTGCAAGTGGTCAAAGTAGATGCTGACCAAAATTTGTTGTTGATTAAAGGTGCTGTACCTGGGAAGCCAGGAACTTTATTAAGCATTTCTCCTAGCAACATTGTCGGCAAATAACGGCTGTTGTGGAACCAAACAAACAGTAGATAAGAAGCAACTATGGTTAATTGTGTAGTTAAAAATTGGCAGGGAGAGGATGTCGGCGAGACTAGCCTCGAATTAAAAGTAGCCAAAGAAGAAAATGCCGCCCATATCGTTCATCGCTCTCTAGTTAGGCAATTAAACAATGCTCGTCAGGGAACAGCATCGAGCAAAACTAGAGCCGAAGTTCGTGGTGGTGGACGCAAACCCTGGAGACAAAAAGGAACTGGTCGCGCTCGTGCGGGGTCAATTCGTTCTCCTTTATGGCGTGGTGGTGGTGTAATTTTTGGACCCAAACCCAGAGATTACAGCACGAAAATGAACCGCAAAGAGCGACGTTTAGCTTTAAGAACTGCTTTTAGCTCTCGCCTAGAAGATACTATTGTCGTCGAAAACTTTGGTTCTGAGCTAGAACGCCCCAAAACTAAAGAAGTAATTGCGGCTTTAGGTCGTTGGGGAATTGAAGCCGATGCCAAGGTGCTATTGATTCTCAAAGAAGTACCAGAAAACGTCAATTTATCGACGCGCAACATTAGTAATGTCAAATTAATCAAGGCGACTAATCTCAACGTCTTCGATGTGTTACACGCTAACAAAATTGTAGTAACTACAGACGCTTTAGAGCATATACAGGAGGTTTACAGTGACTAAATACAACCCTAGAGATTTAGCAGACTTAATCCTCAAACCGATTATTACCGAAAAAGGAACTATACAAATGGAGTTAGGCAAATATGTCTTCGATGTATTGCCTAAAGCTACCAAACCAGAAATCAAAGCGGCAATTGAAAGTTTATTTGACGTGACCGTAACTAAAGTTAATACTCTCACCCTACCCCGTAAAAAACGTCGGGTAGGTAGATTTATGGGTTACAAAGCTCAATATAAAAGAGCGATCGTCACTTTAAAAGAAGGGGATTCTATTGTCTTGTTCCCCGATGTCTAGCAACCTAGCTAGCAATTATCTCTAACACTCGAAAAAGCTAGATCAAGCCAATTATGGGTACTCGTTCATTCCGACCATATACACCAGGAACTCGCCAAGCGGTGATTTCTGACTTTTCTGACATTACCAAGAGTAAACCAGAAAAATCTTTAACTAAATACAAACATCGAAAAAAAGGACGTAATAATCGCGGTGTAATTACCAGCCGCCGTCGTGGTGGGGGACATAAACGCCTCTATCGGCTGATTGATTTTCGTCGCGACAAACGCAATATTGAAGGTGAGATTACAGCGATCGAATACGATCCCAACCGCAATGCTCGTATTGCTTTAGTTCAGTATGAAGATGGCGAAAAACGTTACATCTTAGCAGCTGTGGGCATGAAAGTCGGTATGAAAGTTATTGCCAGCCCCGATGCTCCCATTGAAACTGGTAATGCTCTACCTTTAAGTAATATTCCTTTAGGGGAAACCATTCACAACATCGAATTAGTAGCAGGTAGAGGCGGACAAATCGTGCGTGCTGCTGGTGCTGCTGCCAAGTTAATGGCTAAAGAAGGTGATTATGTAACCATTGGCTTGCCTTCTAAAGAAGTCAGAATGGTACGTAAAGAATGTTATGCCACCATCGGGCAAGTCGGTAATGTGGAGTTTAGAAACCTCAAATTAGGTAAAGCAGGTAAGAGCCGTCATTTAGGTAGAAGACCCCAAGTTAGAGGTAGTGCCATGAACCCCTGCGATCACCCCCATGGTGGTGGTGAAGGACGCGCTCCTATTGGTAGAAGTGGTCCTGTAACTCCTTGGGGTAAACCAACTTTGGGTAAGAAAACTCGCAAGAAGAAAAAAGCTAGCGACAAGTTAATTGTTCGTCGTCGTCGTTAATTGCAAGTTTTCAGTTTTGAGCTAGACATTAGCTGCTGAAAACGTCGCGCATAAGGAGTGCGCTCCCCTACAAACTACAAACTGTTTACTAATTATGAGTCGTTCTCTCAAAAAAGGGCCGTTTATCGCCGACAGCCTGCTAAAAAAAATCGAAAAGTTGAATGCTGACAACAAAAAAGAAGTGATCAAAACCTGGTCTAGAGCATCAACCATCTTGCCTCAAATGGTGGGTCATACTGTTGCCGTTCATAATGGTCGCCAACACATTCCCGTGTTTATCAGCGATCAAATGGTCGGACATAAACTAGGAGAATTTGCTCCTACCCGTACCTTTAGAGGTCATGCCAAGGGCGATAAAAAAGGAAGAAGATAGGTAGAAATACTTAATATTAAATATCACTATGGCAATAGATACTACTAACGAAGTCAAAGCGATCGCCAAATACATTCGGATGTCTCCTTTTAAAGTCAGACGGGTGTTAGACCAAATTCGCGGTCGTCAATATCGAGAAGCCCTAATTATTCTCGAATTTATGCCCTATAAAGCTTGCGAACCCATCTTAAAAACCCTACGCTCTGCCGTTGCTAATGCCGAACACAATAATGGACTCGATCCATCGACTTTGGTAATTAGTCAGGCTTTTGCCGATGGCGGTCCAGTTCTCAAACGCTACCGCCCCAGAGCCCAGGGGAGAGCCTATCAAATTCGCAAGCCAACCTGTCATATTACCGTCGCCGTTGCTCCTGAAGTAACGGATTAAACCGAGCTAACAATACGAGGAAACATTTGTGGGACAAAAAATACACCCAACTGGCTTTCGTTTGGGAATTACCAAAGATCATCAATCCTGTTGGTATGCAGACACCAAGCGATATCCAGAATTACTGCAAGAAGACCGCTTAATTCGCCAATATGTCAATAAAGAGTTGAGTAACGCTGGTATTTCTCAAGTCAGAATCGAGCGTAAAGCCGACCAAATCGATCTGGCAATTAATACAGCTAGACCTGGTGTAGTTGTAGGTCGCGGTGGTTCGGGAATTGAAAAACTACGTACTGAATTACAAGAATTAGTCGGTGATAGCCGTCAAATTCGGATCAACGTGATCGAAGTACCCCGCGTTGATGCTGATGCAGCTTTAATTGCTGAATATATCTGTCAACAGCTAGAACGAAGAGTTTCCTTCCGTCGGGTGGTGCGTCAGGCGATCCAAAGGGCGCAACGAGCTGAAGTTTTGGGCATCAAAATCCAGGTCAGCGGTCGCTTAAATGGAGCTGAAATTGCTCGTACCGAGTGGGTGAGAGAAGGCAGAGTCCCTCTCCATACCCTCAGAGCCGATATCGATTACTCCTACCGTACAGCTTTGACTATTTACGGAATCTTGGGAGTTAAAGTCTGGGTGTTCAAAGGAGAAATTATTCCAGGACAAGAAGAAGCTGCTGCGGCAGTCCCCAGTCAAACACCACGCCGTCAACGTCGCCGTCAAAAATTTGACGACCGTTCGGAATAACTATTAACAAAGTATTACGATCATGCTTAGTCCTAGAAGAACGAAATTTCGTAAACAGCATCGTGGTCGCATGAGAGGGATGGCATATCGCGGCAATACCCTTAATTTTGGCGACTATGCTCTCCAAGCAACCGAACCATCTTGGATTACCTCCCGTCAAATTGAGGCAGCCAGACGAGCTATGACTCGCTATGTCAAACGGGGTGGTAAAATCTGGATTCGGATCTTCCCCGACAAACCAGTGACTATGCGTCCAGCAGAAACAAGGATGGGTTCTGGTAAAGGTTCTCCCGAATATTGGGTCGCAGTAGTCAAGCCAGGCAGAATTATGTTTGAAATGTCTGGAGTAGCAGAACCAATTGCCAAAGAAGCTATGCGTTTAGCAGCTCAAAAGTTGCCCATTAAAACTAAATTCATCACTCGCGAGCAGGAGTATTAAGTAAACTATGGCTTTACCAAAAATAGCAGAAGCGAGAAAACTCAGCGATGAAGAACTAGCAGAAGAAATTTTAACGGTTAAGCGCGAGCTATTTCAACTGCGATTAGAACAGGCTACTCGTCGTCTGGAAAAACCGCACCTGTTTAAACACACCAAACATCGTCTGTCGCAATTATTAACAGTGGAGAGAGAACGTCAGCTAGCCCAACAAGCTACTGAAGCTGAAGTAGAAACACCTGCTGCTGTAAGCACGACAGAAGAGGAGTAAATTAAATTATGGCAGTCAAAGAAAGAGTAGGAGAAGTAGTCAGCGACAAAATGGATAAAACCGTGGTAGTTGCTATTGAAAACCGTTCTCCCCACCCCAAATATGGCAAAATCGTCGTCAGAACTAAAAAATATAAAGTCCACGACGAAGAAAACCAATGTAAAATCGGCGATCGCGTCCGCATACGCGAAACCAGACCCCTCAGCAAAAGCAAACGCTGGGCGGTGGCAGAAATTCTAGAATCCAAAACTTCATAAATTTCTTATTAACTAAACTTTTCACGGTCGCGGTCAAACATGATTCAACAACAGACCTATTTAAACGTTGCCGATAATAGCGGCGCACGCAAGCTGATGTGTTTGCGGGTTATCGGTAAAGGAAATTGCCCCTACGCCTTTATTGGTGATGTGGTAATCGCTGTCGTCAAAGATGCCTTGCCCAATATGGGGGTGAAAAAATCTGAGGTAGTCAAAGCAGTAATTGTGCGGACTAAGCAATCAGTGCGCCGTGAAAGCGGTATGAGCATCCGTTTTGACGACAATGCCGCCGTAATCATCAAAGACGATGGGGGTCCTAGAGGAACTCGCGTTTTTGGTCCGGTGGCGCGGGAATTAAGAGAGAAAAACTTTACCAAGATAGTTTCTCTAGCTCCAGAGGTGATCTAAATGGCAAATACCAACAAAAAACCGACTAGATATAAAATGCACGTCAAAAAAGGAGATACCATCCAGGTAATCTCAGGACGTGATAAGGGTAAAGTTGGCGAAATTGAGCGGGTTTTACCCAAAACCAGCCAGGTAATAGTAGCAGGGGTCAACGTGAGAACCAAACACGTTAAACCCCGGCAAGAAGGAGAATCAGGTCAAATTGCTACCTTTGAAGCTCCGATTCACAGTTCTAATGTGATGCTCTATTCCGAAAAAGAAAAAACTGTCAGTCGCGTCTGCTATACCTTTACCGAAGATGGTCGCAAGGTAAGGATGCTGAAAAAAACTGGCGAAATTATTGATTAGCGAGCGAATTAGCTTTCCTGACCAAGCCCAGGAAAAGAAGTAAAAAATTATGCCCAAACCACTTAAGACTAGATATTTAGAAGATATCGTTCCCAAGCTAAGCGAACAGTTTAGCTACACCAACGTTCATCAAGTCCCTAAAGTTGTCAAAATCGTCGTCAATCGCGGTTTAGGGGAAGCATCCCAAAATGCCAAAGCCCTGGAATCTTCGATTAATGAGTTAGCCACAATTACAGGGCAAAAACCAGTGGTCACTAGAGCTAAAAAAGCGATCGCTGGCTTTAAAATTCGCAAAGGCATGCCTGTGGGGGTAATGGTTACTTTGCGGGGAGAAAGAATGTATGCTTTTCTCGAACGTCTGATTTCTCTAGCTTTACCCAGAATTCGCGACTTTCGTGGCATTAGCCCTAAAAGTTTTGACGGACGGGGTAACTATAGTTTAGGTCTAAGAGAACAGCTGGTGTTTCCCGAAATTGACTACGACAGCATCGACCAAATTAGAGGCTTAGATATTTCCATTATCACTACTGCCAATACCGATGAAGAAGGACGTAGTTTGCTCAAGGCAATGGGAATGCCCTTTCGTGATAACTAAACTATTAGGATCGAAACATAAAATATAGGAAATAATGGCGGCAACCGATACTATTTCAGATATGCTGACCCGCATCCGTAATGCCTGTATGGTCAAGCATTCAACAACCCAAGTACCTTCGACTAAAATGACTCGGAGCATTGCTCAAGTATTGCAAAGTGAGGGTTTTATCGAAGGTTATGAAGAAACAGGGGAAAATGTTAAAAAATTTATTGTAATTACCCTGAAATATAAAGGCAGAAATCGTCAGCCAATTATCAATACCCTCAAACGGGTAAGTAAGCCAGGACTGCGAGTCTATTCCCGACGGAAAGATATTCCCCGCGTCTTGGGTGGTATTGGTATTGCGATCGTGTCTACATCCCGTGGCGTTATGACAGACAGAGAAGCCCGTAGTCAAGGAGTTGGCGGCGAAATCCTCTGTTATGTCTGGTAAATTAGAGGAGCATTGTAAATTATGTCTCGTATTGGCAAACAGCCCATTCCCCTGCCAACAAAAGTGACAGCGGAAATTAAAGGGCAACATATTACCGTTAAAGGACCAAAAGGAACCTTAGAACGTGAGATTCCCGCGCCCATTGAAGTTAAACAGGATGGTGACAATTTAATCGTGACACCGACTGATGACTCTCGTATTGGTCGTCAACGTCACGGTCTGTGTCGTACCTTAGTGGCGAACATGGTAGATGGAGTATCCCAAGGGTTTCAAAAACGCCTGCAAATTCAAGGAGTAGGTTATAGAGCCCAGGCGCAAGGGAAAAAATTAACCCTTAACGTAGGCTACAGTAAGCCTGTAGAAATGGAAATGCCCGATGGCATCGATGTGGCAGTGGAAAATAAAAACGTCGAAGTAGTCATTAGTGGCATCGATAAAGAAGTAGTGGGTAATGTGGCAGCTCAAATTAGAGGGGTGCGTCCACCTGAACCCTACAAAGGCAAAGGAATACGCTATTTTGGCGAACAAATTAGACGTAAAGCGGGTAAAACAGGTAAATAAAGATCATGAAGCTTTCACGCAAAGAATTAGTCAAACGTCGTCATCGACGAGTCCGCAAAAAAGTAAATGGTACTCCAGAACGACCCCGTTTGTGTGTTTTTCGTTCTAATAGCCATATTTATGCTCAAGTAATTGATGATGTTGCTCAACACACTTTAGTAGCAGCTTCTACTTTAGATTCGAGCATTAAAACCAACTCGGTATCTGGGGCAACTCGTGAACTTTCGGCGCAAGTAGGCAAATTGGTTGCCGAACGAGCATTAGCGAAGGGGGTTTCCAAGGTAGTATTCGATCGCGGTGGTAATATCTATCACGGTCGCATTCAAGCTTTAGCAGAAGCTGCCCGCACGGCAGGATTAGACTTTTAAACCAAAACCTACAGAAAATTAACTATGGCAAAGTCATCAAAGTCGCGTCGTAAAGGACGTGCCAAGGAAAAAGAGAGTAACTGGCAAGAGCGGGTAGTCCAGATTCGCCGCGTCAGCAAAGTAGTCAAAGGTGGTAAAAAATTAAGTTTTCGCGCCATTGTCGTTGTGGGCAACGAAAAAGGTCAGGTAGGCGTTGGTGTTGGTAAGGCAGCTGATGTTATTGGTGCCGTCCGCAAAGGAGTGGCTGATGCTAAGAAACAGATGGTAGAAGTCTCCCTCACTAAAGCCAACTCAATTACTCATATTACTCATGGCATAGCGGGTGGAGCAAAAGTATTTATGCGTCCTGCCGCTCCTGGTACTGGGGTAATTGCCGGTGGTGCTGTACGCACTGTTTTAGAATTAGCTGGAGTTAAAAACATCCTCGCTAAACAATTAGGCTCTAATAGTCCTCTTAATAATGCCAGAGCAGCAATAGATGCTTTAGATGGTTTACGGACTTTCTCTGGAGTAGCTCAAGAAAGAGGCATCCCCATTGAACAACTGTACGCTTAACTTTTTGACAGTTTAGGATAAAACAAAATGAAAATCGAAAACCTCGCTCCTAAATCTGGGGCAAAAAAACGTAGACGTAGAGTAGGTCGGGGTATTGCTGCTGGTCAAGGAGCTAGCTGTGGCTTCGGCATGCGCGGTCAAAAATCCCGTTCTGGTACTGGTACCAAAGCAGGGTTTGAAGGTGGTCAAATGCCTCTCTATCGCCGTGTACCTAAATTAAAACACTTTCCCTTAGTCAACCAAAAACAATACACGGTAATCAATGTTGAGGCTTTAGCCGATTTGCCTGCCAACACTGAAGTAACCCTAGAGTCTCTATTAGAGAAGGGCATTGTTACTAGTAACGATGGTTCTTTAAAAATCTTAGGTAATGGGGAATTAAAAAACCCTTTAACAGTAAAAGCAGCAGCTTTTACTAAAAGTGCCATCTCCAAGATTGAAGCTGCTGGGGGCAGTTGTGAAGTCGTTTCCAGATGAGCAGAGAGCGGAATTGGTATATTATAAGTTTACAGGTGAAAAAATTAAGAAATTATAATATCCCTCACTTCATAACTTATTAAACTACCAAGAACACAAGAGGTAAACCTTGTATGGTTCGAGAAAAAACGCCCTCGGCACAAGAAACATTTTTACAGATGGCACAAGCAGCTGGTCTGCGGGGCAGATTGCTAGTTACCATCGGACTTTTAATATTAGTACGTTTAGGTGTATTTATCCCTATTCCGGGAATCAACCGCGAACTATTCGGGAATTTTATTAATAATGCTGGCAATGCTGGTGCTTCGATTGTCGGCTTTCTAGATATCTTTACTGGTGGTGGTATTTCAGCCCTGGGTATTTTTGCCCTGGGTATTTTACCGTTTATCAACGCTTCTATTATCATGCAGTTGTTGGCAACTGCTATTCCTGCTTTAGAAGATTTACAGAAAAACGAAGGGGAAGCTGGCAGACGTAAGATATCTCAAATTACTCGCTATGTAGCACTAGGTTGGGCAATCATTCAAAGTTTTGGTTTGACCCTGGGCTTGCTGGTTAGTAATGGCATTATCGAGCGTAGTATTTTACCCATCTCTGAAGTTGTCCTAGCCTTAACTGCTGGTTCAATGTTTGTCATGTGGGTATCAGAGCTAATTACCGAACGGGGTATTGGTAATGGGGCTTCTTTGCTGATTTTTGTGAATATTGTGGCGGTATTACCCAAAACTTTGGGAAATACTGTGGAGTTTGCCCAACAAGGTGGTCGAGAAGCCATCGCTCAGGTAATAGTTTTATTATTAGTTTTCTTGGCGATGATTGTCGGCATTGTCTTTATCCAAGAAGGTACTCGCCGTATTCCGATTATTTCTGCTCGTCGTCAAGTAGGTAGACGAGTATATCGAGAAAGAAGTAACTTTTTACCTCTAAGACTCAATCAAGGGGGAGTAATGCCAATTATTTTTGCTTCTTCCGTACTATTTTTACCTGCTTCTTTAGCTGGTTTTATCCCTGGAGAAGGGGCAGCCAAAAACATTTTTAATCAAGTGGCAGTGGCACTTCAGCCAGGTAGTCTTGGATATATCATTACCTACTTGGTCTTGATTTTATTCTTTAGCTACTTCTATGCCTCTTTGATTGTCAATCCCGTAGATATGTCCCAAAATCTCAAAAAAATGGGAGCTTCTATTCCTGGTATCCGTCCTGGTAAAGCTACCAGTGCTTATTTAGAGAAGGTTCTCAATCGCCTGACTCTTTTAGGGGCAATCTTTTTGGGTTTGGTAGCAACTATTCCCACTTTGGTAGAAGGTGCGATCCCTGCTGGTACTACAGTATTTAGTGGCTTTGGTGCTACATCTCTCTTGATTTTAGTTGGGGTGGCAATTGATACTGCCAAGCAAATTCAAACCTACGTAATTTCTCAGCGTTACGAAGGTATGGTTAAACAGTAGCATTAGCTATTGGCTTTCAGTTCTTAGCTATTAGCTTTGTTTCTTAAACAGCAAGCTAATAGCTTGATTTATTTACGATTTAAATGACTTAAAAAGTCTTGATTGATATGGTTAAACGCCTAATTTTTTTAGGACCTCCAGGTGCAGGAAAAGGAACTCAAGCACAAATTTTAGCTAAAATTTATCAAATTCCTCACATATCTACTGGGGATATACTCAGGCAAGCAGTAGCCGAACAAACTTCTTTGGGACAGAAAGCCAAAGATTATATGGACAAAGGAGAATTAGTTCCTGATGAATTGATTCTCGATTTAATCAGAGAGCGGTTGTCTTTAGCAGATACAGCTAATGGCTGGATTTTAGATGGGTTTCCTCGTAATGTATCTCAGGCAGAATTTCTCGATAAATTACTGACAGAATTAGATTTGACTCCCGATTGTATTTTAAATTTGGAAGTTCCAGATGAAGTATTAATTACTAGGTTATTGGAGCGAAAACGTGGTGATGATAATGAAGCAACTATCCGCCGTCGTTTAGAAGTTTATCACCGAGATACAGTACCTGTAATCGATTTTTACACCCAAAAAGGAACTCTCAAGGCAGTTGACGGTAATTTGACTCTCGAAGAAGTTACCGCAGGCTTACAAAAAGCGATCGCCGATTAAGTAGAACTGAGAATTAGCTCGATTAACATTTTTGCTGGAATCAGCCAAAAACGTTAAGATGAAAAATGGTGTGTCAAAAAATCAGGACAGACAAAAAAATTAAGTAGAAGAATAAATAATTAATAGCAGATTATCTATTCATCTAACAATAGCGGAGATTTAAAAAATTGTCTAAACAAGACTTAATTGAAATGGAGGGAACGGTAACAGAATCTCTTCCCAATGCTATGTTCCGCGTCGATCTCGATAACGGATTTAACGTGTTAGCTCATATCTCAGGGAAAATTCGCCGTAACTACATCAAAATTCTACCAGGCGATCGCGTCAAAGTAGAATTAACCCCCTACGATTTAACTAAGGGTAGGATCACCTACCGTCTCAAAAATAAATAGGGATTTGCCTTCAAGCCTCTATGTTCTGATGTTGAAGTATTATATTACTTGACACACAAACAAAAATATACATATAATAATAAGCTTGCAGTGTTGCCAAAAGAGGCATGAAAGTTAGACCATCAGTTAAAAAAATGTGCGAAAAATGCCGCGTTATTCGCAGACGTGGCAGAGTAATGGTGATTTGCAGCAGCAATCCCAAACATAAGCAGCGTCAAGGATAATCAGTCTGTTGGCGATCGCCAAACCTTAAAGTTAGATTACAGCAAAACATAACACAATAGGGAGAAAATAGCGTGGCACGGATATCAGGCGTAGATCTTCCCCGCGATAAGCGGATAGAAATCGCGCTGACTTATATTTTTGGCATTGGTTTGTCGCGGGCGCAAGAGATAATCGCGGCGACTGGGGTTAATCCAGATACCAGAGTCAGAGACTTGGCTGACGAAGATGTAGCCAAGTTGAGAAATTATGTCGAAAACAACTACCAAGTTGAAGGGGACTTGAGACGTTGGGAAGCGATGAATATCAAACGTCTAGCCGACATCGGTACTTATCGTGGTCGTCGCCATCGCTCGGGGCTCCCATTACGGGGTCAAAGAACCCGTACCAATGCTCGTACTCGTCGTGGTAGACGCTTGACCGTAGCTGGAAAGAAAAAAGCTCCAGGTAAATAATGACAGCGGCAAGGATTTGACAATTGCTTGATTAATTGGCTCGAAAATATATATTTAGATAGTAAAAAGTATGGCGCAACCAAAAAGAAGAAGCGGCGCGAAAAAAAGCAAAAAGAATGTTCCTAATGGAATTGCTCACATTCAATCGACTTTCAATAACACTATTGTCACCATTTCCGACACCAGAGGAGATGTGATTTCTTGGTCATCTGCTGGTTCTAGTGGGTTTAAAGGGGCAAAAAAAGGTACTCCTTTTGCCGCGCAAACAGCAGCCGATAGTGCTGGCAGAAGGGCAATGGATCAGGGAATGCGTCAAATAGAAGTTATGGTCAGTGGTCCAGGTGCGGGGAGAGAAACAGCAATTCGCGCCCTACAGGCAGCAGGATTGGAAATCACCTTAATTCGGGATGTTACCCCCATACCTCACAATGGTTGTCGTCCACCAAAAAGACGTAGAGTATAACTTGAAAATAGCAACCAACAGCGCGGTTAGTAGCAAAAAATTATCGCTTTGCTAATCGCTATCGAAACAGCAGGGAGAATGGTCTGTGGCGCAATTCCAAATTGAATGTGTAGAGTCGAAAACTCTTAAAAATCATCACCAATATAGCAAATTTGTCCTCGAACCTCTCGATCGCGGTCAAGGTACGACTCTGGGTAATGCTCTGCGGAGAGTATTACTGTCTAATTTAGAGGGGGCTGCAATCACGGCAATTCGCATTGGTGGCGGCATGGCAAAAGACGAAAGCAAGCAAGAGCATAAGTTTGGTTTCGCCACCCACGAGTTTGCCACCATCGAAGGCGTGAGAGAAGACGTGCTGGAGATTATTCTCAATATGAAAGAGATTGTTCTCAAAAGCTATACTAACCAGCCCCAGATAGGTCGTTTGGTAGCAACAGGACCAGGAACTGTGACTGCGTCTCAGTTTGAGCTACCCTCAGAAATAGAAATGGTAGACTCTAGCCAATATGTTGCTACCCTCGCTGAAGGCACGAGTCTAGAGATGGAGTTTCGAGTCGAAAAAGGCAAAGGCTACCGGGCAGTAGAAAGAGGCAAGGAAGAAGGGAGTTCTCTGGATTTTCTGCAAATAGATGCTGTATTTATGCCTGTTACCAAAGTCAACTACAGCGTTGAAGATGCTCGTGTCGATGGTTCGGGAGTGCGAGAACGGTTGATTATGGAAATCTGGACTAATGGCAGTATCAAACCAGAAGAAGCCCTATCGCAAGCAGCAGGAATTGTGGTGGATATGTTTAATCCCCTCAAAGACTTGACTCTAGAAGAAATTCAAGAAGACTATCAAGAGGAAGAAGATCCTACCAGTCAAATTCCCATTGAAGAGCTGCAATTGTCTGTGAGAGCCTATAACTGTCTGAAGCGGGCGCAAATTAACTCAGTTTCCGATTTACTAGACTATACCCAAGAAGACCTCTTAGAAATTAAGAACTTCGGGCAAAAGTCGGCTGATGAGGTAATTGAGGCACTACAAAAACGACTGGATATCACTTTACCCCAAGAAAAATCAGGTAAATAAAACTTATAGTATAAGATACAAATTATGCGTCACCGATGTAAAGTACCACAACTGGGCTTGCCAGCCGACCAAAGAAAGGCTCTGTTGCGTTCTTTAGCTACAGAGATAATTCGTCATGGTCAAATCAAGACTACTTTAAAACGAGCTAAGACAGTGCGTAGTGAAGTAGACCGAATGATTGCTCTGGCAAAAGATGGGTCTTTAGCAGCCAGAAGAAGGGCTTTAGGCTATATTTACGATCCAGAACTAGTCAGCGAACTGTTTAAAGCAGTAGGCGATCGCTATGGCGATCGCGATGGCGGCTACACCCGCATTGTCAGAACCAAACGCCGCCGCGGTGATAATGCCGAAATGGCAATCATCGAGCTAGTTTAAGTAACAGTTGGATGAATGATTACCAGCCAATTGTCCCCTAAACCATCCAAGCAAAGAATTGCCCTGATAATTCAATATCTGGGTACTAACTTTCATGGCTGGCAGAGGCAACCCAATCGAATCAGCATCCAAGAGTCAATTGAAAAAGCGATCGCCTCAGTTGTCGGTCAGCCCGTAACCATTCACGGTGCAGGAAGGACTGATTCTGGGGTGCATGCTGCGGCTCAAGTAGCTCACTTTGAATATAGCGGACCAATTCCTGCTCACAAATGGGCAAAAATTCTCAATGGGAGACTGCCAGAAGGTATACTAATAAGAGCCTCAGCTCAAGTATCCGAGAACTGGCATGCTCGTTTTTCCGCTGTTTGGCGGCGTTATCGTTATACAATTTATACTGACAAGCAACCCAATTTGTTTGTCAGTCACCTCAGCTGGCACTACTACCATCTTCCCCTCCAAGAGTCACAGATTCAAGTTGCTCTGAGATCTCTAATCGGACAACATGACCTAGCAGCTTTTAGAAGGGCTGGTTCCGAGCGGGAACACTCTTGGATAGAGGTTCAAGCAGCAGAATGTTACCGTCAGGGAGCATTTTTGCATCTAGAAATACAGGCGAATGGTTTTTTATATGGCATGGTACGCCTGTTAGTAGGCATGCTGGTAGAAGTGGGGGCAGGAAAGCGATCGCCAGAAGATTTTCGGCGTATTTGGCAAGAGAAACGGCGAGATTTAGTCAAATATTCAGCTCCTGCCAAGGGACTATGTTTGTTAAGAGTCGGTTATGCTGATTTCCCTTTTCCCAAGCAAGTTTGGTTTGATACCCAACCCACATTTCTCCTGGCATAGCCAGCAATCTATATAAGCTAATCTACAAATTACTATCTGGAAACATGAATAAAACCCCTTTACCAACCACAGAAACTCTAGAGGCAAAATGGTATGTAGTCGATGCCGCAGGACAACGTTTAGGTCGTCTGGCTACAGAAATCGCCATGATTCTACGGGGCAAAAACAAACCGACTTATACTCCCCACATGGATACAGGAGATTTTGTCATTGTGGTTAATGCCGATAAAGTTGTAGTTACTGGTCGCAAAAACGAGCAAAAATTATACCGCCGCCACTCTGGTAGACCAGGAGGCATGAAAACTGAAACTTTTAATCAATTACAAAAGCGCATCCCCAACCGCATCATCGAAAAGGCAGTTAAAGGCATGCTACCTAAAAATGCTTTGGGCAGAAAGCTATTTACCAAATTAAAAGTATACAGCAGTGCCGAGCATCCCCACGCCGCTCAACAACCAGAGAGTTTAAATATTAATACAATTCCTGCAAAAAACTAAGCAAAAAACCAACATAGAGGAGCTAAATTATGGCAGAAACACAAGATCGAGTAGTGTACTGGGGTACAGGTCGTCGTAAATCGGCGATCGCTAGAGTCCGCCTCGTACCAGGAGAAGGTAAAATAGTAGTTAATGGTAAACCTGGAGAAGATTATTTCAATCGTATTCCCAGTTACTTAATGTCTCTTAAAGGACCTTTAGAAATTTTGGGCTTTGAAAATGAATACGATATCCTCGTTAATGCCCATGGTGGAGGTTTAACTGGTCAAGCTGATGCAGTTAAACTAGGAGTTGCCAGAGCTTTATGTAATCAAAATCCCGAAAATCGCCAGCCATTAAAAACAGAAGGTTATTTAACTCGCGATCCTCGTTGTAAAGAACGCAAAAAATACGGTTTGCACAAAGCCCGTAAAGCTCCTCAGTACTCTAAAAGATAGAATTATTTTATTATCCCCTTGTTGACTGACATTAGAGGAAACAGACAATGCCTAAACCCGAAATTCATCCCACTTGGTATCCAGATGCCAAAGTCATTTGCAACGGCGAAGTAGTAATGACAGTTGGTTCAACTCAACCCGAAATCCACGTTGATGTTTGGTCTGGAAACCACCCTTTTTACACTGGTACCCAAAAAATCATTGACACGGAAGGACGAGTCGATCGCTTTTTACGTAAATATGGCATGCTCGATGCTAGTAACGATTCTGCTGACGACGCTAAAAAATAGCTGCTCAAAACTAATAATTGACCCAGTAGTAAGCTTGGCTTAACTGCTGGGTTTGTTTTATTTTTTTGCTACTAGATCTTAAGATTAATGGAGTCAAAATCATGGCAGAATCCTATTTACTCGACAAACTAAAATCCGTAGAACAAACTTTCCAAGAATTAACTCATCGCCTAGCAGATCCTGATATTGCCACTAATCCCGATGAGCTACAAAAAGTAGCTAAAGCCCGTTCTTCTCTGGAAGAAACTGTCAATACTTATAAACAATGGCAACAGGCGACAACAGATTTAGAAGGGGCAAAAGAGATTTACAAAGAAGCCAGCGATCCTGAGATGAAGGAAATGGCGGAGATGGAAATCGAAGAGTTAGAACAGCAACTCGCCAAGTTAGAAGAAAAACTGAAAATTCTCCTCTTGCCTAGAGATCCTAACGACGACAAAAACATCATGTTAGAAATTCGGGCAGGAACAGGTGGTGACGAAGCTAGTATCTGGGCGGGGGATTTAATGCGGATGTATTCCCGCTATGCTGAAGGACAAAACTGGAAAGTGAGTTTAGTCAGTGAGTCGGCAGCTGATATGGGTGGTGTTAAAGAAGCGATCCTAGAAATACAAGGAGATTCGGTTTACAGTAAACTCAAATTTGAAGCGGGGGTACATCGAGTACAACGAGTTCCTGTCACTGAAGCAGGAGGCAGGGTTCACACCTCTACGGCTACAGTTGCCGTGATGCCTGAAGTAGACGAGGTGGAGATCGAGATCGACCCCAATGATATTACCCTCAAAACCGCTCGTTCAGGCGGTGCTGGAGGGCAAAACGTCAACAAAGTAGAAACTGCGGTGGATTTGGTACATAAACCTACGGGAATTCGGATTTTTTGTACTGAAGAGCGGTCGCAATTACAAAACCGCGAACGGGCAATGCAAATTTTGCGAGCTAAACTTTATGAAATGAAACTGGCAGAACAACAGGCAGAAATAACTTCAAGAAGGCGATCTCAATTAGGAACAGGAGCGCGTTCGGAAAAAATTCGCACTTATAACTACAAAGATAATCGGATTACCGATCACCGTCTGAATAAAAACTTTCCTTTGGCAAATTCTTTAGAAGGAGACATCGAAACTATGATTCAGTCTTGTATTTCTGCCGATCAACAGGAAAGATTAGCTGAACTTGCTGAATCTCCCGATCTGGCAGAAACTCTTAATTAGATAATTGCCACAGCTTGAGCAAAAATAGCTAAAATAATGCAGATACCAGCTATTAAGGTAGATTACTAATTACATTGCTAATTAATATGTTAGATTTAGAGCCAATTTTTGAATTTTCCCGTCAAAACTGCGTTGCTATTTGTTCTTTTCTCGTACCAGCTAACCTTACAGCGACCTTAATAACTATATCGCTCTCAATTATGGGAAAATCTGGTTCAAAAATTCTTCTGAGTGCAGCGATCGCCAGTATTTTTGCCTTTACTCTCTTTCTGCATGTTTCTACTTGGTTTACCATCGGTGTAATTACCCCAGTAACTTTTATCTTGTGTGGTTTAGGAACTAGCTGCTTATTAATTAATGCAGGCGCGATCGCTTATCGCCATCAGAGAATAGATCGTCTAATCAAAGATTGGCGATAAGGGGAAATATTAAAGCTTTATCTAAAATGTATTTAGCGATCGCACTTGGTAGGGAGTTAAATACGGCGATCTCTTTACTTACTGGCAAAAGTTAAAAATAGAGAAATTAGCAGAAACACTATGTAATTGCTTTACTCATACCATTAAGTAGCAGATAGCAATTGCTACTTGCTACTTGCTACTTGCTACTTGCTACTTGCTACTTTTTCATTTGCCACTTAAAAAATATCGTCGTGATAGATAGTTCCATCAGGCATGGTTGCACCATCAAGATCTGCCCCAGCCAGATTGGTTTGATCTAAATTGGCATCTTTAAGATTGGCATTTCTGATGTCGGCTTTGGTGAGATTTGCTCCTGATAAATTAGCATTAGATAAGATTGCCTTAATTAATTTGGCTTCTGTGGCAGGAACATTAGCCAGATTGGTATTTAAGAGAATAGCTGAAGTTAAATCTGCGTTGGTGAGATTTGCCCCTAACAAGTTGGCATCACTCATGGTTGCATTATACAAAGTGGCATCAGTGAGATTAGCATCAGATAGTTCTGCTTGAGACAAGGTGACACCCATAAGAATGGCATCAGTGAGATTAGCTCCTGTTAGATTAGCTTCTTTTAATTCAGCATCATTTAAAAGAGCATTAGACAGATCTGCTCCCGATAGATTAGCACCAATGAGGGAACTGCCATATAAATTGGCTTTTGATAAATCTGCTGCCGATAGATCGCAATAATTACATTTATTGGTCTTCAGCAAATAATCGAGATCGTCTTGGCT